>Ga0307441_1000059_pt1 | contig 50491 bp, 40 predicted proteins | sample SalMarWE160420MG_FD_202149 | JGI IMG/M metagenome (GOLD analysis project Ga0307441, IMG submission 202149) | Salt marsh sediment microbial communities from the Plum Island Ecosystem LTER, Massachusetts, United States - WE1604-20 | ecosystem: Environmental > Aquatic > Marine > Intertidal zone >... | reverse complement strand
CTCCATCTTTAAGTAATTCATCTGAATCGGGCCAAGTAGCATTAAAAATCAGCAGCGACAGTATAGCGAACAATGTTGTAAAGGTTACTGCAATATTGGGCCGCAGCGGGGAAGATACTTTGACAAATAGTGTTGAGCCGATATCCGGTAACTCTGCTACTTTAAATTTTACGAGTGTAGCAGTAGGAACATGGCATTTAAAAGTAAATGCAGATGATAACAGCGGAGTAATATTATATACGGGAGAAACCGATATACAAATTTCTGCCGGAGAAGTAACAAACGTAACCTTAACATTAATTCCAACAGGACATGATACAGGAAGTGTTTATATACAAGTTAATTGGGGGAGTCAGTCTTCTTTAATAGACTATTTTTACAATCCGATTTTTTCACCGCAAGACAATTCTAGCGTGCCTAATGCTGTGAGTACTTCAAAAATTTTATATGATAACGGAATTTTTAAAATGTGGTACCTTTGTACTTATAATTCCGGTAAAGGTAATGTTTGGTATGCCGAATCCAAAGATGGTATAAATTGGGTAAATAAAACAAATACACCCGTCTTTACCAATGATAGTTTAGGTACTTGGGATGATTATACTGTAGGTCCAGGAGCGATAATAAAAGATGACCAGGGTAATTACAGAATGTATTTTAATGGTTGGAGTTCTCAATATGGAGAATGGCAGGTAGGATTAGCAACTTCAGCTGATGGTATTCATTGGGAAAGATATAATGATCCGGTTCTCAAAGCCGATAGCTCTAATGAATTTAAAATCGGAGCCGTATCTGTTTTAAAGTATAATGGCACTTATTATATGTATTATTCTTCAAGTCCAATTAACTATTACGATAACATGCGAATTAATTTAGCAACATCTTCAGACGGTTTAAATTGGACTAAATATTCGGGTAATCCTATTTTAAGCCCTACTCTGCCCTGGGAGGGGATTGGCGTTACGTTTCCTGCTGTTATATATGATAATAATCATTTTATAATGATTTATAGCAGTTCCGATAGGACTAAATTCGGAATTGCATATTCTCAAGACGGAAAAACATGGACGAAAAATTCAAACTACTTATTAAGTAATCAAATGACAAACCGGAAATGGGTTCAAATTAATTATCCTTTTTTAATAAAAGTCGGTAATGAATATAGACTATATTATTCTGCAACACCATCCGGATATACTGTAGAAATTTGTATGACCCAGTCATTTAATTTATAAGTTTGAATTTTAAAATTCAGAATTTTATTTACTTCATAAATAATTCGGGGAAACAATGAAATATATACTTTCAATAATATTTGTATTTTTATTCTTTTTGTCTAGCTGCTCTAACAGTAATATATTTAACCATGATTCTGTTAAACATAATTCAGGTCAGGCTGCTTTGAATTTTGATAAAAATGGAATCCCGTCCAAAGTTGTAAGTATAACTGCTTACCTAATCAGAAATAAGGCCGATACTCTAATGCGTAAAATAGATATTGTAAATAATCCTGGTAATTCTATTATTTTTACCGGTGTGCCGCTAGGGAAATGGCATTTAAAAATGATTGCCCAAAACAAGGCAGGCAGTATAATTTATTCCGGTACAGATGATATTTTAATAAAACCCGGTGAAACTTCAAATGTTAAGTTGAACTTAATGCCGGATAAGAATAAAACAGGAAGCGTTCATATTACAGTAAATTGGGGAAAATCAAATCAACATTGGTTAAATTATCCAGATAATCCTATTTTCACTAGACTGAACAATCCTTCCAGGCCAAATGGAGTTAGTACCGCAAAAATAATTTTCGATAAAGGCATATATAAGATGTTCTATATATGTATTTATAATTCCGGTAAAGGTAATATCTGGTATGCCGAATCGTCCAACGGCATTACCTGGCAAAATATATTGGAGGAACCGGTTTTTGAAAATGACACTAGAGGCACATGGGACGACTACACTGTTGGCCCGGGCGCCATAATAAAAGATGATAATGGAAACTATAAATTATATTATAATGGCTGGAGTTCACAAGAAGGGAAGTGGCAGGTAGGGCTTGCTTTATCCACTGACTGCATTCATTGGCATAGATATCCGTATCCGGTGCTAAAAGCTAACGATTCAAACGAATTTAAAATTGGTGCCGTATCTGTTATAAAAAATAACAACTTGTATTACATGTACTATTCATCTAGCCCAAGAGATAATTACAATAATATGAGAATAAACTTAGCTGTATCCCGCGATGGTATTCACTGGGACAAATACTCCGGCAATCCAATCTTAAGCCCATCTTTTCCCTGGGAAGGAATTGGTGTTACCTTTCCTGCAGTTATATACGATAATAATCGTTTTGTAATGATATACAGTAGTAAAGATAGAACGAAATTTGGGATTGCCTATTCTAAAGATGGTAAAAATTGGATAAAAAATTTCAATTATGAATTTAGCAATATGATGACACGGAATAAATGGTCGCAAATAAATTATCCGTTTTTACTTAAGGTTGGGAATAAATATAGATTATATTATACGGCTACATCTTCAAATAATTCAATGGAGATTTGTTTATTGCAAGCATCAAAACTGTAGAAACTAAAAATGATTTGTGATTAAAATAAAATTTCCAGCTCAAAACTGCCGTTATAATTATTAGTTCAAATATTATTTGATCAAATTGTTTCCATAATAGATGCTAATTCTCTGCAAATATTTTTCCGATCATATTTTTTAATATTGGCAATATTAAAATTAAATTTTATTTTATTTTCTAAAATATCTCCGGCATCTTGGGAATAGTTAAAAATATTTCCCGCATTAGCTTCGGTAATAATTTTTTTAACTTCTTCATTATCGTTACCGAATGCAATTATCGGCTTTCCGGCTCTCAAATATTCGAATAATTTTCCGGGAACATGTCTCTTTTCCGTGGCACATACTAAAAGATAAGAAGCTCTTCCAAGCTCTTCAATCATTTGATTGTATGGAAGAAATCCCAAATAATTCGTATAATCTTCAAGGCCGGAATTTTTAATTGTTTCTTTAATTCCCGGGCTGACGCTTCCGATAAAATGAATTTTTAATTTTCTCCCATTCCCTATCTCTTTTCTAACCCGATTCCAGAAAGCCGGAATATTCTGAAAATCAAAAATATTACCGGCATGAACAATTATTTCATTTTCGTTATTTTCATGTTTTCTAATTTCATTATTATTAAAATCATCTTCATTAAATCCCCAGTAAAGTACATGAGACTTATTTGATAGAAAATTATATTTTTTGACATAATCATCTTTCATTGTATTGGTAACAAAAATGGCTGTATCTGCGTGCTTTAAGACTTTTTTTTCAAGGTGATTGTCAAAAGCTAAAGTCAGTTTATTCCTTTTAAATCCTCTGTAATAGGCTATATCTACCCATGGATCAATAAATACCGGGATATGATGTGTTTTAAAATGCTTGCTGAGTTTCATCCCTATTAGATGAGCAGTATGAGGAGGGCCTATTGATATGATTGTTTCAAACTTTTCTTCTTTCAGTAATTTTTTCCCGTCACTTATAGCAGGGAAATACCATCCGGCACGTGCATCCGGTACAAATAAATTCATTCTTATCCAGATAGAAATCTTGTGGCTAAAATTATAATTTGTTTTTGATATTGTCTCGGACGCAATTAGCTGATCATCTTTATCTTTTCCAGTAAATTTTTTATAAACATCAAAGGGTTCATATGAATTAGTTTTAAATACTTTTAGATTTTTGTCAATATCCTTGAATAGATTTTCATCCCTTTTTGAAAACAAATCTTCCTTATTTACCGTTAAAACCAATGGCTGCCATCCGAATTCAGGTAAATACTTTATCATTTTTAAAGGCCAATGAATAGATGCTTTGCCCGACGGCGGCCAATAATATGTTATGAATAATACTTTCTTCATTTATAAAAATAGAAATGAATAATTAAACTTAATATGTCTTTATTTAACTTTAACAGTAAATTTAATTATAATAAGAAGAAAATTGAAACTAACATTTTACTAATAGGTTAAATTTTATCATTCAGCAATAATTTTATAAATAATTTATATTCTTCATTGCCAATTAAAACAATTTTAATTGTTCTTTTAGGAAAAATCCGAAAGCTTCATAATTTTACTCAACTTTTTTATATTTAAATGAATGAAAATCAGTCTAATTGCGCTGATGTAAAAAAAATTGTTCAGGATAATACAACGATTTAAAATGGAAATTAATTTGAAAGATTTACAAAAATTTGTAGTTGTTGGCGATAGAGTTTTAATTAGACCGGAAGAAGCGGGTGAAAAAACCGGCAGCGGACTTTACTTACCTCCTGGTGTATCTGAGAAAGAAAAAGTTCAGAGCGGGTATATTATTAAAGTGGGACCGGGTTATCCAATGGGTTCTCCTATTGAAGATGAGCCGTGGAAGGAATCTAAGGAACCAGTTAAATACATACCGCTTCAGGCAAAAGAAGGGGATCTGGCAATTTTTTTGAGGAAAGAAGCCGTAGAAATCGAATTTGAAAAAGAAAAATTTTTGATAGTTCCTCAATCTGCAATTCTTCTTTTAATTAGAAACGATGCGTTCGAACTTTGATTATATTCAACTTTAATAATAATAAGTTTAAAAAAGTTGAATAAACTTTGTTAGCATAAATTTAAAGATAGGATCCCTCTTCCCAATATAAACAGATTCTTCCTGCAATTCGGATTCAATTTCTGTTTCCGAATTATTCCCAATTTCATCATATGCAGCCTCAAGATGATTTCTTAAAGCTTCTATATTATCAAAGCGTGAAACCGGGAGGTTCAAATCCAAACACTGGGCTAACAATTCTTCTCTTGAGTAGTTCGAAAGATTGTTTATATCTGAGTATGTCTCTATTTTTCTCATGATAGTTTAATCTAATTTGAGTTTAATTAATATTAATAACTTTGAGTTTAAATAAAGAACAAGATAATTATATTGTAATATTCTGTAAGAAAACGTGAATATAATTTTGTTAAAGATTCAGATTTTTCTAAACAGAGAAATTATTCCCACCAGCTAAGAATTTTAAACCGAGAAGACTTTAAGTTTAGTCTTGCATTATTTATCGCTGCGCTGCTGTAATATAATGTTGCATTTCCAGCCGCCGCTTTAACATCTACACTTTGCCCTACGAACATAGTTGCCCCATATACGGTAGAATTACCGGTTAATTGCACAGTAATTTGTGATTGACCATAAACAATAATAATTCCATAAAAAGTAAATTGTCCGCTTAACGTAAGGTTACCGTTTACTACCATAATTCCATAGCCTTCTGAAGTACCTGTAAAATTAACGTCTCCGTTAACATAAGTGATTTTAGGATCTGATTGAGTTCCGAGTGCAGTTCCTGTAGAATATGTCCCGGTAGGTAAAGTATAGTCGGCTGCGAAAATAATATTTTGAGTAACTTGATCCCAGTTCGTGGTATCGGGAATTGATGCTACACTAGGTGTACCGCCGGCGCCTGTAATTGCTTTAGTTATTTTCGGTTTAATATTATTTACCACGTAGGCACTGTCCGAGGGTTTATTTACGCCAACTCCCGGCAATGGTGTTCCGGCTGTAAGGTTACCATTCATATCATGGTCGTTACCGCTTATATCAACATTACCGTTAAAATTTATTGATAAGTTGGTCGAAGAAATATATACTGAAGAGTTAACGGCAGGCGGTACAATAGGAGTTCTTTTTGCTAATATCATGCTTGTATGGTTAACGCCCAAAAATTTGCCAATAGATTTTATTTTTAACGCCGTATCCGGTCCGGTAATTGAAATATCATAACTCCCGTCCATTAATGGATTATTGTTGAAGGTACCGCTTAATGTTTTATCTTCTCGTAATTTCTCCAAATATATTTCTATCCCTGAATTAGAAATAAGCCTTGCCTGCAAATCATCGTAATAGTTTACGGTAGTACTAAATCCTTGACTTGTATTGGCATTTAAATTTATTTCTAAGATAGTAATAATTATTCCTAAACCAAGTATAACGACTAATATTCCTTTGCCCATTATATATTCCTTGGATTTACTGTTACTTCCCAATATGATTTTGCGTAATTTGAATCGACTTTCGAAGAAGATTCAAACCATAGTTCGGCTTTAATATATTTTATACTATCCAGAGCGGTAGTTTTTTCACCCAAACTATTCATGTACGAAAATTTTAAGTTTGTTAAATCTAATGATGGTCCTGAAGATGTATCATTATTAACGATTCTGTAAAAGGTTCTATTATCAGGATTGGAAGTATAGGATGGTTTTGTTGAATCGCTTATTGTTAAAGTTACAGTACTCATTGCCCCGGATGAATCGATATCCGAATAGAAAGAAAATTTATGTGGTTCGGCGTCGATTATTGCAGTGCCGTCGTATTGATAGCCGACTTTTCTTAAATCACTATCGATAATTTCGGCAAGAGTTCCGGCATTACCTTGAAGTCTTAAGTTTGTATCTGAGGCAAACTTTATCTGATTAGAATAAATGTTAAGATTCATTATTATGAGGACAATCATTCCTCCAATTAGGCTGGCGCCCATTATGTCAAGCATTGTATTCATTATTTTAAAGTATAAATTGCTGAAATACTTACTGGGTTGCTTAAATAATCACTTTTAACAGTTACCGTGACTTTCTTATAAAAAGTTTGAACGGGACTCGCAACGTCCGGATTGCTGCTTGTAACATATTCTACTTTACATGATATATAATATTTTTCGAAATATGGTGCAGCCGTAGTATCTTGATATCCGTTGTAATCGTCTACATCATTATAATACGGTTTAACTTCACCTGGCTCAGGTCTTAAACTATCAGGGGGAGTTAAGCTAGCCGGATTTGTTGTAGGGAAATTAATAGTATGTTGATCAAAACTCTTACTTTTTATTTCTTCTATTAAATTATCCGCAATGGAGAATGAAGTTAAGTAAACTTTATTTTCGAAATCAGCGGAAGAAGTTTGCATGACCGATGAATTAAAACGTAGTGAAATTAATGCAAGAATTATCATACCGCCTAAAGATAGTATTGACTGTATACCACTTATAATTTCCTCTGGTTATTTCCGCATAAATGGATTAAAATTTACTTGCTAATAAAAACTCAATTATTATGCCTGAAAAATAACTTCTTAATCCTTTTGAATTTTAATGAATTGAGCTTTTTTTTTGTTTATTGAAGGTATATTAATTGACAGACGTCAATTGTAGTGACAGATTTGTCTTTTGACTAGAAAGTTATTCTTTTTCTCGTATGCTTTTTAGCCTGCGCTGTAATGTTCTTTCGCTTATTCCTAAAATGTCTGCAGTTCTAAGCATATTACCTCCTGTAAAACTCAAAACTGATTTTATATGTTCTTCTACAGCAGCATCAATAGTAATCAATTTAATAGATTCCTTTTGGTGGAAAGCGGCTAATCGCGGTATATCCAGCTCTTTAATTGTTCCATTTTTAGGGGTTTTTGCTACTGCATTAAAAATTATGTTTTCCAATTCTCTAACGTTTCCCGGGAAATCATAATTTCGTAATAACTCCAGGGCATTGTTTTCAAATCCGCTAATCTCTTTTTTATAAGTGATATTGCTAATACGTAAAAAATGTTTAGCCAATAAAACTACATCATCGTCTCTAATTTTTAATGGCGGTAATTGTACGAATCCCCTATTAAGTCTATAATATAAGTCAGCTCTGAATTCTTTATTATTTACAGCTTCAACCAAATTTCTATTGGTAGCCGCAATTATTCTAATATCTAATTGAATTGGTTTGGGATTTCCAATCCTATAAATCTGATTGTATTGAATGGTTCTAAGTAGTTTTCCCTGGAGTTCCTTAGGAAGTTCACCAATTTCATCAAGAAAAATGGTTCCGCCGTTTGCTTCTTCAAAATAGCCTCTTTTTTCATTTAAGGCTCCCGTAAACGAACCTTTCTCGTGACCGAATAATTCACTTTCAAATAAACTATGGGATATTGAAGCCAGATTTACAGCTATAAAAGGATTATTTTTTCGTGGCGACAGTTCATGAATTTTCCTGGCAATTAAATCTTTACCGGTTCCGGTTTCACCTGTTATTAGAATCATTTCATTGGTTGGTGCAAAAATTTCTACCAGCTCAAACACTTTATACATTAAAGGAGATGCTGTAATTATATCGGAAAAATTGGCCTTATCGGAAAGTGATTTTGTTGCTGCAGACCGGTGTGAATCTAATTCCAGCTCAAGGATATGTTGTTCAAGTGCTCTTTTTATTGTTAAGAATAGCCTGTCGGTATCCGGGGGTTTTGTAATATATTCATAAGCACCTAATCTAATTGCCTTTAAAGCTATTTCGGTTTCATTTATGGCTGTTACTATTATTACCGGAATTTTAGGATAATATTGGCTAATACTTTCCAATAGTTCCAAACCATTTAGCTTCGGCATATAAACATCCAGAATAATAAGATCTACTTGGCATGTTTCAAGTATACCCATAACCTTTTCAGGATATTGCTCAGTTAAAACCTCCTCATAACCTTCTTGATGTAGGAGTCCTTTTAATAAATCAAGATAAGAAGGCTCATCATCAACTAAAAGAATTGTAATTTTTCTCATAATCAATCTAACTTTAAAACCGCCTATAATTTGTTTGAATGGAATTATTTACAATTTTACGGTAAATGTACAAAAGAAAAAAGAAAATTTCTTTTTAATCACAAAAATTAATAAATAAAAAATTTTGTAATCCTCCGACTATTTGATACCAAGCAATTTTAACATCTTTTTGTTATTTTCGTAATAATAAAAGATAATGAAAAAAATTGAGGATTTTTATTATGGCTGCAAATATTGATATGATAAAAAAAGTTTATTCAAATTATAAAGAAAAATTGAATAACATAAGAAAAGTAGTTAACAGGCCTTTAACTTATGCTGAAAAAATTCTTTATACACATTTATGGGATAATCCTATAAAAGAATTAACAAAAGGTAAAGATTATTCCGAATTAGCTCCTGACCGAGTAGCAATGCAGGATGCAACTGCGCAAATGGCTTTGCTGCAGTTTATGTCGGCAGGAAGAAAAACTACGGCAGTACCATCCACAGTGCACTGTGATCATTTAATTCAAGCACAAGTTGGTGCAAAAGATGATTTAACAAGAGCTACTAACGAAAACAAGGAAGTATATGATTTTCTTGAAAGTATTTCCCGGAAATACGGATTAGGCTTTTGGAAGCCCGGTGCCGGAATAATTCATCAGGTTGTTCTTGAAAACTATGCTTTCCCCGGCGGGATGATGATTGGAACTGATTCACATACTCCTAATGCCGGCGGACTTGGAATGATTGCAATTGGCGTAGGCGGTGCAGATGCTGTTGATGTTATGGCTGGAATGCCCTGGGAACTGAAGTGGCCCAAACTTATTGGTGTTAAATTAACAGGAAAACTAAACGGATGGGCATCAGCAAAAGATATTATTTTAAAACTTGCAGGTGTTCTTACCGTAAAAGGCGGAACTGGTGCTATTGTTGAATATTTCGGAGAGGGCACCAATTCAATCTCTTGTACCGGTAAAGGAACAATTTGTAATATGGGTGCGGAAATTGGTGCTACAACTTCTGTTTTCCCGTTTGATGAAAAAATGGCAGCTTATTTAAGAATTACAAATCGTGCAGATGTTGCTGCTCTTGCGGAAGGTTTAGCCGATGTATTAACCGCAGATAATGAGGTTTATAAAAACCCGGAAAAATTTTATGATCAAGTTATTGAAATTAATTTAAACGAATTAGAACCTCATCTTAACGGTCCTTTTTCACCTGATAAAGCATGGCCGATTTCAAAGATGAAAGAAGCTGTTAAGAAAAATAATTATCCCGATACAATTAAAGTTGCCTTAATTGGAAGCTGTACCAACTCAAGTTATGAGGATATAGATCGTTCGGCAAACATTGCAAAGCAGGCTTTAGCTAAAGGATTAAAAACAAAATCGCAGTTCACTATAACTCCGGGTTCTGAACAAGTAAGAGCCACAATTGAAAGAGATGGCCAATTAAAAACTCTATCTGATTTTGGCGGATTAATTTTGGCAAATGCCTGCGGACCATGCATTGGTATGTGGAAAAGAATGGATATTAAAACTGGTGATAAAAATACAATTGTCACATCTTTCAATAGAAACTTTGCAAAAAGGAATGACGGAAATCCTGAAACCTTAGCATTTGTTGCAAGTCCGGAATTAACTACAGCACTTGCAATTGCCGGAAGTTTATCATTTAATCCTATAACTGATGAATTGGTTAATGAAAAAGGAGAAAAAGTTAAACTAGATCCTCCAAAAGGCGAAGAACTTCCACCAAAAGGATTTAATAGAGGTGAAGAAGGATTTGTTCCGCCAGCAAAAGATGGCTCTAATGTGGAAGTAAAAGTTGATCCCAAGAGTGAAAGACTGCAGCTGTTAAAACCATTTACTCCATGGAATGGTCAGGATTATAATGACTTGGTATTGTTGTTAAAAGCAAAAGGTAAATGTACAACGGATCATATTTCTATGGCAGGACCGTGGTTAAGGTATAGAGGTCATCTTGATAATATTTCCAATAATATGTTTATTGGTGCAATAAATGCCTTTACCGGTGATGCTGGTAAGACTAAAAATGTTTTTACGGCCGAATACAAATCAGTTCCCGAAGTAGCTAGAGAATATAAAGCTAAAGGAATCGGATGGATAGTTGTGGGTGATGAAAACTATGGAGAAGGATCAAGTCGTGAACATGCGGCTATGGAACCGAGATTTCTTGGCGGTAAAGCAATAATTGTGAAAAGCTTTGCGCGAATTCATGAGACTAATTTGAAAAAACAAGGAATGCTTCCCTTAACTTTTGCTGATCCTTCTGATTATGATAAAATTAAAGAAGATGATAAACTCAGCATTATCGGACTAAAAGACCTTGCGCCTGAAAAACAGCTTAAATTGGTTATTAAACATAAAGATGGGAAACAGGACGAAGCGGTGTTAAATCATACAATGAATGAAGCTCAAATTAAATGGTTTAAAGCCGGAAGTGCACTTAATCTGATTGCTCAGGCTAATAATTGATGATTAAAAGTAAATTTATTATAAATAAATTACCCCGGTTTAAGCCGGGGTATTTTTTTAACCTGAATATTAGGTTTTATTTCACCTAATATTCACTTGATTTTATTTTGCTCTAAAGATATGTTTAAGCGATGATTTTCTTAAATCCTGCAGTTTTATTTGGACTTTTGGCCGCTTCAATTCCGGTTTTAATTCATCTTTTAAACCTTAGAAAATTGAAACGGATTGAGTTCAGCACACTGGCTTTTCTTAAGGAATTACAGAAGAATAAAATACGTAAGGTAAAACTGAAGCAGTGGATTCTTTTAGCGTTACGTGTTTTAATTATTTTGGTCCTTGTAACTGCATTTGCACGCCCGACACTTAAAGGAGTTGCAATCGGTGGTACTACTTCCGCAGCAAAAACTACCGCTGTATTTATCCTGGATAACACACCAAGCATGTCTGTTGTTGATGCAAAAGGTTCATATTTCAATCAGGCAAAAGCAACAATTAAGGAATTACTTAATCAACTGCAGGAAGGCGATGAAGCAGCTTTGCTTTTGGTGGCGGATCAACATAATAATGATGTAAGGACCACTACTAATTTAAGTGATTTCCAAAAACAGGTTGATGGCGTTAAAATTTCGGATGCAAGCGGTCTGCTGAACAATTCGATTGTTAAAGCCGCAAAAATTCTTTCGGGCTCTCAAAATTTTAATAAAGAAATATATATACTATCGGATTTTCAGCAGGGGAGGCTGGCAGAAAAAAATTCTCTTTCAAATTTAAGTCAGCTGCTTAATGATAAAGTTAGAATTTATACGTTCGATTATTCCGGAAAAGAAGTTTACAATTTAGGCATAGATAATATAAAACTTAATACTCAAATCTTTGAAAAAAATAAACCCGTTAGCTTTAACATTACAATAACTAATTATTCGTCTCAAGCAGTTTCCAATCTTGTTGTATCATTGTTTATTAATGGAGAAAGAAATGCCCAGCAGAGTGTTTCATTGAATCCGGGTGAATCAAAGATTTTGACGATGAATGTAATTGTTAATGCAACAGGTTATGTTGATGCTTTTGCTGAAATTGAAGACGACGAAATAATGCAGGATAACAGAAGATATATAAACTTCTATATCCCCAAAGAAGTGCCTGTTATTATATTTACCGATAATCCGTCTGATTCCAAGTTTGTCGAGTTAGCTTTAACTGCAACAAATAATTCAAGTACTTTAAAAATTACTAAAAAGGATCTTACCCAGATTGCTTCAACTACTTTAACTCAATATGACGTAGTATTTATTATCGGATCTCAAAATCTGGTGAGCGGTTTGGACAGATTAAGATCTTACCTTAATAACGGCGGCAGTATTTTCTTAATGCCCGGATCGAACTCGACTTTATCTGGTTTTCAAAAAATTACTAATGAATTAAATATTCCTTCCCCGACATTGACTGTGGGAAAAATAAATTCAGATACAAATCCTATCAAATTTGACAAAGTCGATTTTAACCATCCGATTTTTCAGGATTTATATGAAAATAAAGGAAAAAGAAATATTGAATCACCGGAAGTATATTATCATTTTAAAATAAATACGGAAGGTAAAGGAGAAAGCATAATCTCTTTGATGGATGGTTCATCGTTTTTAAGTGAATTTAAAAGCGGTAAGGGAAAAATTTTCGTATTAAATACGGCTCCCGTTTTAAGCTGGAGTAATTTCCCGCTTAAAACCATATTTGCCCCATTAATAAATAAATCTGTGTATTATCTCGCATCAAAGGATAGAACTGATGATCAAGCGGTAGCAGGAAATAACGTATTAATTGATTTAAGGAATAACACATCGCCGCAAATAAAAATTGAGAGACCTGATAATTCTGAAGATTATATCAACCTGCAAGATCAGGCAAATGCCAATTATATTGAATACGGAAAAACCGATTTATCCGGAAATTATAAAGTTTATTCTGAGAAAAATTTAATTGATGAATTTTCAATCAACACCGATCCGCAGGAATCTGTTACAAAATATTTAACTATAAAAGATTTTGAGAACTATCTCAAAGAAATTGATTTTAAAGGCAAATTTATAAATGTGACAAAAAATGAAGATCCTGCTAAAATTGTTCTTCAATCCAGGTTTGGTTCGGAACTTTGGCGTTATTTTATTTTATTAGCAATTATATTGGCAATTGTCGAAATGGCAGTAGCAAGGAATGCAAAAAAAGAATTGGTTGAGGTTTCATAAGACAAAGTTAAATCACATTGATGAAATAATTAATTTATATTTCTGGAAATTAAAAACAAAATTTAATAATTATCATATGTTAAAGAAAAGATACTTTAGATGATTGAAATTCCTAGGAAGACAACCGAACGGGCAATATTAGTAGCCTTAAATACAAGAGAATTTAATAGTGGAATTGTAGACGAGCATCTATCAGAACTTGAGGAATTAGCTCTTACTGCCGGTGCCGATACAATAATGAAGATTACTCAAGATAAATATAATCCTGATTCGGCATATTACATCGGTAAAGGTAAGGCTGAAGAATTAGCTCACCTTGCAGAGACGAATGAGATTAATCTTATAATATTTGATGATGATTTATCCCCGGTTCAGGTTAGAAATCTGGAAAATTTATTAGAGAGAAAAATATTAGACCGGAGCGGATTGATACTTGATATTTTTGCATCGCGGGCTAAAACTAAGGAAGCAAAAACTCAGGTTGAATTAGCGCAGCTACAATATATGCTTCCAAGGCTGACCAGAGCATGGACTCACCTTTCTAAACAATTCGGCGGAATCGGAACTAAAGGTCCTGGTGAAACACAGATTGAAACCGACCGTAGAATTATTAGAAATAGAATAAGTTTATTAAAAGAAAAATTAACAAAGATTGAATCACATCGTAAAACTCAAAGCCAGGGCAGGAAAGATCTTACAAGAATCTCTCTGGTCGGATATACAAATGCAGGCAAGTCAACTTTATTTAATTTATTAACTAATGCGGAAGTGTTAGCTGAAGATAAATTATTTGCAACACTCGATTCAACAACAAGATCTTTTGATATAGGCAATAGTCAGAGAATATTACTTAGCGACACTGTAGGTTTTATTAGAAAATTACCTCCACATCTGGTTGCCTCATTTAAAAGCACACTTAATGAAGTGAGAGATGCAGATGTAATTCTTCATGTCGTTGATTTTCCACATCCATTTTATGAAGATCACATTAGAGTTGTAGAGCAAACTCTTAAAGATCTGGATTGCAATAAAAAAATAATAATAAAAGTTTTAAATAAAATTGATCTTGTTTCGGATAAACATAAAATTCAGTATGCAATGAATCATTTTGACAACAGTATTATTATATCTGCTCATCGAGGACTAAATATATTAAAACTTAAAGAAATGATTTTGAATATTGTGGAAGAGTCTTATGTAGAAGAAAAAATAAAGCTCAGTCTTGTTGAAACTAAAAAAGCAGCGGCAATACATTCACTTGCGGAAGTCCTTTCAACAAAGTACAATAAAAACTCAATGCAGATAACTTATAGAACAAGAAAAGAAAATTCAGAAAAAATAAAAAAAATAATATATGGCCAAAAATAAACTTATTATCGATGGTAAATCGCTCACTTTAGAGCAGATAGAATCTTTTCTATATGATAATCCTGAAATAGTATTATCTCAAGAATCTTTAAGGAAAGTTAAAAAATCCCGAGCCTTGATAGAAAAATGGGTGAACAAAGAGGAATCGATTTACGGTGTTACAACCGGCTTCGGCGAATTTTCTAATGTTAAAATTTCAAAAGAAAATATTCAAAAGCTACAGAAGAATTTAATTTTAAGTCACGCAGTAGGCTGCGGAGAAAACCTTCCGCCGATGATTGTAAAGATAATGATGCTTCTCAGATTAAATGCGCTTGCAAGAGGTTATTCCGGAATAAGATTGGAAACTCTTAATCTTCTAGTTAAAATGATGAAGCATAATATTATTCCAGTTGTTCCATCACAAGGTTCCGTCGGATCAAGCGGCGACCTGGTTCAATTATCTCATCTCGTTCTTGCGATGATAGGAAAAGGCAGAGTTCAAATAGTAAATGATGTTATGGCTGAAAATGCATCAGCGGCGAAAATTATATCTGCATCTGCCGGTTTAAAAAAATATAAATTAAAACCGGTAACTTTGCAGGCTAAAGAAGGTCTCGCGCTTATTAATGGAACTCAGATGATGACTTCATTTGCTTCTTTCATTTCAATAAGAGCGAGAAAATTGATTAAAATGGCTGATATCAGCGCTTCACTTTCACACGAAGCTTTAAGAGCAACCGACAAAGCTTTCGATCCTAAGCTGCATAAACTTCGTCCCTTTCCCGGGCAGATAACTACTGCAAAAAATGTTTTAGCACTAATTAAAAGCAGCGATATTAGAAAGTCTCATCTAAAGGGAGATATTCGTGTCCAGGATGCATATTCAATCCGTTGTGTACCTCAAATTCACGGCGCATCTAGAGACGCAATAGACTATGTCAGCTCAAGGGTAAAGATTGAAATCAATTCCGTTAATGATAATCCGATTATTTTCCCGGATACAGAAGAACATATTGAAGGCGGTAATTTCCATGGCCAATCGATGGCTTTGGCAATGGATTTTATGGGCATTGCTTTGTCTGAATTAGCGAATGTTTCCGAAAGAAGAGTGGAAAGAATGGTGAACGGTGCATTAAGCGGTCTGCCGAGATTCTTAGCTTACAATGGGGGATTGAACTCGGGTCTGATGATTGCGCAATACACTGCTGCCAGTCTTGTTTCCGAAAATAAAGTTTTAGCTCACCCCGCAAGCGTGGATTCTATTCCGACTTCCGCAAATCAGGAAGATCATAATTCAATGGGCTCTATAGCGGCACAAAAATGTTATCGTATAATGCAGAATCTCGAAAACGTTTTGGCAATTGAATTAATGACTGCTGCACAAGCATTGGAATTTTTGAAACCTCATAAACCCGGTGTCGGAACTTTTATTATTTATAAGGAAATACGTAAAGCTATCAAACCGCTCGATAGCGATCGCCTTTTATTTAGCGATGTTAAAAAAGTTGCTGATTTAATAAAAGATGATACATTGCTGAATGCAGTGGAAAAAAGAGTTAAGCTGGATTAAAAACTTTATGATAAATTAAAACCGGACTTTACAAATAATAGATTCTTACTAGTCCGGTTTTTTAATTGTAATTTTTTAACTAAAGACTAATAAACATACCTTACTCTAAAACTTAGTACAGTCTTTCCATCTTTAGGAACAGGAACTTTAAAAATAATATTTTGCGAATCTTTCTTCTGATAATTAATCGACGAATTTAAAACTTCCCAGTTTAATCCAAGATATCTTTGAACTTCAATCACCACATCCTCTGTTTTGTGATTTTTAAAAGTTATCTCATATGCTTGTTCAGAAACCTTATCACTTATTCTTTTATTATCTGTCTGAACTTCATTCGCAGTGATATCAAATGCATCACCTATTTTTAGTCTTACTTTTTCATCTTTTGGAGTATGGTTAATCATATCCTCACCGATAAATTCAAGACTTTCACCATCGGATTTATAAACTCTAACTTTTCCTTCCGGCATGGGCATACCAAGATTATTATCTTTTGCATTTTCAAATTCCATTACAACTGCAACTTTTCCCTGTCCGCCGGAATTATTGTAATAATAATTTCCGCCGCTTTGATAAAAATATTTCTTAGTAGCTTTTACATTCGAAGCTTCAAATAAAGAAATTTGTTTAGTCTCATTATTCGCTAATGTTGTCGGTCGTTGAAGATTATAAATATGGTATTCAAAAAATGCTTTTTCCTGAAACTGCGGAGCGCTTTTAAGAGCTTCCACCCGCACCATACCGTTAACTTGAGGATATACATTTCTATTTTGAACCCTGTTTACATCACCGGCAACAAGTTTTAAATGAGCATTTTTAAAACTTGTGCCTGAATTATTATCTATGCTTACCCATGAATTTAAATCCAGTTTAGAATCGTCTTTGTTTAGAACGGCAACATACTCGGCATGCCATTTCATGCCTCCGGTTTGATATGATACTTCAACATCCTGATTTCCGCTTGATGGTGAATTAACGAGCCAGATTAAGGTCGGTTTTGTTATTAATCCTTCCGGCAGTTCGCCGACAGAAAATCTGTATTTTGAAACATTTGGAATCATAAGTAATCCGCCGTCATTTTTCTGGAGAACAATTTGTCCCCCAAAGCTTGATAGAAGTTTACCCTGTACCATTTCGCCTTTATCGTCAATCAATTGAATGTTTTTATCAATATATTTTTGTAAAATTTTATCCAGACTTACAAGATCGTACTGGTAGTTCTGCTCAAGCACTTCTCCGTTTAATTTTATATGAACACTTGTCGGATCGATTTGCTGTGCTACATCGGTTAACTCAATAGTGGAAGTCCCTTTCTTTATATCGATCTTTCTTATATCCCTAACAACACCCAGATTGTCATTATAGACGGTAACAAAGAGATTTTTATGATTATTCTCTTGTGAAAAAATACTAACTGTAAAAAAAATTATAATGAATATTACTGCGGCTGAAACTTTCATTAGTTTATCTCCTCTATAATTTATAAAATGAGGTGAAAGTAAATGAATACTAAATCTTAATAATAAAATAAAATGTTTTTCCCAGGAAAATTTTTAGTACATCCGGTTTACTAAATCAGAATTAAAAGGTTCCTGTAAAATTAGAATTTATTTTAATAAGATGATAAAATTTTAATTTATTAGGTGATTTTTGTTGAATTCCAGTGAAAAAAAATAGAATTTATAATTGCAAAATTTCTTTTTGTTCACAATTTATTCTGGATAAAAAAAATTATGGAAATAATTTTTCTGCTTATTGGGATTTTAATTGGTTCGGTCAGCATATATTTTGTATTAAAATATAAGTTTGCAGGTACAAAGGGAATATCGCTATCTGAAGTTGACGAATTAAATAACCGTATTTCTGAGTTGACGGTTGAAAATGGTCAGGCTTCAACCCGTAATTCTATTTTAGAAGAATCATTAAAACAAGTTAATATGGAATTAAACTCCGAAAGAGCAAAAGTATTACAATTATCAAACGAGAAATCTTCACTCAAAACAGATTATGACAATCTTCAGGAAAAATTAAAGGAACAAAAATCGGAAGTAGAGCAGCTTCAAGAAAAATTCACTAAAGAATTTGAAAACCTTGCTAATAAAATTTTAGAAGAGAAGAGCAGTAAATTTACAATTCAAAACAAAGAAAACCTGGACCAGATATTAAAGCCACTCAGCGAAAAAATAAAGGATTTTGAAAAGAAAGTTGAAGATGTTTATGTATCTGATTCAAAAGAAAGAGCCGGATTAATCCAGCAAATCAAAACACTTCATGACTTGAATCAGCAGATGAGTAAAGATGCAACCAATTTAACAAATGCGCTTAAAGGCCAAACCAAAACACAAGGCAACTGGGGCGAGTTTATTTTAGAAAGTATCCTGGAAAAATCCGGTCTTGAAAAAAATAGAGAATATTTTGTTCAGGAAAGCCTAACAGCGGAAAACGGAAAAAGATTACAGCCTGATGTTTTGGTAAAACTTCCTGAAAATAAAACTATAGTAATTGATTCAAAAGTTTCTCTTATTGCGTATGAAAAATTTAATTCATCGGAAGATGAAAATGAAAAAAACACTGCAATTCGTGAGCATATTTTGTCAATTAGAAATCATTTAAAAGGATTAAGTTCAAAGAGTTATCAAAATTTATATCAGATTCAAAGCCTTGATTTCGTTTTAATGTTTTTACCCATTGAACCGGCATTCGGTTTAGCTGTTCAAAACGATATAGGTTTATTTAACGATGCATTTGAGAAAAATATAGTGATTGTTAGCCCTTCAACCTTACTTGCAACTTTAAGAACTATTGCCAGTATTTGGCGGCAGGAAAATCAAAATAAAAATGCGATTGAAATTGCGAGACAAAGCGGCGCTCTTTATGATAAGTTCGTAGGTTTTGTAGAAGATCTGATTGCTGTCGGTAATAAAATTGATTCTTCCAAAGATAGTTATGTAAATGCTATGAAAAAGCTGCATGAAGGAAGCGGGAACCTTGTTTCCAGAGTTGAAAGAATTAAAAAGCTCGGTGCGAAAACAACAAAAGCTTTACCTCAATCGCTGCTGGATAAATCCGATAATGATGAAAATGATGAGCAATCCCTTTTACAATAATTTTATCTGAATATTTCTAGTTTAAAGTCTTAAATAGCACAAAAATTTATACAGGAGGAATTATGAAGAAGGTTGTTACACCTGCAATTTTTGCTGCAATAGTTGTTTATGTATGGATGTTTATTTCATGGGCATTTCTGCCATGGCATAAAGATATTTTTAAGAATCTGCCGAACGGAGATTCTTTAGCCGTTAAAATGAAGTCATCAATTAAAAAACCGGGAATTTATCGTTATCCCGGGGTTCCGACCAAAGCGTCTGCCGAAGCTGTAAATAAGATTGCTGAAAAATATGCATCCGGTCCAATAATTACTTTTATGGTTTATAGTCCTTCCGGGATGAGTATGGTAGATCCTTTACAATTTATTTGGGGATTTATAATAATCTTTTTAAATGCACTGGTTGCTGCCTTTTTATTATACACATCAAGATTAAAAGAAAAGCGATTTCTAATTAGATTAACTTTTGTTTTATTGCTGGCTGTTTTTGCCGCGCTAATAGGTCCTATGATCGAGTGGAACTGGCTTTTATTTCCTACAGGCTACAGCTTTGGTGTTGCACTTGATTATTTAATAACCTGGTTTTTAGGCGGAATTGTTCTTGCGGGTTTAATCAGAGGTGAAAAAAATAGGAAACCGGAAGCAGCATAATATTTTAAATTATCTTACTAACTCATGTTAGGCAGCAATTAAATATGTCATCTTCCTACGTAACGTGAGTTACTAAGCTTAAGAAATTAAGGATAATATTAAGAACCCATTTTTAAAATTTCATCCCATTCGTCTTTAGTTACCGGCATTACAGATAAACGGTTTCCCTTTTGAATTAGTCTCATATTTTTAAGTTTAGGGTTTTCTTTAATTTCTTGCAAAGAAATATGTTTATTAAATTCTTTAACAAATTTAATATCAACCATAAACCATGTAGGGTTATTCTCCTTGCTTCCCGGGAAATAATGTTTATTCTTTGGATCGAATTGAGTATGGTCAGGATAACCATCATTAACTACTTCACAAATACCTGCAATTTCAGTCGGATCAGTATTGCTGTGATAAAATAAAACGCCGTCGCCTTTTTTTATTTCATCTCTTAAAAAGTTTCTTGCCTGGTAATTTCTTACACCATCCCAATAAGTAGTTTTGTTCTTCTTCAAATCATCAATTGAAAACTCACCCGGTTCTGATTTAAATAGCCAGTATTTTTTAGACATAAGTCCACCTATTAATTTTTTTCAAACTAAAATAGAAATAAATCCTGGAATTTTAAATTTTATTAGTCTGCAGCATTTTAATCATTTGATAAAGTTGACATCGCTCACTTGCAAAGAATTAAGAACAGAATAAAATTAGTTAATAACTTAAGTTACGCAATTTTTTATATTACTCTTTCAGAGTAATAAAAGAACCTTTTTTCTCATTAAGTCGGGACGATGTCCCGACCTTTAATATCTGACGCTTTCAGCGTCATTTTGAAGTTAAAGTCCCTGAAAGGGACAGATACAATAGCCGAGGACAACGTCCTCGGAAATAATTTTAATAGGATTTTCGAACCCTAAAAGGGTTCAATAAGGTTCGTGCGTAACTTCAGTTAATAATATAATTTTAGGATTGATATAATCATTTACCTTTTATATGAAGATTTATGGGATTATTTAAATGAAGTGAATAATTATTACAGTTTAATTTTAATCCTTTTGGTTTAAGTTTAAATTGAAATTAGTTTAAACCGTAGATATATTGAGAGCCAAAAATTTATTTATTATGAAGATTTTTATTTCATTATTCTTTTTTTTATTAATAAGTACATTAACAGTCAAAGCTCAGAACGAGGGAGCTTTTCAAATTGCCAGATTACAATATGACGGCGGAGGAGACTGGTATAACGGACAAACTGAGGAACCGAATCTCTTAAATTTTGTAAAAGATCATACAAATGTTAAGGTAAGAGCCGAATTTACCTCTGTAAACATAAATTCGGATGAAATTTTTTCTTATCCTTTTTTATTTATGACCGGGCATGGAAGTGTTTTATTTACCGAGGATCAGGCAAAAAGATTAAGAAAATACTGTGAGAGCGGTGGCTTTTTGTATGTTGATGATGATTACGGATTAGACAAATCATTTAGAAGAGAAATTAAAAAAGTATTTCCGGATAAAGACTTAGTTGAGCTTCCGTTTAATTTCGGTATGTATCACGATTTTTATGATTTCCCGTATGGTGTCCCCAAAACTCATAAACATAACGGCTTACCGCCTCAAGGGTTCGGAATTTTTGTTAATGGTCGATTAGCTGTTTATTATACTTATGAATCAAATCCGAGCGACGGCTGGGATGATCCCGACGTTCATGGCGATCCCCCGGCAAAGAGGTTGGAAGCATTAAAGTTTGGAACTAATTTAGTCTTATGGGCTTTATCAAATTAATTTTTTAATCTGTTTAAACGGGAATGTAAAGTCATTTCTTTATATAATTATAGTAATTCCTATATTATAAATTTTTTTTTAATGAATCATTAAGTTTTTTAACAATGAATATTAAATATGAGTTCTGAATCGGGATATTATAAAGAAATTATAAACAAGCTTGAACGGTTTGTTAAAAAAGAATATGCACTATTTGTTTCCCTCGGTATTCAAGCTTCGCTATTGATTGCTGTTCTTGTCTTTACAAGTTTTGCCTTCCTCGAAATGCTGGAACATTTTTCAGCAGAGATCAGAACCATATTGATTTATATTTTTAGCAGTTTATTTATACTATTTTTCTTAAGTCTTGTAATAGTTCCTTTGCTAAAATATTTTAACATTTTTAGGAAAACTAATTATTATAAAACAGCCGATAGAGTAGGAAATCATTTCCCGGATATTAAAGATGATCTAAAAAATGCAATGCAGCTAGTTTCGTCGGAAAAGGAAAGCGGTAAATATTCAAATAATCTTATTGACGCTGCTTTTCATAATGTATTTAACCGAACGAAGAGTATAAATTTTAATTCGATTGTTAATTTTAAAAAGGCAAAAGAACTACTTATCTACTTCCTTGGAATTTCAGCATTTTGTATTCTAATACTAGTTTTTATACCCGGCTTACATGCAGCTACTTACCGTTTAGTAAATTATAATCGTGAATTTATAACTCCGCCGAAATTTACATTTGATGTTGAACCCGGAAATTCAAAAATTACAAAAGGTGAAAACTTAACTATTTCGGTAAAGGTAAATGGAAGTATTCCCAAAGAAGTTTATTTAGCTGTTAGGAACAGCGACCAAACTAATTTTGAAATGCAGGAATTATACGGTGATTCTTTGGGCAACTTTCATTATGAAATTCCTGCAGTCCGAAATTCATTTAAATATTATGCTTCTTCGGAAAATATAAAAAGTGATGTTTATTCTATTGAAGTAATTGACCGCCCGATTGTAAAAACGCTGGATATGAATATAACCTCACCTGCTTATTCTAAAATTGCCCAGGTTGAGCAAAAAGATAATGGTAATGTAACCGCACTTTTAGGCAGTGTTGTTAATCTTAAAATTTCCTCGACTAAAATGATTAAAAGTGCTAGGCTGGAATTCGGCGACACAACTAAACAAAATCTCCAAATAAGCGGAACTCATGCAAAAGGAAAGTTTATAGTTAGAAAAGATAATAATTACAAAATAATTTTAACCGATGAAAATGATAATCGAAATTTATCCCCGATAAATTATTCCATAAAAGCTTTATACGATGCTTATCCATCCATTGATATAATTGCACCAAATCCTGATGTCGCTTTATCTACGGATAATAGGCTTCCGCTAGATATGAAAATTTCCGATGATTACGGATTTACGAAATTACTTTTACATTACAGGTTGTCTTCTTCAAAATATAAAACAACGCAAAAAGAATTTAAAACGATAGAAATTCCGGTAAATAAATCATTGACAAATGAAGAAGTGAGATATATCTGGAATCTAACAGATTTAGGCTTGACTGAGCAGGATGTTGTCACTTACTTTCTGGAAATTTTTGATAACGACAACATTAGCGGACCCAAGTCAACCAAATCATCTTCATATACAGTTCGGGTTCCTACATTAAATGAATTGTTAAATAAAGCTGATGATGTTCAATCGCAATCTGAAAAAGATTTGCAGGAAACTTTTAAGGAAGCGGAAGATTTAAAGCAGAAATTAAATGATATAAATAATGAGTTAAAACAAAATAAAAAAGAAATTTCCTGGCAGGAAAAACAAAAAATTGAACAGACTGTCAATCAATTTAAAAAGCTTCAAGATAAAGTAAGCGATATAGGTAAAAATCTGGAAAAAATGCAGGAGAATTTAAGGCAGAATAATCTTTTGTCAAAAGAGACTTTGCAGAAGTACATGGAGCTTCAAAAGCTTTTTGATCAGATGTCCAATGAAGAAATGCGGAAAGCAATGGAACAGATGCAGAATATACTTCAAACTATGAATAGGCAATTGACGCAGGAGCAGATGGAAAACTTTAAATTTAATGAAGATCAGTTTAAGCAGAGTATAGAGAGAACTATGAACCTGCTGAAAAGAATTCAGGTTGAACAAAAGGTTGAAGAATTATTAAAAAGAACGGATCAAATAACAAAACAGCAAAAAGAGCTGCAGAATGAAACTAATAAATCAAATTCTTCCGATTTAAATGAAAAGAATAAATTAGGTGAAAAACAGAATGATTTAACAAAAGATCTTGAAAATTATTCCAAGCAGCTTGATGATCTGTCGAAAAAAATGGACGAGCTGAAAAATATGCCGAAGGATAAGATGGATGAATTAAAAAAGGAATTTCAAAAACAGAATAATCAACAGTTATCCCGGCAGTCGTCACAGAATATTCAGCAGAATCAAATGCAGCAGGCTCAACAAAATCAATCTCAGATTTCCCAAAATATGCAGAATATGAAACAGCAGATTGAACAGATGCAAAAACAAATGAATCAGATGAATCAGATGCAGACGTTTACCGATATGATGAAAATAACCGATAACCTGATAACGCTTTCTAAGCAGCAGGAAAACCTCCAGCAGCAATCCAAACAGTTAAATTCAAGTTCATCGGAATTTAATCAAAATGCACAGCAGCAAAGCGATATCGAAAGAAATCTTGATAGAATTATGCAGCAAATGTCTTCGCTCTCTCAGAAAACTTTTGCTATTACACCGGAAATGGGAAAAGCCCTTGGAGATGCAAAAAAAGAAATGAATAATTCAATGCAGAGTCTTGAAAATCGGAATGGAAGCTCGGCGTCGCAAAACCAGGGCAAGGCTATGGAATCACTAAACCAGGCGGCTGAATTAGTGAAAAGTTCAATGGAGCAGATGATGAAAGGCGGCGGGCAGGGAGGTATGATTTCCTTAATGCAGCAATTGCAGCAAATGTCCGGTCAGCAGATGAACTTGAATAATTTAACGCAGATGCTGCAGCAGGCGATGAAAGGTAAACTGACAATGCAGCAGCAGGCGGAACTTCAAAGATTAGCCCGGCAGCAGGATGTTATACGGAAATCATTACAGCAGTTAAATAAAGAGGCAATGAATTCCGGGCAGTCTAAAACTATTCCTGCTGATTTAAACGACATCGCAAAAAAAATGGAAGAAGTAGTAAAAAATATGAATTCGGATCAATTGGATAATAAGACCGTTCAGCAGCAAGAGCATATTCTTTCAAGATTGCTGGATGCACAAAAATCAATTAATGAAAGGGATTATCAGAATGAAAGAGAGGCTGAAGCTGGAAAAGATGTTGTAAGGGAGTCCCCGGCAGAATTAAATCTTAAAACAGAAAATGGTAAAAATAAAGTTAAGGATGAGCTTGAAAAAGCAGTACAGGAAGGCTATACAAGAGATTATGAAGATTTAATAAAACGCTACTATGAATCGCTGGAAAAAGAAAATGTTAAAAAGTAGGTAAGATTAAACCGGGTCGATGTGCACATAAACTTTATTAATTTCCGGCAGTTTTAGTATGGATGATTGAACCTCTTTACCGATATCATGAGAAATTTCCGTAGAAGTATTTTTATCTACATCAATATGAATTTCGATATGAAATTTATTTCCCACATAATGAGATTTCAATTCGTTTATTCCAAGAACTCCTTTAACTTTTAATGCAACATTAGCTATCTCTAAAATTAATCCTTTGTCGGCAGCTTTACCCATAAGATAATTTATATTTTCCTTTGCAATCTGATAACCTGACCTGAAGACAAATAAGGCTATCAGAATACCGGCAATACCATCCAGATAACGAAATCCAAGCTGTACCCCTACAATTGCTACGATAGATAGTGAAGATGCCAAAACATCATTTAAGCTGTCAACAGCGCCTGCCTTTAGAGCCGGGCTTCTGTAAGATTTTCCTATTGAAGACTGGTATTTGGTTAAGACTACCTTGGTAATAATTGTAACAGCAAGAATGATATAGACTAAAGTAGAAATATGAATTGGGTCAGGAGAAATAATTCTCTTTATTGAAACCTCAATCAGATTAATTCCAACAATGGCTGTAAATAATGCAATTAAAAAAACTGCAATAGGTTGTGCCCCATGATGTCCCACGGGATGGTCTTCATCAGGTTTCTTAAGAGAAATTCTTACACTGTACATTATTGCAAATGATGCAATTATATCGGTTAAAGAATTAATCGCATCCGAAATTACGGCAATGGAATTAGAAATTATTCCGGCTATTGCTTTAATTATAAAAAGGAAAATATTTACTATTAAAGTTAAATTTGCTGCTTTTTTTAATTTATCCATTTTAATAGTTTAATACTTTTTAGCTTTAGGTTTGTATTTACAAGCTGAAATAAATATTGAAAAGATAATGATAATTCTTAAATATTTATATATGATTTTTAAATTGTTCCTAAAAAAGAATTCATAGATAATTTAATGAATGAAATTTATGTTTGCATTAAATATTATTCCAGACAATTGTTGTGCAACTTTATAAAATAATGGTTTTTATAAGCCATAATCTTATTATATTTATATGTTTCATTTTGAAAAGCTGAATAAAAAGGAAGACGGACATTTTCTCAGTTAAATTTTTAGTAAAAGTATTATGTCCTTATTTTATGTAAAAAACAACAGATGATTGAAATTTTTAAGAATACCCTGGAAATTATAGGGAAAATGAGTCAAAGCTCATCCGGATATATATTAAAAGCGGATACTAATAATCACGAAGTTATATACTCATTTGGCCGGCCGGGTACGGTATATAATTCCTTTATCGACGAGTTCATTAAATTAGGTTTCGATGACAAAACCGTTTCGCCAAAATTGGAAAAATTACAAACATTTAAAGAATTGTCGAATAAATTTACATGGAATTCAGTTTTTGCTAAAAATATTTTTTTCGACGATGTTAAAAATGAAGTGTACTATTTGTTTCTTTTTTCTGAAATTCAGGACAATTATAATCAGGCAAGATTAAAATCGATATATCCGGCTATTAATGTGTTAAGCGATCAATTAAATAATTTGAAATCAGCTGGACAATTAAATAAACCGGCAAGCAAAAGATCCAAACAAAACTTAAACGGATTCCTGAAAAATAATATAAATAAATTTTTTGATTTAGTTTTAGAAGCTTCTGAAGATTTTATTTTTGTCCTCGATCAGAACGGTTGTTTTATTAAAGTAAATGATTTTGGTGCTGCTTCACTTGATTTTGATACAAATGAATTGATAGGCCAGCATTTAATGGAGCTTGTTTCATCAAAAGACAAAGCTTCTTTTGCAGGTTCTATACAAAAAATAATTGAAACAGATAAACTGCAATTATTCGAAACTACCTTAATTAGTAAGTTCGGCAATGAAGTTACGTTTGAAATTAGCGGTAGAGCTTTTAAAAAAAACGGACAAATCTGCGGTATTTGTGGGGTTGGGAAAAATATTTCTGAAATCAAAATTTTAGAGACTAAAATAAATGAGCTTAAGTCAAGACTTATCGAGGATGAAAGAATAATCTCTCTTGAAAGGCAAAGATCACAAAGGCAGAAATCCATTCTGTCTGAATTAAACCGTATGAAAAGTGAATTTGTTTCCAACATTTCTCACGAGTTGAGAACTCCGCTAGCTTCAATTATCGGATTTTCGGAAACTGTTGCTTCCGATCCTAATATGCCTGTCGAAATGAAAAATGAGTTTAACGAAATAATTCTCAATGAAGGCAAAAGACTGGCTAAATTAATAAACGAAGTACTTGATATTTCCAGAATTGAAAGCGGTGAAATTGAAATAAATAAAACAGAATTTGATGTTGTAGAGTTATTAAATGAAGTGCTGGAAACGAATAAAAAATATATCGATGAAAAAAATATCGCTTTAACAACGGAACTTCCTTCTGAAAAAATCATTTTAAAGGCGGATAAAGAAAAAATTTCAAGGGTTATCAACGGAATACTCAACAATGCTGTAAAATTCACGAATATAAAGGGACGAATAACAGTTTTAGCTCAGAGTTTATACAAAGAATTTGAAATTTCCATAATTGATACCGGAATTGGTATTCCTGAGAAAGATTTACCGTATATTTTTCAGAAATTTTACAAGGTAAGCCGACCCGGTACGGAAATACCGGGTACAGGCTTAGGCTTGGTTTTTGCTAAACAAATTGTAGATTTGCACAAAGGTTTTATTTCAATACAGAGTGGAGTTAATAAAGGAACTACTGTTATTATAAAATTACCGCGTTAATTTTAAACTTAAATTAAAATGAGGACGCTTAGTGAACAAATTAGTTTTTATTGTCGACGATGAACAAGCAATAGCTAAATTGCTTACATACTGGGTTAAAGACAAATGGAAATATGACGTTGAAGTTTTTTCAAACGGAGAGGATCTTCTTCGAAGAATGTCCGCCAAGCCTGACTTGATTTTGCTCGATATTATGCTTCCCGGGATGGACGGACTTGAAATTCTAAAGAAAGTAAAACAATATGATTACAATCTGCCGGTCATAATTCTTTCAGCCCAAGGAAGTGTGGAAGTCGCGGTTGATTCCTTAAAATTCGGTGCATTTGATTATTTCCCCAAACCTATTGATATTCCCAAACTTGAACCCTCAATAAAGAATGCCATAAAGGGGTACGATCTTACAAAAGAGCTGGAAAATCTTAAGGAAAATGTAAAAAAAGAGTACAGTTTTGATAATATTATTTCCGCTGACGGTAAAATGCAGGACGTATTTAGGCTGGTATCTAAAGTTTTAGATAATGATATTACCGTATTAATTTATGGTGAAAGCGGCACCGGGAAAGAACTTATTGCCAGAGCTATTCATTATAACGGAAAAAGAAAAGATAAGCCGTTTATTGTAGTGAATTGTGCTTCTATTCCAAGGGAATTATTAGAGAGCGAGCTGTTCGGTCATGAAAAAGGATCATTTACAGGTGCGCATCAAAGAAAACTCGGCAAATTTGAATTAGCCAACGGCGGCACACTTTTCTTAGATGAAGTTGGTGAACTTGAAATGCTGCTTCAAGCAAAACTTTTGCGCGTTATACAGGAAAAAGAATTTGAAAGAGTTGGCGGAACAGAGTTAATAAAAACCGATGTTAGAATAATTTCAGCAACGAATAGAGACTTAAAACATGCAGTCGAAGAAAAAGAATTTAGAGAAGATTTATTTTACAGATTAAATTCATTCCCGATAATTATACCGCCTTTAAGGCAGCGCAAGGGAGACATCTTAGTTTTAGCCCAGCATTTTCTGGAAAATTTCAATAAAAAATTGAACAAAAATATTAAAGGATTCTCCAAGAAAGCTTATAAATTGATTTATGATTACAGTTGGCCGGGAAATATCCGGGAAATGGAGAATACGATTGAGAGATGTTTGATAATTGCCGAAAAGGACGTAATTGATGTTGACGATTTACCGGCCCACATTAAAGCATCCGAACCTTCAATGAATTCCGATTCCGGTGTATCTTTATTCAGTGATGAAAATATTGTCCCTTTTGAAAAATTAAAGGAAGAATCAATTAGACATGCACTTAAAGTTACAAACGGAAATATTGTAGAAGCTGCAAAAAAATTACAACTTGGGAGAGCTACTATCTACAGATTAATGGAAAAATATAAGATTGAAAATAGGTCAATTGAATGATATTTTATTTAACAATAATAATTAGGTCTGCGAAATGGATTTTTTAAGAGAAACACACGACGATATAGTTGTAGAGATCGTAAATCTTACAAGAGCTACATTAAAAGAAGCCGAAGAGTTCAAACAAACTCTATCCCAGGATATTGAAATGGGATCCAGGAAAATTATTGTCGATCTCTCCGATTGTGAATTTATAGACTCAACATTTTTAGGCGCCCTGGTTGTAACATTAAAAAAGATTTCCAATATTGGAGGCGATCTTCGATTAGTTGGTTTTCAGCCGGCGGTACATTCTATGTTTGAATTAACAAGAATGTACAGAGTATTTGAAGCTTATAAAACCAAAGAAGAAGCTATTAAAAGTTTTAGTAATTAAATTCAGTTGGAATTGAATATATAATCTTAAGAGATACTTTAATATGTCTATCTTTTGCCTTTCGTATGTTATACGGAATTTGTCCCTCCGCAATTATTTTTTTAGTTTCAATGTTAAAATAAAAGAAAATTTTACAGTAAGTTATGACTGATGGTGAAAAAAAATCTGTTTTGGTAATTGATGATGATATAACTATTAGAAAGCTTATTAGTCATCATCTTAAGAAAAACGAATATGAAGTGATTGAAGCCGAAGGCCCCGAAAAAGCATTTGAAAAACTTAAGAATGAAAATGTCGATTTGGTTTTGTGTGATGTTACCATGGAAGAAATGGACGGTTTTACATTTTGTAAAAAAGTAAGGGAGGATGAAAATTATAAAGCACTTCCATTTGTCTTTGTAACCGCAAAAAACAGCAAAGAAGATAAATCCAAAGCCTTGGAAGTAGGCGGTGATGATATAATAAGTAAACCTTTCGATATCAGCGACCTGCTTCTCAAAGTTAAAGCTTTAATTAAAAGATCCGAGATTTATAAGATTTACGGTACTAAAAAGAATCTCGAAGAAAACTTCAAACAGCAGACCACAAAAATTTTACTTGTTGATGATGATTTATCGCTGGCTAAACTATTTCAATATAATTTAAAAAAATCCGGTTTTGAATGTGATATTGCCGATGGTGCCGAACAAGCGGTTAAACAGGCAAAAATTTCTATCCCCGACATTATAATTTCCGATATTATGATGCCTGGTATTGACGGTTTTCAATTTAGGAAGATGCTTTTAACTGATAAGGTACTGAAATCAATTCCGTTTATTTTCTTGACTTCCAAAGGCGAAGAGGATGATATTCTGGATGGATATGATCTGGGAATAACCGATTACGTTCTTAAAACTGCGGGGCCTAGAGTAGTCGTTGCAAAAGTAAGTGCAATAATTAAAAGTTTAGGTAAGGAAAGACAGAAAGTTGTTACCGAACTCCATCAAGCTGCAGACTCTTTAAGAGTAAAAGTTGTCCCTGATTCAAGCCCTACCTTTGACGGATTTGAAATTAAACTCTGGCATCAGCCATTTCACGGAATTCCGGGCGGTGACTTTATCGACTATTTCTCTCTTGATGATAATAACTTAGCTGTAATTCTTGGTGATGTTATGGGGAAAAGATGGGGTGCCTGGTATTTTGCGTTTGCATACGCCGGTTATGTAAGAAGTGCTATTCGTGTTGTGCTTCAAACTGCAAAAGAATTTTCTCCCAGCGAGATTTTGCAGCAGGTGAACAAATCCGTATATCAAGACGCTAAAGTTTCCGAGGTGTTTACAACATTATCGATAGTAATAATAAATAAGCAAACGAAAGTTTTGAAATATGCCGGCGCAGGTGACCTGCCTATCATTTATAAGAGTTCGGATAATAATGTTTTTGAAAAAATAAGTTCTTCAGGATTACTGCTTGGCTATGCTTTTGACGGCAATTATAAAGATATAAGCTTAAACCTGCACTCAAATGATTTCATTTTTATGTTAACCGACGGAATCATCGAGTCGAGAAATTCTGAAGGTGTACAATTCGGTAAATCAAAATTAAATGATGTAATTGATTCAATAACTCCTCAACTGGATCCACTCGAAAAAATCAAACAGGAATTCATCTCCTTCACTAACGAAAAGTTTGAAGACGATATTAGTCTGATAACAATAAAAACCAGGTGATGGTTTTTAATTATTTCCCGGTAGTTAAATATCAGAACTTTCTTGCAGCTTTTCTGTCCTATCGGCCAATTTAATTTGTTCAATCAACTCGAAAAGGTCACCTTCCATGATATTTGAAAGGTTATATAAAGTTAGTCCTAATCTATGATCTGTAATTCTATTTTGAGGATAATTGTAGGTTCGAATTTTATCGCTTCTGTCTCCGCTTCTAACCATGGATTTTCTTTGTGCCGAAATCTCAGCATTTTGTTCTTTTAATTTTGCATCATACAAACGGGCACGTAAAACCTTCATCGCCTTTTGTCTGTTCTTAAGTTGAGATCTTTCATCCTGGCATTGTACAACCAAACCGGTCGGTAAGTGAGTAATCCTAACGGCAGTTTCAACTTTATTTACGTTTTGTCCGCCTGCACCGCCCGATCTAAAAATATCTATTCGAAGGTCATTAGGATTTATATCAATCTGAACGTCCTCAGCTTCAGGTAATACCGCGACCGATGAAGCTGATGTATGAACTCTTCCATTTGCTTCTGTTGCAGGAACTCTTTGTACTCTATGAACACCGCTTTCAAATTTTAACTCGCCATAAACTCCGTCTCCGCCTATTGAAAATACGGCTTCTTTAATACCGCCTAAACCGGTATCATTTATGTCTATAAACTCAACCCGCCAGCCTTTCCTTTCCGCATACCGTGTATACATTCTTAATAAATCACCGGCAAATAGAGCTGCCTCTTCACCTCCGGTGCCGGCTCTAATTTCCATTATAATATCTTTATTATCATTAGGATCTTTAGGAAGAAGTAAAAACTTAATGCTTTCTTCAAGTCTTTCTTTATTTGCTTCCAGCCCGGATAGTTCGGACTTGGCCAATTCCACCAAATCCGGATCCACACCTGCTTCTATTATCTCATTATTTCCCTCAATATCTTTAAGAACCGATGAATATTCTTCATATTCACGAATTATTTCTTCCAGTTCGCTTCGCTCTCGGCTAAGACTTACAATTTTATTCCTGTCATTTAAAAAAGAAGGATCGGCGAGCTGCTGATTTATTCTATCGAATTTCTCTTTAATTTTATTTAATCGTTCTACCAGTTCCATTATATTTTTTTATTTTTGAACCATAAATATAGCAAACCAGGTTTTGAAAATCTAAATGGATTTTATTAGTATCAAAACCATTTTAAAAGGAAAATAAGACTGCGTTTGAGCATAATACAATTTTTAGACTAAAACTTTATAAAAAATTGTTATATTATTCAAAGTAATTTCAATTTTTAAATCTCAAATTTTTAAATCAAATAGCTTATTTAATATTATAATGAGAAAATTCGAAATACCCGGATTTTATAGAAGTTCATTTATTACTAAAATAAAAGATTCCAGGAAATTTATTGATCCCAGGAAAAAAGATTTCTCACCAACACTTTTAGATTTTGGTCCGGTAAGATTTTATATTGCCCGGCATTTCGGCTTCTGCTACGGAGTAGAAAATGCAATTGAAATCTCTTATAAAATAATTGAAGAAAATCCCGGCAGAAGAATTTTTTTACTCAGTGAAATGATTCACAATCCTGATGTAAATGAAGAATTAAAAAGGCGAGGTGTTGTATTTTTAATGGATACGGCAGGAAAACATTTGATTGATTGGAATGAATTAAATTCCAATGACATTGTAATAATTCCGGCTTTCGGCACAACAATGGAGATACAAAATAAATTAAAAGAAATCGGGATAGAAACTTTTAAATATGATACTACATGTCCTTTTGTTGAAAAAGTCTGGAACCGTTCCTTTCAGTTAGGCGAAAGCAATTATACCGTCATTATTCATGGTAAGCATTTTCATGAAGAAACTAGAGCAACCTTTTCTCATAGTATAAAAAACGCAGCTTCACTCATAATCAGAGATATCAAAGAAGCCGAATTTTTATCTGCAACTATTCTAGGGAAAAGAAGTGAAAACGAGTTTTATTCTTTTTTTGAAAGTAAATATTCCAAAGGATTTGATGTAAAAAAAGACTTATTGAAGATTGGAGTGGTAAATCAAACAACAATGCTGGCAACCGAAACTCAGGCTATTGCGGATTATTTAAAAAATACGATGATTAAAAAATTCGGTAAAGAAGATCTTAGGAATCATTTTGCCGATACAAGAGATACTCTTTGTTACGCTACGTATGACAATCAAGAATCAACTTATGGCTTATTAAAGAAAAGCGCCGATTTTGCCGTTGTAGTCGGCGGATATAACAGCAGCAATACCAGCCATATTGTAGAACTCTGTGAAAAGAAATTGAAGACATATTTCATTTCTTCTGCAGAAAAAATTATTTCCGATAAAATGATAAAACATTACGACCTGAGTACAAAAAAAGAAATAAATACAGATAATTTTATTCCTGTTACAAAACCGGTAGATATTATTTTAACAAGCGGCGCATCCTGCCCGGATTCGATAGTAGATCAAGTACTGCAGAAGATACTCTCCTTTTTTGATGATGCAAAAACTTCTGATGAAGTATTGGAAGATGTCTTAGCACAAAATTAAATTTAAAGAGATCTAGCCAGATAAGATTAAATCTCTTTAGATTAATTATTACGATTTCTTAAATCGTAATTCGAAGCTGAACGATTTTGATACCGGGAATAGGCATGTTTGATCATTACAAGGCTGGTATTGAACTTTTCCCTCCAGCTTCAAATTAGATTTTTTAAAGCCTTTTTTTATCTTCAATTTTAGTTTTACAACAGCTTCGTTTTCATACAGAACAAGTTGTGTTTGAGAAAACTTTAATTTGACAAATGAAGGCGCGGGATATTCTTCATTTACGACACGGACGTTTGAAGTATCATTTATTGAAACGACGGTCGGTGTTAAATAATCATCTAACGGTTTATTGGCATTTATATGCCAGCCGTCTTTAATAGATAAGACTACTTCCAAATTTACAGTTTTAGTCCTATCTAAAATCCTATTTGTTTTTACTTTTATACTTACGACGTCTTTCGGGGAAATATTTTGTCCGTAATTCGTCGGGCTTATGATAAAAAATAAAACGATAGAGATGATCAGGATATAAATATTTTTAAAGTAATTACTCATATTTTAATCTATTGCAATATAGTTTATATCTATTATTTTAATTTGCTTTCGGAACATCCAAATAATATGACTGCATAACTTCTTTACTGTTATTATCTTGTACCCACGCGACGACAGCTAAATTATTTTTATTCAATTTATCCGTTCTTTCTTTCCATCCGGTAAAAGGAGTAGATCTTCTCCAGGAAGGATATTTTGTAGGATCATTTAAATATTTTGTCAATTCATTTTCAATTTCAGTTAAATTGAGAGTGTCGGCAACAATTTCACTGCCGTTTCTTAGCTTTAATGGAACTCCGTCCGATCCATTAATTAAATGCCTAACAACAAAAATATTTTTTGTAACTCCGTTACCTCCCGGATAATTTAAAGTTTTTTCCACAAGAGCAACATGTAACGATTCGCTCTTATTGAGTTTTGAGTTTCCTTTAATTTTTAAGTTTATGTTAATCTTATCATTTTTATTACTTGCGGAACCTGATATTTGAACTTCCGGTTTTTGATTTAAATACTTCTCGGCAGCATATTTATACACGTTAAAACGATTTGCTGCTAAATATTTTGGGCCGCCTCCTGTGATTTTTTCTTTTCCTTCAATAATAACCGTCGGAGTACCGAAATTTCCTCCATAATACAAATAACGTTTAAATGAATCAGGATTAGTCATCGGGTCCGGGGCCGGGATATGCACATGATATTCTAAAATTGTAAATACATTTCTAGGATAATAATCCGACAAGGCATCAAATGCAAAGTCCGCACCTGCACAGGGAGGACATTCGGCACCTGTAAAAAGTTCTGCTAGAACTGTCTTTCCTTTGGAGCTTTTTTCCTCTTTATAATGACCCGGTTTAAAATCAGCCAGCTCCGTCTGCTTTTTACTAATAGCTTCGGTTATTTCCTTCTCCGATAATCCTTCTTTATTTCCCAAATCCATTAGTGCTTTCATAACCTTAGGGATCTGGTAGGCTATTGATCCTGAAATATAAGCATCAAGAGCTTTTTTGTTATTGCCTACTTTTTCATATAATTTTCCCAATGTGTACCAGAAATCGGAATCCCACGGATCAGCTAAATTTTTGACGGACTCGAGCTTTTTTAACGCTTCTTCCGATTTACCTTCAGCGTTTAATACAATTGCATAATTTCTGGTATAAAGTACTTTATCTTCAAGAGATAAATTTTTTGATGCAACTGCCTCTTTTGCCCATTTATATGCTTCCGGCAAATTGACTCCGATATTAGCTAAAAAAGCTGCTGCGACTGAATGACTTTTTAACTTATCTTCGTTTTTCGAATATGAAAAATATTCTTTAAGTGTATTCTTTGCTATTTCTTCTTTTAATTTTTTTTCACCTTCTTTACCCGGCTTTTCTTTTTTAACCCATTTGTTAAAATTTGTCAAAGACTCATCCGTGTTGCCCAAAATTATTGCCTTGGCCGCAGTTTTAATTGCATCGGATATTTTACCCGAAGCACCTTCATAAGTTGCAAGACTATTTAAATATGTAGGATCATCTTCATGACCTATTATTGCTTCTTTTTCCAATACCAATGCAGAATCGGTTTTACCTAAATCAAACATTACAAGCGCCTGAGTATCCAGAAACATTCCTATGTTTTTCATTTTCCATGTTCGGGCTGTCTCTACGGCTCTTTCCGCATATACTTTGGCCGAATCGAGCCCTACCTTTTTTAGTGCTAAAGTATAGGCAATATCATTATAGCCGTTATATCGCCCCATCGACGGAATTTGTTTTAAAAATTGGTCGGCATAATTTAATGCGGAATCGGTTTGATCTATTTCCAAATAGCTGGAAAACAATTCATATCTTACTCTTATGGCATACTGGCTTTCAGGGAATTCTTTTAAAAATTCTTTTAGCGAATCTATTTTTTGATGAGTGTCTGTGATGTTATTTAATTGTTTTAGGAAATCGACATCTTTGGATTGTGCAAATATTACTGCTGCAAAAACAAAAAGTGAAAATAGAGTAATTGCAATAACCTTTTTAATCATAACACTCATTTTATTTCTCCGTAATATTAATTCTTGTACAAAACTAAAAAAAAATAATAATAAACCCATCTATTCAAGAAACTATTTTTATAATAATTTTAATAAAAGTTAAATGTATTTTAATTACTTCTTTATAATTTGTTATTCTTTTTGGTATTAGGTAATTTTGTGCACCAAAAATAAATCTTATATAGTTATGAGAGCAGTAATACCCGTTGCCGGTTTAGGCAGCAGATTAAAACCGCACACATTTTCTACACCAAAAGTACTATTAAATGTTGGCGGTAAACCTATTCTAGGACATATCTTGGATAAACTTCTTGAAGAAGGTGTTCGAAAGGCTACTTTTGTTATAGGGCACCTCGGAGATATGATTAAAAATTTCGTTCAGAATACATATCCGAATATAGATGCCGATTTTGTTGAACAGAAAGAAATGGAAGGACTTGGGCACGCTATTTATACGGCCATACCTACTTTTGATGACGATGAAATTTTTATAATTTTAGGCGATACGATTTTTGAAGTTAACCTGAAAAATGTTTTTAAAAATAAAAAAACATCTCTAGGAGTAAAAGAAGTTGATGACCCCAGGAGATTTGGTGTTGCAGTTATTAATAACGGCTATATTAAAAAATTAGTGGAAAAGCCTCAAACTCCGGTATCCAACCTGGCATTAGTTGGACTTTATTATGTTGCTAACTCAGAGGTTTTAATTAAAAGCCTAAATAAGCTTGTAGACAAAGACGTAAGAACAAAAGGAGAATTGCAACTGACTGATGCTTTGCAAATGATGATAGAAGACGGTGAAAAAATAACAACTTTTCCTGTCGAAGGTTGGTATGACTGCGGTAAACCCGAAACTTTGCTATCGACTAACCAATATCTTTTGGATGTAAAAAGCAGCAGCAGGAAATTCAAAAACGTTGTTGTAAATAATCCGGTGTATATTGCGGATGATGCGGAAATATCTAATTCTATTATTGGTCCATATGCCACTATAGATAGCGGTTGTAAAATTGAAGAGTCGATAATTAAGAATTCGATTGTCGGATCAAATGCTCAAGTAAGCAAGTCGTTGCTTGAAAATTCAATTATCGGCAACAATTCTATAGTTCGCGGAATTTTCAAGAGATTAAACTCCGGTGATTCATCGGAAATAGATTTTTATTAATTAAATTCAAAGTTAAAAATAGGAAAACATATAAAATGTCATATCTTTTTACTTCCGAATCCGTTTCCGAAGGGCATCCGGATAAAGTTTGCGATGCAATTTCCGACGGTATTTTAGATGCAATATATTCTCAAGATACTAATGCAAGAGTTGCTTGTGAAACTTTTGTAACAACAGGGCTGGTTTTAGTGGGAGGGGAAATTACCACCAATGCTTATATAGAAGTCCCCGATATAGTAAGAGAAACTGTTAAAAAGATTGGTTATACAAGCGCAGATTATAAATTTGATTCCGAATCATGTTCGGTACTTAATGCTATACATTCTCAATCGCCCGACATAGCTATGGGTGTTGATAAAGGCGGTGCCGGTGATCAGGGATTAATGTTTGGTTATGCATGCGATCAAACACCGGAATTGATGCCTATGCCTATTATGTATGCTCATAAATTAGTGAAAAAATTAGCCGATATAAGAAAGAGAAATAATGGCTTGATGCCATATCTTCGTCCGGATGCAAAATCTCAAGTAACTATTGAATATGACGACAATAATAATCCTGTTCGTGTAGATACTGTTGTTATATCAACTCAGCATGATGCAGATGCAAAGCAAAAAACTATTAAAGAAGATGTAATTCAAAATGTAATTAAAAAAGTAATCCCGCAGAAATATATTGATAATAAAACAAAATATTTTGTTAATCCTACCGGAAGATTTGAAATAGGCGGGCCTCATGGAGACAGCGGCTTAACCGGAAGAAAAATTATAGTAGATACTTACGGAGGTTGGGCGCCTCACGGCGGCGGAGCTTTTTCGGGAAAGGATCCTTCTAAAGTAGATAGAAGTGCAACTTACGCTGCAAGGCATATAGCTAAAAATATAGTAGCTGCAAAACTTGCCAAAGAATGTCTCGTGCAGGTGGCTTATGCTATTGGTGTAGCAAAACCGGTATCTATTTTTGTTAATACTAATGGTACAGGTGTTATTCCTGATAAAGAAATTTCTAAAATGGTTTCAAAAGAAGTCGATATGACGCCAAGAGGAATAATAAAAAGATTAAATTTAAGACGTCCGATTTATCAAAAAACTGCTGCATATGGGCATTTTGGCAGAAATGAGAAAGAATTTTCGTGGGAACAATTAGATCTTGTCCCTGTATTTAAGAAATATGCTTAAAAATTTTATCAATTATAAAAGGAAGAAAAATGAGTCAAGTATTGGATAAAAAAGATAAGAAAAAAGTTGATTATAAAGTGAAAGATATTTCTCTTGCAGAGTGGGGCAGAAAAGAAATTAAATTAGCCGAAGCTGAAATGCCTGGGCTGATGGCAGTTCGAGAAGAATACGGAAAACAGAAACCGCTTAAAGGTGCACGTATAGCAGGCTGTTTGCATATGACAATTCAAACCGCCGTATTAATTGAAACGCTTGTTGAGCTTGGTGCTGAGGTAAGATGGTCTTCATGCAATATATTTTCAACACAAGACCATGCTGCTGCTGCAATAGCTGCTGCGGGTATTCCCGTATTTGCCTGGAAAGGTGAAACTTCTGAAGAATATGAGTGGTGTATAGATCAAACTTTATTTTTTGGAGAAGATAAAAAGCCGTTAACTATGATACTTGACGACGGCGGTGATCTAACAAATACTATTCTAGATAAATACCCGGAATTAGTTTCAGGTATCAAAGGGATTTCCGAAGAAACAACAACCGGTGTCCATAGATTGTATGATAGAATGAATAAAGGGACATTGCCCATTCCTGCTTTTAATGTAAATGATTCTGTTACTAAATCTAAATTTGATAATAAATACGGCTGTCGTGAGTCCCTTGTAGATGCAATTAGAAGAGCAACAGACTTAATGCTTGCTGGTAAAGTAGCTGTTGTCTGCGGCTATGGAGATGTAGGAAAAGGTTCTGCCGAATCATTATCTCGTGCAGGAGTAAGAGTTATTGTAACTGAAGTTGATCCGATATGTGCTCTTCAGGCAGCGATGAGCGGCTTTCAGGTAAAAACTCTGGAACATGCGGTTCATGAAGCCGACATAATAGTAACTGCAACGGGGAATACCGATATAGTTACCGAAAAACATTTCAAAAATATGAAACATAATGCGGTAGTTTGTAACATCGGCCATTTTGATAATGAAATAGATATGGCCTGGCTGAATAATAATTATGGAAATACTAAAGATACAATTAAGCCGCAGGTTGATAAATATACAATCGATGGCAAAGATATAATTGTTTTAGCAGAAGGAAGATTGGTAAATCTTGGCTGTGCAACAGGTCATCCTTCTTTCGTAATGTCAAATTCATTTACAAATCAAACTTTAGCTCAAATTGAACTTTGGACTAATCCTGGAAAATATGAAAATAAAGTTTATGTTCTGCCGAAACATCTGGATGAAAAGGTGGCTAAGCTGCATTTAGCTAAGCTTGGATGTGAATTGGAAACACTTACAAAAAAGCAGGCTGAATACATAGGAGTTACTGTTGAAGGTCCGTTCAAACCGGATTATTACAGGTATTAATAAAAAATAATATTTAAATGAATTTAAAGGCTTGTGAAAATCAAGCCTTTTTTATTTTAATAAATTATTCAGCGCGTCCTGTATATTCTCATATTTGAATTTAAATCCATTTTCTAATAATTTTTTAGGAATTACTCTCTGGCTGGCTAAAAAAGATTCGGCAGCCTGACCAATTACCAGTCTTAAAATTATTCTTGGAACAGGAAACATTGAGGGTCTGTTTAATATCTTGCCAAGAATTTTTGAGAATTCTTTCATAGAAATAATTCCCGGAGCAGCAGCGTTTATTGGCCCACTAATTAATTTATTATCCAAAGCTTGAATATAAATTCTAACAATATCATCGATATGTATCCAAGGAAACCATTGCCTGCCGTTTCCCAATGGACCTCCTATAAATAATTTAAAAGGTAAAAGCATTCGATATAATGCACCTGCATTATTACTTAGAACAATACCGGTTCGAATATTTACACGTCTTATTTCTAAATTATCTACTGCCTTTGAAGCGTTTTCCCACTGCTGACATACGATAGATAAAAAGTCATAACCGGGTTCGGATAATTCCGTCAAAATTTTTTCACCGGCATTTCCGTAATATCCTACAGCAGAAGAAATTATAAAACATTCAGGTTTATCGGTGGATTTGTTAATTGCACTTATTAAATTTTTTGTACTTTCTATTCTGCTTTTTAATATCTCATTTTTATATTTTTTTGTCCATCTTTTCCCGGAAATGTTGGCTCCGGCTAAATGAATAATTGCGTTTTTACCGTCAACTATGCTTTGCCATTCTTCCGGTTTATTGTAGTTCCAGTAAATATAATCGGCTGCCCCGTGTATTTCTTTTTTTGTTTTATCCGGCTTTCTTGAGAAAATAGTAATTTCATCCCCTCTTTTGATTAATTCTTTACAAAGATTAAAACCTATTAATCCGGAAGCACCGGTAATAATTACTCTTTTTTCCATTCTATCTTTTATTTTTATGAAAATATATTCTAAAACATAAGTATTGGGAGCATAATTATGAAATTTATTCTAAGTACTAAACTTTTTAATTATTTCTTCGATAATAAAAATAGTGTTTTTTATAACTTCGGTTTAAAAAAAATCTCATAAAAGGTTTATATTTATAATCTAAATATTGCAGTATTAATCGTATTTATAAGATGCAATTCAAATCAAAAATGGAATATATTTCGCATCCTAATACCTTTGATAAATTTTAAAAATTAAATATATTATTTTAGTTTATTGAGATTAAAATAAATCCGGGGTACATATATGTTAAATGTTGTTTCGAAAATTTCTGAAAATGATTTTTCATCATATACAGAAGACGAAAAACTGATTGCTGTAATAGATATACCGTTGGACTGGTGGTACGTCAAAAATAGTTATGAATTTAACGTTCCGGTCAAAAATTTAAAGTTACTTTCTCTAAAAAGCGATAAGAAAATGAAGGAAAAATATTCTGCACTTCCAAAACCTAATTATTGGGAAATAAAGCAAGGGGATTATAGATCTAGAGCTGAAAAAAGCAAATTAATAGAATCAAAAAAATTTAAAAAAAGATTAGAAATAATCTCATTAACAACTGTTATTATTATTTCAATTATTCTTGTATCTATTTTATCTTCTTTCCTAACTAGAATATAAAAATGGAATTTGCATAAAGCATTCCATTGGCTTAAATGACGGTCAACACCGTAGCCAATATTATTAGTCGGGAAAACAAGAATTTCTATAATTAAATTTCTTGACATAGTAGGGTAAATTTTTTAATTTTAATATGCCACTGCTGAAATGCGGTGGCAATTTTTTTTAAATCTCAATTAACAAATGAGAGTTAGTAATTATGTCTGAAGCAAATTTTGTATATTTAACTAAAGAAAGACTCGTTGAGCTTGAGAAGGAGCTGCAGGAAATGAAGACAAACGGAAGAAAAGAAATTGCAGCTAAAATTGCCGAAGCTCGATCGTATGGCGATTTATCTGAAAATGCGGAATATGACGCCGCTAAGGAAGAACAAGGATTGTTCGAATTGCGAATTAGTAAGCTGGAAAGTATTTTGTCCCGTGCAAGAGTAATAGATCCCTCTCAGTTTAAAGATAACGAGATTCATATATTATCTACCGTTACGATTAAAAATTTAAAGAATTTGAAATCGTTCGAATATACGCTTGTCTCACCCGAGGAAGCGGATTTTCAAGCGGGGAAAATATCTATTACTTCACCCGTTGGACAGGGATTAATGGGTGCTAAAATCGGAGAAAAGGTAAAAGTAAAAGCCCCCGCCGGTTTATTGGAATTTGAAATTTTAAATATTAAATAAATAATTACATTTGACTGACGAATCATACATACAATTGGCAATTGAGATTGCAAAAAAGGGAATGGGGAATGTAAGTCCGAATCCCTTAGTTGGTTGTGTTATCGTAAAAAATGATCGCATAATAGGTGCGGGATATCATGAAAAATTCGGTGAAAATCATGCGGAAATAAATGCTATTAATTCTGCAACGGAAAATTTGGAAGGATCAACTCTTTTTATTAATCTCGAACCATGCAGTCATCATGGTAAAACACCACCATGTGTAGATAAAATAATTGAAAAGAAAATAAAACGAGTTGTAATAGGAACTCTTGATATGAATCCGCTGGTTTGCGGAAAGAGTGTCAAAAAATTAAAGGGTGCAGGAGTTGATGTAAAAGTAGGAATTCTGGAAAAAGAGTGTGAGAAATTGAATAAATTTTTTTTCAAATACATTTCCAAAAAAATTCCATACATTACTTTAAAAGCCGCTCAAACTTTAGACGGGAAAATTGCCGATTATAATGGCTATTCCAAATGGGTCTCTTCGGTAGATTCCAGAAGATATGTTCATTCTCTTAGGGCCAAATACGATGCCGTTTTGGTTGGCGCTGGTACGGTTGCAAAAGATGATCCCAATCTTACTGTCAGATTGGCAGAAGGCAGAAACCCTAAGAGAATTGTCCTCGATACAAATTTAAAGCTTAAAAGTGATCGTAAATTATTTAGGAATAATAATGATAAAAATTTGATCGTTATTACTTCGCAAAAAAGTGCCGGAAAGAAAAATAAATTTAAAAGACTTTCTTCTTCAGGTGTAAATGTTATTTTTGTTAAGGAAGATGAAAACGGAGAACTTGATTTAAAAAGTACGCTAAGAGAGTTAGGAAAATTAAATATTGCATCTGTTCTGGTTGAAGGAGGTAATAAAATATTTACTTCCTTTATTAAATATAATTTGTATGATGATATTCTTTTATTTTTAACACCAAAAATTCTTGGGAACGGAGTGGCGACAATAGGTAATCTGGGAATTTACGATATTCGAAAAGCTGTAAAGGTTAAAGTAAAGTCCGTAGATACAATCGGTGATGATATATTGGTAGAACTTGTCAAATAAATTAAACACATTTATTTTCCCGCACCAATTTCTATTCAGTCTGTTTGTTTATTTTTGAAAACTTAAATTCGATAAGTTATTATAATTAATTAAAGGGAAACAAAATGTTTACAGGTTTGGTTGAAGAAACAGGAAAATTAATAAAAAAGCTGGCCAAGGGAGATGCTTTTCAACTCACTTTTTCTGCCAAAAAAGTTATGGATGACCTAGATATCGGAAGCAGTGTAAGCGTAAATGGTGTTTGTTTGACCGTAGTTAAAAAGACATCGGATGAATTTTCTGTGGATACAATTGAAGAGACGTTAAAAAAAACAAATTTGGGTTATTTAAAAGTCGAAGACATGGTTAACCTCGAAAGGCCTTTAAAAGCCGACGCAAGATTAGGCGGTCATTTTGTACTGGGACACATTGATACTACCGGAAAAATTATTGAAATTAAAGAATTGTCAGGCAGCCACTTTTTAACAATTAAAATTCCGATGCAGTTTAAAAAATATTTAATTTTTGTAGGATCTGTTGCAATTGACGGGGTTAGTATGACGGTAGCTCAATTAAAAGAAGATACGTTTTCCGTTGGAATAATTCCGCATACATGGGAGGAGACAATATTTTCTGCAAAAAAATCCGGCGACACCGTTAATTTGGAGTTCGATGTACTGGGTAAATATGTAGAACGAATAATGGAATTAAAAGCGGAAAATAATTTACAGCCCGGAAAATAGCGGATATATGTGTATTAGAAAATGTTTGTATGCTGATGAAAAGTATTGAACAAAAAGTTATAAAATTTATCGCTGAAAAGAATCTTATTGAATACGGCGACAAAATCCTTGTGGCTCTAAGCGGGGGGCCGGATTCTGTTTTCATGCTTCATTTTTTAGCCAAATATAAAAAAAAGTATAATGTTGAATTAAGTGCAATTCATATTAATCATATGATAAGGGGCAAAGACGCCCTGGATGATAGGGAATTTTGCCGTAAATTTTCATTAAATTTAGGCTTGAAATTTTATTCCTTTAATAGGAATGTTAAATATTACGCAAAAAAAAATAACCTTTCGATTGAAGAAAGCGGAAGAATTCTACGTTATAAAGATTTTAACAATACGTTAAAAAAAATAGGATACAATAAAATAGCAACGGCACATAACTGTTCGGATAATACCGAAACAATTCTGTTAAATTTAATAAAAGGGACCGGCATTCGCGGAATTTCCGGTATACCTGCTAAAAGAGAAAACATAATCAGACCGATCCTCAGTTTAACAAAAGAAGAAATTGTGAAGTATCTAAAATTTCATAAATTAGAGTATAGGATCGATTATACTAATTTCAGCGGTGATTATGAAAGAAGTTATCTTCGGAATAATATAATTCCATTAATTAAAAATAAATTAAACCCGAACCTGGAGAAAACTATTTTTAATTCATCTGAGATTTTTAAGAATATTGCTTCCTTTTTAGATGATAAAATACTTAAAAACAGCGAAGAATTTTTTGAATTTCGTAAAGGAGAATTGTTAATTCCGGTTTCTAAATTTAAGGAAATCGATAACGGACTTAGAGGCTATTTATTAAAAAATATTTTAGAAGAAAAATTCGGAATTCAGACTTCTTATAATGATTTTAAGAAAATTGAGTCATTATTGAATAAAGATGCCGGAAAGAAAGTTGATTTATCCCAAAATTTAAAAGCATTCAGGGAAAGAGATTATATAATTATTTCTTCTAATCAAGAAGTTGAAAATTTTAAGCCTGTTTTAATAAAGGACGGTGATTCGCTAAAGATTAAAGAGAGAACGTTGACTATAAAAAGTGAAATACAAGCACCGAAAATATACTCTGGATCAAAAATGAGAGAGTATATTTCAGCTAATAAAGTATCCGGAGATTTTATTTTAAGGAAATGGAAAATCGGAGAGAAATTTTTTCCTTTAGGATTGAAAGGTTCAAAAAAAATTTCCGATTTTCTTAATGAGCAGAAAATTTCCTCATCAAAAAAGAAAGAACAGCTTGTCTTAACCAACCACGGGCAAATTGTTTGGGTTCTTGGATTAAGGCTTGATGATCGATTTAAAGTAACTAATAACACAGAAAAGGTAATCGAATTATGCCTGATGTAAAGAATGAAGTTCAAGATCGGATTATTATTGGAACCGAAATATTTATCCCGATGTTAAAAGAAGAAGAAATTCAAAACAGAATTCGGGAGTTAGGAAAACAAATAACCATAGACTATGCCGGTAAAGTTCCCGTATTAATAGGAGTTTTAAATGGAGCATTTTTATTTCTGTCGGATTTAATTAAAAATGTTTCCATAGAATGTGAGGTCGATTTTTTTAAACTTTCCAGCTATGGTGATGAAAAAATATCTTCCGGGAATGTGAAGCTGTTAAAAGAATTAAATTGTGATGTAAATGGCCGGGACATTATTATTGTCGAAGATATTGTTGATTCCGGCCTTTCAATGAAATTTATTGAAGATTTAATTGCGCCCTATAATCCGTCCAGTATGAGGGTAGTTTCCCTGCTGGTAAAGCCAAATAGCCTTAGATATAATGTAAAAATTGATTATATTGGCTTTGATATTCCCAGCAAATTTGTGATAGGGTATGGATTGGATTATGCGCAAAAGTATAGAAATCTAAGATCGATATATGTTTTAAGTGAATGACGGAGTATTATTTAAACAATGTATTTAAAAAATAAAAAATTTTTCATGGCTGATAATAATAACGATAATAAACAATTTCCTAAGAATTCAAAAGGAAATGGCGGACCGAACAAACCTGATGATAATTTTGACTGGTCTAAAATAATTAGGATGGTTTTTGGCTGGGGTGCTGTAATTATTGCTGCAATAATTATTATGCAGTTATTTAAAACCAATTCCACAAACTATGTTGATATAACTTATCCCCAGTATGAAAAATTCTTAAATGACAATGAAATCCTAAATGCCAAAATTGTTAAAACCGGAGATAAGGATTTTTATTTTAAAGCTGAACTTAAAGCTCAGGAGACTATAAATGTTGACGGTAAGGAAAAAACTGTAAAATATGTTTCCGTTTATATGCCGGAATCTATTATGACCTCACAGGAACCTAAGTGGATTGCAAATAATATTACCTATACCTTTGATAAAGAATCAAACGAATGGATGAATATTTTGTTCAGTTTTCTTCCGTGGATAATTATCATAGGTGCATGGATATTAATAATGCGAAGGATGCAGGGTACTGCAGGCGGAACAAGAGGTATTTTTTCATTTGGGAAAAGTAAAGCTAAATTGATTACACAATCCGGACAAAAAATTACTTTTAGAGACGTCGCCGGCGCTGATGAAGCTAAACTTGAACTTCATGAAATAATAGAGTTTTTAAAAGAACCGACAAAGTTTCAAAAACTAGGAGGGAAGATTCCGAGAGGAGTTTTATTGCTAGGCCCTCCCGGAACAGGTAAAACTTTGTTGGCAAGAGCGGTTGCCGGTGAAGCAGGTGTTCCGTTCTTCTCAATAAGCGGTGCGGATTTTGTTGAAATGTTTGTCGGTGTCGGAGCAAGCCGTGTAAGAGATCTTTTTGAACAGGGAAAGAAAAATGCGCCTTGTATTATATTTATTGATGAAATAGATGCTGTAGGAAGACACAGAGGAGCCGGCTTAGGCGGTGGTCATGATGAAAGAGAACAAACTCTTAATCAATTATTAGTTGAAATGGATGGTTTTGAACAGAACAGCGGGGTAATTATTATTGCTGCTACTAACCGTCCTGACGTACTTGATCCTGCTCTTTTAAGACCCGGAAGATTTGACAGGCAAGTTGTAGTTGATCGACCCGATGTTAAAGGGCGTGAAGGAATTCTTAAAGTTCATACAAGGAACATACCTCTTGATGCTAAGGTAAATTTGGAAGTTGTTGCTAAAGGTACGCCGGGTTTAGCAGGTGCTGAACTGGCAAATCTGGTTAATGAAGCCGCTCTTCTTGCTGCGAGAAAGAATAAAAAGAAAGTGGAAATGCTGGATTTCGAGGAAGCAAAAGATAAGGTGATGATGGGAATGGAAAGAAAGAGCATGATTATTTCAGAAGAAGAAAAAAAGACTACAGCTTACCATGAAATAGGACATGTCCTTGTAGCTCGAATGATGCCTGAAGCTGATCCTGTACATAAGGTTACAATAATACCCAGAGGTCGAGCACTTGGAGTTACCAGCTATTTACCGATTGATGAAAAGCATACTTATTCTAAAGAATATTTGGAAGCAATTATTACTTATGCATTGGGCGGCAGAGCTGCCGAAAAGATTATATTTAATCATTACACTACCGGTGCGGGTAATGATATAGAAAAAGCTACAAACATTGCACGCAAAATGGTTTGTGAATGGGGAATGAGTGATAAATTAGGTCCATTGAGTTACGGTGCTAAAGAAGAGGAGATTTTCCTGGGACGGGAAATTCAAAGACATAGAGATTACAGCGAAAGAACGGCAATTGAAATTGATGATGAAGTTAGGGGAATAGTTAACGACGCTATGGCAAGGGCAGAAAAAATATTAACGGATAATCTGGATATATTACATAAGTTATCTAAAGAGCTGTTGGAACGGGAAATATTAGACTCTGAAGAAATAGATAAATTGATCCGTGGTGAATCTTTACCCCCCGTAAAAAAAGATGAATCAAATGAATCCGGTAATAAGGATGAATTACCCGATCATGTGAAAAAATTGATGGAACAAAGAAAACCGAAAGAACCTGCTCCTAAAGATGACTCAATTTGATAATGGAACTATTAATTATAGAGATGAGTTAGTTAGAAAACTAATTCATCTCTGTTCTCTTGCAATCCCAATTATTTATTATTTTATTCCCCGAACCAGTGCTATTATAATCCTTTCCTGTTTTACCGGATTTGCAATAATCTTAGATCTTTCAAGATATATCAATCCATCTATAGGTAAAATATTTTATAAGATTTTCGGATTTCTTCTAAGAGAACATGAAGTAGACCATAAGAAAAAAAATTTAAATGGCGCTACTTACGTATTTATTTCGGCGTTGCTTTGCGTACTCATTTTTCCGAAGGTCTTTTTTATTACGGCATTTAGTATATTGATTATAAGCGATTCCTCCGCGGCATTGATAGGAAGAAAATTCGGGAAACATAAATTTTTAGCAAAAAGCCTGGAGGGAACTTTAGCTTTTTTTATTAGTGCAAGTATTGTTGTTTTGTTTACTCCTAAAATTGAATATCAAGCTGTAGAATATTTAATTGGTTTTATGGCTGCAGCTGTGGGTGCCATAGTTGAAAATATTTCATTCGGTTTTGCCGATGATAATTTAACAATACCGATTTCCATCGGGTTTACAATGTGGGGATTATATTTGATACTTTTACCGAATATATCGTTAATATTACCAAACGTTCCGAGGTAATAATGATTAAGGGATTATCCTTTTTTATACTCATTATAATTGGAATATGCTTAAATTCTTGCGGTTATTTCCAGAAGCCTGCCGTAGGTCCCGAGGATGAAATAATAGTTGTAGCCGATTCCTCCGAATATCAATCGTTAAAACCGGCTCTTGATTCAACATTTGAAAAGATTATTTATACACCCCAGCCGGAAAAATTGTTCACTTTAAAACAAATCCCTCAAGAAAAGCTGGATCAATATAAACAGAGAAAAAATTTAATTATTATTGCACCATTTAATTCATCATCAAAAACAGCTAAATTCATACAAGCTTCTGTGGATACTTCGGTTAGATCGGGTATTCTGGCCGACAGTGTTTTTGAAATTACAAAGTTCAATCTTTGGGCAAGAGATCAGCTTATTATGGTTTTAACCTCTCCGACAATTAAAAAGCTGGAATCACATATCTTAAAGAACAGGGATAATCTTCTTTATGCTTTTCAAAAGATTTCGGATAATAGATTGTATGAAAGCCTGTATAGTTCTCGTTATGAAAAAAAGAAAGTTGAAGGGAAATTATTAAAAGAATACGGCTGGGTAATTTATGTTGAAGCGGATTATCAGCTCGCTCAAAATAAACCGTCAGATAATTTTGTTTGGCTAAGGAGGGGAGTTAATACGGATATGGAAAGATGGATATTCGTACACTGGATTGACAATGCCTCTCCTGCTTACCTAAATTCGGATTCAATTAGAGCAATAAGAAATAGAATGACGGAAAAATTCTATAGAACTTCCGACGACAGCAGTTATGTTGTAATTGCCGGAGACTATTATACCACCTCCGAAGTAAATTTTCAAGGAAAGTACGCTTTATTGACGCAGGGTCTTTGGGAGTTAAATACTAAAGGCATGGGAGGTCCGTTTATCAATTATACTTTTTATGATGAAAAAGATCACCGTATTTATATGCTTGACGGTTCGGTTTATGCGCCAAAATATTATAAGAGAAATTTAATTCAGCAAATGGATGTTATGCTCCAGTCATTTAATACCGAAGACCGGCTGAGCAAGGATAGAATAAAAGAGTTATTAAGTGCGGCAGAATAAAATTTTAGTATAGGGACAATTTTTATTTTTGTAATACTTCGGCCAAACCTTCAGGCAAA
>Ga0307441_1000058_pt1 | contig 50686 bp, 39 predicted proteins | sample SalMarWE160420MG_FD_202149 | JGI IMG/M metagenome (GOLD analysis project Ga0307441, IMG submission 202149) | Salt marsh sediment microbial communities from the Plum Island Ecosystem LTER, Massachusetts, United States - WE1604-20 | ecosystem: Environmental > Aquatic > Marine > Intertidal zone >... | reverse complement strand
CTCGGCGGCGTTGCACTCGCTTGAATGGGCAACGGCCAGTCCGGCGCTCGTGCGCCTTGCCGATGAGGGCTTGTGGACCGGCTGAGAGGCACAGTATTTGCCGCATGGACCACTAAGCTTCCTGCCGCGCCCGCCATGCGAATCTACATGCAGACACCGGTCATCGACGACCGTCCGCCCCGCTACTATCATCTGCATCTGCAGGAAGACCTGCTGGAGGGTTGGACCCTGGTGCGCGAGTGGGGCTTTCAAGGCGCGAGCGGGCGCATCAAGCGCGATCACTTTGCCGATCGCGAAAGCGCTGAGCAGGCGCTGCTGCAATCCCGCGACGAACAGCTCAAACGCGGCTACCGGGTGGTGTTTCTGCAGGGACAGGAGAACACCGGATGATCTATGCAGGCCGCGGCACTGCCGGCCGCACCGCGCGGGGCAGCTACCTGGACGTCCTGGACCTGCAACGCCCGCCCTTCGGCCTCGATCCCGATCCCGCCTTCTTTTACGCAGAACCGACGCTGATGCAGCGCCTGGATCTGCTCGTTCACCTGGCCCAGTTCAGCGATCGCATCCTGGTGATCACCGGTCCGGCCGGTGCCGGCAAGACCAGCGTGCTGCAACAGTTCATGAGCCGCGCCGGCGAGGGCTGGCGACCATGCGCCATGGACAGCACCGAAGTTCCCCACGGCAACGCCCTGCTGGCTCGACTGGCTTCGTGCTTCGGCGGTGCCGGCAAGGCTGACAGCACGGCGGTGGACGTGCCGGCGCTCATCGAGCGCTGGCGCGCGTTGCAGTCAGCGGGCCGCCATCCGATGGTCATCATCGACGACGCCCATAAGCTCAACAGTGGCACCCTGGAGGCACTGCTCAATCTGGCCGGCGATCCTGCCCAGACGGCGGCCCGGGTGCGGCTGATCCTGCTGGGAGAAGAGTCTCTGCTGGCGCAACTGGCCCGCGCCGGCCTCGATCCGCAGCGGGACCATCTGGTCCACACCATGGCACTGCCGGCGCTGAACGCGGAGCAGACCGGCGCCTATCTGGCCTACCGGCTGGCGGTCGCCGGTTACTCGGGCGAGAGCCCGTTTGCGCCCACCGAGGCCCGCGCCATCCACAAGGCCTCGGGCGGGTTGCCCGGCCGCATCAATCAACTGGCCCACGAACACTTGGAGGAATACATGACGGGTGCCGACAATTCCACTAGCGCCGCCAGAGGCCGCCGCTTGCCCCGCTGGGCCATGATCGGCCTGGGAGTGATCGTGCTGGGCGCGGTGCTCTGGAAGCAGAACGCCATCAATCGGCTGTTCAACCCCGGCTCCGACAACGCCCAGAAGACGGTTCCCCTCACCCTGCCGTCCCAGCCAGCCCAGCCCCAGGAAGCCCGGCGCAACAGCCATTCGCCGCTGCTGGCCCCCATGCCGCCGGACGTCGGCCCCGGATCCGGCACACCGATCGACCGCAACGGGACGCCGGCGAGCGGCGCGAAGAGCAGCCCGCCCGCCGCCGAATCCCCCAAGACCAACGCAGAGTCGGCGGCGGCCGGCAACCACGTGAGTGCGGCAGCACCGGCGGCGCCGTCGCAACCGGCCCCCTCTACCACACCGAGCGAAGCCGGCGGGGCCGGCCCCTCGGGCCTCCCCTCCGTGGCACCGCCGACCGCGGCACCTTCCCCGTCCACGGCCTCACCTGCGGCGCCCCCGCCAGTGACGGCAACCGCCGGCAATACGCCCGCCGCCTCCACGGCCCAACCGACGCCGTCGGCACCATCCGCAAAGGCGGTGCCACCAAAGGCCGCACCGACGACGACACCGGCGCAAACGCAAACGCCGGAAACGACAGCAAAGCCGGAGCCGACACCGAAGTCGTCCCAGCCGGCGGCCGCCAAGCAGGCGCCACCGCAGACCGGCGGGCCGAGCCGGGCGGATTGGCTGCTGCGGCAGAATCCCAGGGCATATACCCTGCAGTTGCTCGGGGCCCGGGACGAGGCGTCAGTGCGCCGGTTCATCCGGGTCCACCATCTCGGCAAGCAGGCCATGTACTACACCGGCGACTTCAAGGGCGCCCCCTGGTACGTGCTGCTGTACGGCGTCTATCCCGACATCGAGGCGGCCCACAAGGCCCTCGCCGGCCTGCCTCCGAAGGTACGCAAGGGCGGTCCCTGGGCTCGCCGCCTGTCGACGGTGCAAAAGGACATCAGGCAGCGGCGCCAAGCGGCCCGTTAGAACCGTCAATACGGAGCTGTTCGCCGCTGCCGGCACCCCCTCATTCGGCCCGCAAGCCGCGCAGACACGGCGCGTTCCGGTGTCGGGAACGCGCCACCACGACGGGGGCTGGAAGAGTGGGAAAATTCCCTGCGGATTGTGGCTGCTGAGCCGCTCCAAATCGGGGCGCGGCAACCTCCGCAACCCCTGGCACGCACCAGTTGAGTGCGTTTAGTTATCTGATAATAAACGAAAAATATCGCCACCCCCCATTGAACGCTCCGCCCTCGGGTCTATACTGATAACAATCGCCGCCCCACTCCATTGACCCTCGCGCGACCGGCGGGGCGGCAACGGTAGCGCGCGGAACTCGGCATGTTTATATCGGGGTCTGCCTGCGCACCCCGCGGCCTGTACCAGCCCGGTTTCGAGCGGGACGACTGTGGTTTCGGCCGCATCGCCCACGTGGACGGGCAGCCTGTCCGTGGGCTGGTGGAGACGGTCATTCGGACCCTGGGCCGACTGTCCCGCCGGCGCGCCATCGCCGCCTCCGCCGGCAAGATCGGCGATGGCCAAGGCCTGCTGACGTTTGGCATCTCCCGTTGCGAGCGGGAAACGAACGCGCCGCGCCGGTGCAGACATGGTGGGGCGCGCGGCCCTGCTCGTGACCGCCCTCCGGGACGGTCGTCAGACCGCCCGGGGCATCCTTGGCCGGTTGGAAATCCGGTGCCGCCAATACCCGTGGATAACCGCGCTTTTTCGCCAAACCACTGGCACAAAATTGCCATCTCCTTTATTCTGCATGGCCCAATTTTGAATAGCCGGGCCCCCAACCGGGCGCAGCTGGCCGCCTGAGGGGGCTGCCACCGACACCGCACGCCGTGTGCCGGCAGGCCGGTCACCCGCCCCCCCAGAGCACGATCCTTAGGTACTGAACAACGAGGTCGGACATGAGTCGCGGGACTTTGCCACCCAAACAGGGTCTGTACGACCCGAGCAACGAGCACGACGCCTGCGGCGTCGGTTTTGTGGCCCATATCAAGGGACACAAGAGCCATGCGATCGTCCGTCAGGGTCTCAATATCCTCGAAAATCTCGCCCACCGGGGCGCGGTGGGCGCCGACCCCCTGGCCGGTGACGGCGCAGGCCTGCTGCTGCAAATCCCCGACACCTTCCTGCGGGAGGAATGCGCCTCCCAGGGAATCGACCTGCCGGCGACCGGCGACTACGGGGTCGGCATGATGTTCCTGCCCCGCTCCGACGCCGGCCGGACCCGCTGCGAGCAGATCATCGAGAGCCTGGTTGCCGAAGAAGGCCAGACGCTGCTGGGCTGGCGGGATGTCCCGACGGACAACCAGGGCCTGGGCGAAAGCGTGAAGGCGGTCGAACCGGTGGTACGCCAGCTGCTGGTGGGCCGCGCCGCCGGGTGCCCCGACCAGGGCACCTTCGAGCGCAAGCTGTACGTGATTCGCCGGCGCATGGAAAACGCGGTGGCGGAGCTGGATGGGGCGGAAGCCTTCTACGTCAACTCCCTGTCCAGCCGCACGGTGGTCTACAAGGGCATGCTGCTGTCCAATCAGGTGGACAGCTACTACGCCGACCTGCGCGATCCACGCATGGTCAGCGCCCTGGCGCTGGTGCATCAGCGTTTTTCCACCAATACGTTTCCCTCCTGGGATCTGGCTCAGCCGTTCCGTTTCCTGGCCCACAACGGCGAGATCAACACCCTGCGGGGCAACATCAACTGGATGCGGGCCCGCCATCACTCCATGGCATCGGCCCTGCTGGGCGATGACCTGGACAAGCTCTGGCCGCTGATTGCCGAAGGCCAGTCGGATTCGGCCAGCTTCGACAACGCCCTGGAACTGCTGGTGGCCGGCGGCTATCCCATGGCTCACGCCATGATGATGCTGATTCCGGAGGCCTGGGCCGGCAATCCGCTGATGGACGACGAGCGGCGGGCGTTCTACGAGTACCACGCGGCCCTGATGGAGCCCTGGGACGGTCCGGCCGCCATGGCCTTCACCGATGGGCGCCAGATCGGCGCCACCCTGGACCGCAACGGTCTGCGCCCGGCCCGCTACCTGATCACCGACGACGATCTGGTGGTGATGGCCTCGGAAATGGGGGTGCTGGACATCCCCAACGAGAAGGTGGTGAAGAAGTGGCGCCTGCAACCGGGCCGCATGCTGCTCATCGACATGGAGCAGGGCCGCATCATCGACGATGCGGAGCTCAAGGCCGAGCTGGCCGCCGCCCGGCCCTATCAGCAGTGGCTGGACGAGACCCAGATCCGGCTGGCCGAGCTGCCCGCCGAGGTGGGTACCATGCCGCCGGACGCGGCCACGCTGCTGGATCGCCAGCAGGCCTTCGGCTACACCCAGGAAGACCTCAAGTTCCTGCTCACCCCCATGGCCCTGACCGGCCAGGAGGGTATCGGCTCCATGGGTGCGGACAACCCCCTGGCGGTGCTGTCCAACAAACCCAAGACCCTGTTCAACTACTTCAAGCAGAACTTCGCCCAGGTCACGAATCCGCCCATCGACCCCATCCGGGAGGAACTGGTGATGTCCCTGGTGTCGTTGATCGGCCCGCGGCCCAATCTGCTGGGTCTGGACGACGGCGGCAGCCACAAGCGCCTGGAGGTCAGCCAGCCCATCCTCACCAACATGGACCTGGAACGCGTACGGCGTATCGAGGACTACACGGCCGGTGCCTTCCGCACCCGCACCCTGGACATCTGCTACCCGGCCAGCGAAGGCGCCGCCGGCATGGCGCCAGCCCTGGATGCCCTGTGCGCCGCAGCCGAGGAAGCGGTGGAACACGGCTACAACATTCTCATTCTTTCCGACCGGGCCACCAATGCGGACCACATCGCCATCCCGGCGCTGCTCGCCACCGCCGCCGTGCACCAGCATCTGGTACGCGCCGGCCTGCGTACCGAGTCGGGGCTCGTGGTGGAAACCGGCGCGGCCCGGGAGGTCCATCACTTCGCCGCCCTGGCCGGCTACGGGGCCGAAGCGATCAACCCCTATCTGGCTTTCGAGACCCTGTCGGCGGCCGTGGACCGCTTCCCGGAAGAGATCAACGAGGCCGAAGCCCACAAGCGCTACATCAAGGCGGTGGACAAGGGCCTGCTGAAGGTGATGTCCAAGATGGGCATCTCCACCTACCAGTCCTACTGTGGCGCCCAGATCTTCGACGCCGTGGGCCTGGCCAGCGACTTCGTCGAGAAATACTTCACCGGCACTGCCACCACCATCGAAGGCGTGGGCCTGGCTGAGGTGGCCGAGGAAGCGGCGCGCTGGCACCGGGACGCCTATAGTGACGCGCCTATTTACCGCAACGCCCTGGACGTGGGCGGCGACTACGCCTACCGGCTGCGGGGCGAGGACCACATGTGGACGCCGGACAGCATCGCCAAGCTCCAGCACGCCACCCGCGCCAACGACGCCGCCACCTTCGCCGAGTTCGCCAGGCTGGTGAACGAACAGAACGAACGCCTGCTCACCCTGCGGGGGCTGTTCGAGTTCAAGTTCGCCGCCGAACCGGTCCCGCTGGACGAGGTGGAGCCGGCCAAGGAGATCGTCAAGCGCTTCGCCACCGGCGCCATGTCCTTCGGCTCGATTTCCTACGAGGCCCACAGCACGCTGGCTGTGGCCATGAACCGCATCGGCGGCAAGTCCAACACCGGCGAGGGCGGCGAGGAGCCCGAGCGCTTCAAGCCCCTGCCCAACGGCGACTCCAAGCGCTCGGCCATCAAGCAGGTGGCCTCCGGCCGCTTCGGCGTGACCACCGAATACCTGGTGAACGCCGACGACATCCAGATCAAGGTCGCCCAGGGCGCCAAGCCCGGCGAAGGCGGCCAGCTGCCCGGCCACAAGGTCAGCGCCACCATCGCCCGGGTGCGCCATTCCACCCCCGGGGTGGGCCTGATCTCGCCGCCGCCCCACCACGACATCTACTCCATCGAGGATCTGGCGCAGCTGATCCACGACCTGAAGAACGTCAATCCCAAGGCCCGCATCAGCGTCAAGCTGGTCTCGGAGGTGGGCGTGGGCACCGTCGCGGCCGGCGTCTCCAAGGCCCATGCGGACCACGTCACCATCGCCGGCTACGACGGGGGTACGGGCGCCAGCCCGCTGACCTCCATCAAGCATGCCGGCAGCCCGTGGGAGATCGGTCTGGCGGAAACCCATCAGACCCTGGTACTGAACCGCCTGCGCGGGCGCATCGCCGTGCAGGTGGACGGCGGGCTGCGCACCGGCCGGGATGTGGTGATCGGCGCCCTGCTGGGCGCGGACGAATTCGGTTTCGCCACCGCACCGTTGATCGTCGAAGGCTGCATCATGATGCGCAAGTGCCACCTCAACACCTGTCCGGTGGGCGTGGCCACCCAGGATCCGGAGTTGCGCAAGCGTTTCACGGGCAAGCCCGAGCATGTGGTCAATTATTTCTTCTTCGTGGCCGAGGAAGTACGCCAGTTGATGGCACGACTCGGGTTCCGGACCTTCAACGAGATGGTGGGCCACATGGACCGGTTGGACACCCGCCGGGCGGTGGACCACTGGAAAGCCCACGGATTGGATTTCTCCCGCATCCTGCAACAGCCCCAGGCGGCGCCCGAGGTGGCCCTGTTCAACTGCGAGCAGCAGGACCACGGACTGGAGCGCGCCCTGGACAACATGCTGATCGAGCGTGCCAAGCCGGCGCTGGAGAACGGCGAGCCGGTGCGCATCGAAACCGCCATCCGCAACACCAATCGCACGGTGGGCGCCATGCTCTCCGGCGAAGTGGCGCGCCGCTACGGTCACCAGGGGCTGCCGGACGACGCCATCTACATCAAGGCCGACGGCATCGCCGGCCAGAGCTTCGGCGCCTGGGTGGCCCACGGGGTGACCATCGAGCTGTCCGGCGAGGCCAACGACTACGTGGGCAAGGGCCTGTCGGGCGGACGCCTGGTGATCTATCCGCCCCGGGAATGCCCCATCGTGCCCGAGGAGAACATCATCGTCGGCAACACGGTGCTGTACGGCGCCATCAGCGGAGAGTGCTACTTCCGCGGGGTGGCGGGCGAGCGCTTCGCGGTGCGCAACTCCGGCGCCACGGCAGTGGTGGAAGGGGTCGGCGACCACGGCTGCGAGTACATGACCGGCGGCGTGGTGGTGGTGCTCGGCTCCACCGGGCGCAATTTCGCGGCCGGCATGTCCGGCGGCATCGCCTACGTGCTGGACGAGGCCGGCGACTTCGAACGGCGCTGCAACCTGGCCATGGTGGAGCTCGAGCCCATCAGCGACGAAGACGAAGCCCTGGAGCATATCGAACACCAGGGCGGCGATCTGGAAGGCCACGGCCGGGTGGACATCGACCATGATATGACCCGCTACGACGCCCGGCGTCTGCGGATCCTGATCGAGAAGCATATGCACTACACCGACAGCGCGCGGGCGCGCGCCATCCTCGATAACTGGAGCGAATATCTGCCCAAGTTCGTCAAAGTGATGCCCATGGACTACCGTCGAGCCCTCGAGGAGATGAAAGCCGCACAGCTCGCCGAACAGCCGCCGGTGGCCGCCCAGGGAGGCCGCAAGCATGGGTAAGCCGACCGGGTTCATGGAAATCGCGCGGGTTGACCGCAGCTATACCGCGCCCGCCGACCGCATCCGTCATTTCCAGGAGTTCGTCATCGCTCTGAGCGACCCGGAAGTCAGCGAGCAGGGCGCGCGCTGCATGGACTGCGGCATTCCGTACTGCCACACCGGATGTCCGGTGAACAACCTGATCCCGGACTGGAACGACCTGGTCTATCGCGGCGAATGGCGCGACGCGCTGGACGTCCTGCATTCGACCAACAACTTCCCGGAGTTCACCGGACGCATCTGCCCCGCTCCCTGCGAGGCCGCCTGCACCCTGAACATCGACGACAACCCGGTCACCATCAAGACCATCGAGTGCGCCATCGTCGACAAGGGCTGGGAACAGAACTGGATCACGCCGCAGATACCGGCCCATCGCACCGGCAAGCGCGTGGCGGTGGTGGGTTCCGGTCCTGCGGGACTGGCCTGCGCCCAGCAGCTGGCACGGGCCGGTCACGAGGTGGAGGTGTACGAGAAGAACGACCGCATCGGCGGCTTGATGCGCTATGGCATTCCGGACTTCAAGATGGAGAAGCACCTCATCGACCGGCGCATCGCCCAGATGCGTGCCGAAGGCGTGCAGTTTCATCCCAACAGCCACATCGGCGCGGACATTCCAGCCGCCAGGCTGCTGGACGAATTCGATGCCGTCGCGCTCACCGGCGGCTCGGAACACCCGCGCGACCTACCGGTGCCCGGCCGGGAACTGGATGGCGTGTACTTCGCGATGCAGTTCCTCACCCAGCAGAACCGCCGGGTGGCCGGCGAAACCGTTCCCGAGGAACAGGCCATCTCCGCCAAGGACAAGCATGTGGTGGTCATCGGCGGCGGCGACACCGGCTCGGACTGCATCGGCACCTCCATCCGTCAGGGCGCCCTGTCGGTGACCCAGTTGGAGATCATGCCGCGCCCCCCCGAGAAGGAGAACAAGGGCATGACCTGGCCCTACTGGCCGCTGAAGCTGCGCACCTCCAGTTCCCAGGAGGAAGGTTGCGACCGGGACTGGGCGGTGGCCACCACCCGCCTGACCGGCGAGGGCGGCCGGGTCACGACCCTGCACGGCGTGCGCCTGGAATGGGTGGACGACGGCAAAGGGGGCAAGAAGATGCAGGAGATGGCCGGCACCGAGTTCGAGCTCAAGGCCGACCTGGTGCTGCTGGCCATGGGCTTCGTGCATCCGGTGCGCGAGGGGATGATCGAAGAGCTGGGCGTGGATCTGGACCCGCGGGGCAACGTACTGGCCGACACGGACCGCTACCAGAGCTCGGTCGCCAAAGTGTTCTCCGCCGGCGATATGCGCCGGGGCCAGTCCCTGGTGGTATGGGCCATCCGGGAAGGGCGCCAGTGCGCCCGGGCGGTGGACGAGTTCCTGATGGGCCGCTCCGATCTGCCTCGTTGAGGTCACCTTTGCCACAGAGGACACAGAGGTCACCGAGGATGCTGCGCAAGATCATTGCCGACGTCCGCGGGACTCTGTGTTCTCGGTGATCTCTGTGGCACCATCCCCCCATGACTGAACTGAAGAACGATCGCCTGCTGCGGGCGCTGCAGCGCGAGCCGGTGGATTGCACGCCGGTGTGGATGATGCGTCAGGCCGGCCGCTATCTGCCCGAATACCGCGCCACCCGCGCGCGCGCGGGCAGCTTCATGGACCTGTGCCGCAATCCGGAGCTGGCCTGCGAGGTCACCCTGCAGCCCATTGAGCGCTTCCCCCTGGACGCCGCCATCCTGTTTTCGGACATCCTGACCGTGCCCGATGCCATGGGGCTGGGGCTGTATTTCGAAGAGGGCGAAGGGCCGCGTTTCGAACGACCGGTGCGTACCGAAGCCGACGTGGCCGCCCTGGCGGTACCCGACCCGCAGCGGGAGCTGCGCTATGTGATGGACGCGGTGAGCCTGATCCGGCGGGAACTGGCCGGCAAGGTGCCCTTGATCGGCTTTGCGGGCAGTCCATGGACCCTGGCGACCTACATGATCGAAGGCGGGACCACCAAGACCTTCGCGCTGGCCAAGGCCATGCTGTACGACCGTCCGGAGCTCATGCATCGGTTGCTGTCGACGGTGACCGATGCGGTGGTGGCCTACGTCAACGCCCAGATAGAAGCCGGCGCCCAGGCGGTCATGATCTTCGACACCTGGGGCGGCGTGCTCACACCCGGCGACTATCGCAGCTTCTCCCTCGCGTACATGAAGCGGATCGTGCAGCACCTCACCCGCGAACACGAAGGCCGGCGCGTGCCGCTGGTCCTGTTCACCAAGGGCGGCGGCCAATGGCTGGAAGCCATGGCCGACGCCGGCGCCGACGCCCTGGGCCTGGATTGGACCACGGACATCGGCCAGGCCCGCCGGCGGGTGGGCGACCGGGTGGCGCTGCAGGGCAACCTGGACCCGGCCGCGCTGTATGCGTCGCCCGACCGCATCCGCGACGCCACCGGCAGAATCCTGGCCGCCTACGGTCCGGGCAGCGGCCATGTATTCAACCTGGGCCATGGCATCCATCCGGACGTGGACCCGGAACACGCGGCCGCCCTGGTCAGCGCGGTCCACGAACTGAGCGCTCCCTACCATCAGTGACCGGCGGGTGCCGCGTCCGCCGTCGGCCCGACCGACTGGAAACGCCGTCATGAGCCAGTCAGCCAGCACCCTGTCCGCCGGCGTAGTACCGGTACGCTGCCGGCATGACCAATGGTGTTTTCTGCTACTGAGGGTCTATCGGTACTGGGACTTCCCCAAAGGACAGGTGGAAGCAGGCGAACTGCCCTTGGAGGCGGCCTGGAGGGAAGTGATGGAAGAGACCGGCTTGCAGCGGCTGGTGCTGCGCTGGGGCGAGTCCTATTGCGAAACTCCTCCCTATGGCCATGGCAAGGTCGCCCGCTATTACCTGGCCGAGAGCGACGCCGGCAAGGTGACCCTGGGCATCAACCCCGAGCTCGGCAGACCCGAGCATCACGAATACCGGTGGCTGAGCTACGAGGAGGCCCGCGCCCTGCTGGTCCCCAGGGTGCAAGTCGTCCTCGATTGGGCCCACGACATCGTCGGCGAACGCTGCGACCAGTGGACCGGCTGAGAGGTACGCTCCCGCTTGGACCACCGGGAAGCTGGCCCGGTCATCAGGTCGCCGTTGCGCGGCCGCCGCCCTTCAGCTCAGCTCGCTGAGCAGACCGTCGATCAGGTGCTGGGCCTGGGCGGCGTAACCGCCGCCGAACAGGTTGGCATGATTGAGAACGTGATACAGGTTATAGAGACGCTTGCGCGCATCGTAGCCCGGCTCCAGGGGCCAGGCCTCGCGGTAGGCGGCATAGAACCGGCCGCCGAAACCACCGAACAGCTCGGTCATGGCCAGATCGGCCTCCCGATCGCCGTAGTACACCGCCGGATCGAAGATCACCGGTTCGCCGGTGCCGTCCATCGCATAGTTGCCGGACCACAGGTCCCCGTGCAGCAGTGAGGGCGGGGGACGGTAACCTTCGAACAGAGCCGGCAGGGCATCCATCAACCGTTCGCCGTCACGCTGCAGGCGCCCGCCATAACCGTTGCGGGCCGCCAGTTGCAGCTGATACCCGAGACGGTGGTCGCGCCAGAAGGCCATCCAGTCCCGGTCGGGCGTGTTGATCTGGGGCGTGGAACCGATGGTGTTGTTCCGGTCCCACCCGAAGCTGTCGCGGCCCACGCGGTGCATGGCGGCCAAGCCCCGCCCCAAGGCCTCCAGACTCGACGTTCCGCCGCGCCCGAACGCCACATGCTCGAGCACCAGATAGGCACTGTCGCCGTCCACCCCCCAGCACAGCGGCTGCGGCACGCGCAGCGTCTTGCTGCGGGCAATCTCCTTGAGGCCGGCGGCCTCCGCTTCGAACATGTCCAGGCGACCGGCGTCGTTGAGCTTGACGAAGTAGTCCCGTTCGGTGCCGGCTACGCGCACCGCCCGATTGATGCAGCCGCCGCCCACGCCGTCAGGGGCGCCGGGGTCGATGGTATCGCCGGTCACCTGTTCAATGCGGTCCGCGATGACCCGCCACAATGTCATGAAATGCCCTCCTGATTTGTCAGTTTGAACCGGACGCACCATCTGGCATAGTCTAGCCTATGAAAAAATCATAAAATCGATCCGGCCTTATGCAGGCTTCATGGACTCCGGAGAAAAGCTTGTCATGAGCGAACGTCGCCCCGAGCTGCGCCTTATCAATGTCAAACCGGCCTGCGAAAACTGCCATGTACGGCGGCTGTGCCTACCCGTTTCCCTGGACCAGACGGACCTGGCGGAACTCAATCAACTGGTGGAACGGCACGGCCCCATCAAACGGGGCGAGTCCTTGTATCAGTCGGGGGACACATTCACCAGCGTTTATGCCATTCAGGGCGGAGCCGTGAAGACCTACGGTCTGACCAGCGATGGCCAGGAACAGATCACCGGCTTTCACCTGTCCGGCGAGCTGGTGGGCCTGGACGCCATCAACACGGGTGTCCACCCCTGCCATGCGGTCGCGCTGGAAAATACCTGGGTGTGCGAGATTCCCTATGACCGCCTGCAACAGCTCAACGAGCAGATCCCGAGCCTGCAGCGCGAATTCGTGCGCATCATGAGCCGGGAACTGGTGGCCGACCAGGCTTCGCTGATGATGGTGGGCAAGCTCAGCGCCGAACAACGTGTGATGCGACTGCTCAACAACGTGTTTCAGCGCATGCGTCAACGCATGGGCAACGTGGATGAGATCCGACTGCCCATGACCCGGGAGGACATCGCCAACTACGTGGGCCTGACCACCGAAACCGTCAGCCGCGTACTGGCCCATCTGCGCGAGCAGGGCATCATCGAGCTGAACAACCGGCAGGTCCGCTTTCTGGATATGCAGGCCGTGTGCAGGCTGGCCTGCTAGGGAGCCTGCCGCGCGCACCCTGGGCCGAGCCGGCCCGGCGGGCGAGCGGTAAACCTGCCGCACCGCGAAGCCACACACCGGCCTGGGATCATTACCCGAACTCTCCGCGACAGCACCGCACGTCAAGGCGACGCCAGACGGCGGCTTCTGTCGCCTGAAATGCCGCTGCGGATCTGTCAGGCACGCCGGGACAGACGCTGGTGCAAAGGACTGCTGCGGGGAAAGTGCGCCAACAGAAAACGCATCTGATCGGCCAGCACGCGCCGGCCCTGCAGATAGATGTATTCGGCGTGGGTCGGGGTGAAGGGCACCGCCAGCAATTCCATACCCGCCTGCTCGGGACTGCGCCCGGCCTTGTGGTTGTTGCAGCGCTTGCAGGCGGTGACCACGTTGTTCCAGACGTCCGCGCCGCCCTGGCTGAGTGGCGTCACATGATCCCGGGACAGATCGCTGTCCGAAAAGCGCGTGCCGCAGTACATGCACAGGGATGCGTCGCGGCGGAACAGGGTCTGGTTGTTCAGGGGCGGGACGTAGCCGCGGCGCGCCTTGGCCAGCGCGTGGTTGTCGCCGTATGTGGCGATGATGGAGTTCACTTCGATGACACTGCGCAGGCCCGTGAGCGCATTGATGCCGCCGCGAACCCGATACAGCAGCGTTCCGCAGGTGTAAGCTACCTGCTCCAGGTAGTACAGGCGCACCGCGTCGCGGTAGGTCACCCACTCCAGGGGCATGCCAGCCATGTCGGTGCGCAGGACCTGATGTGTCAACTCGTACACAATCCCGCCCTCCAGTCCGGACCCACGCATTTATGTCAGAAATGCCCGCAAAAGTAAACGCGCCGGGCAAACGACAACGCGCGGTTTCAAAGACTTGTATGAATCCGGTATGATAATCGTCTTTTTCGAGACGTTGCGCCTTATTCCCCGCTTTCCGGGTATGCACTGCCGGTCTTGCCCCGGCTCGGCATGTCGGCGCCGTTGAACTGGACTATCGGTCATCGCCGTCCCTGGCGGTTCGCTCCGCCAGGGCATGGGGTGCCTGCATCCGAAGAGAGAGCCAACCATGGCGATACGTATCGCTGTACCGCAGGAAATCGCGCCGGGTGAACGGCGTGTCGCCCTCATCCCCGGCGTCGTAGAACGCTTTGTTCAACTCGGCGCCGAGGTGATGGTGCAAAGCAACGCGGGCGCCGGTGCTTACTTCCCGGACTCGGCCTACGACAATGCCCGCCTGGTGGCGGACGCACCCGCCCTGTACGGCGAGGCGGACCTGGTGCTCAAAGTGCAGCCGCCCACCGAAGAGGAAATCGCCTGGATGAAGGAGGGTGCGGTGGTCGCCGGCATACTTCTTCCCCACCGTTATCCCGAACGGGTGACGGCCCTGCGGGACCGGCGCATCACCAGCTTCGCCATGGAGCTCATCCCGCGGATTTCCCGTGCCCAGAGCATGGACGTGCTTTCCTCCCAGGCGGCGGCGGCCGGCTACAAGGCCGCTCTGATGGCCGCCGACCGGACCGGCCATTTCTTCCCGATGCTGACCACGGCGGCCGGCACCATCCGCCCGGCCAAGGTGCTGGTGATCGGCGTCGGCGTGGCGGGGCTGCAGGCCATCGCCACCGCCAAGCGCCTGGGTGCGATGGTGGAAGCGTACGATGTGCGCTCGGCCACCCGCGAACAGGTGCTGTCGCTGGGCGCGAAGTTCGTGGACACGGGCGTGCACGCCGAAGGTGAAGGCGGCTATGCCCGGGAGTTGACCGCCGAGGAGAAACAGAAGCAACAGGACGTGCTGGCCCGGCACATCGCCCAGGCGGATGCGGTGATCACCACGGCGGCCATACCCGGGCGCCCATCGCCGCGCATCATTCCCGCGGCGATGGTGGAAGGCATGAAGAGCGGCGCGGTGATCATCGACCTGGCCGCCGAAGGCGGCGGCAATTGCGAACTGACTCAGCCGGGCGAGCAGATCGAGCATGGCGGCGTGATCATCTACGGACCGCTCAACGTGCCCAGTCAGCTGGCGGTCCACGCCAGCGAGATGTACGCCAAGAATCTGCTCAACTTCCTCACGCCCATGATCAAGGAGGGTGATTTCGTTCCGGACTGGGAGGATCAGGTCATCGCCGAAAGTGTGTTGACCCGTGACGGCGAAATCAGGCACGAGCCCACCCGCCAGCTGGTGGAAGGAGACAAACAATGATCGAAGGCTTCACGGCACTGTATATCTTCATGTTGGCCGCCTTCACCGGTTACGAGGTGATTTCCCGGGTACCTGTCATTCTGCACACGCCTTTGATGTCCGGTTCCAACTTCGTCCACGGCATCGTGCTGGTAGGCGCCATGGTCGCCCTGGGCCACGCCGATACGGGTCTGGAACAGGCCATCGGCTTCGTGGGTGTTGTGCTGGCCGCCGGCAACGCAGTGGGCGGCTACGTGGTCACCGAACGCATGCTCGAGATGTTCAAGAGCAGCAAGGAGGACCGCGGATGAACACGGTGATCCAGCTCAGCTACTTCGCGGCCGCGGCGCTGTTCATCCTCGGCCTGAAGCGCATGAGCTCGCCGCGCACCGCGCGGGGCGGCATCCTGTGGGCCGGCGCCGGCATGCTGGTGGCCACCATCGTCACCTTCTTCTGGCCGGGACTGGAGAACTACCTGCTGATGATCGTCGCCATCGCCATCGGCGGCGGCCTGGCGTGGTGGTCGGGAAAACGGGTCGCCATGACCGACATGCCCCAGATGATCGCCATCTACAACGGCATGGGCGGCGGGGCGGCGGCGGCCATCGCGGCCGTGGAACTGGCCAAGGGCGAGTTCGGCTCGGCCTCCTTCCAGGGTCTGGCGGTGCTGGGCGCACTGATCGGCGCGGTATCGTTCTCGGGCTCGCTGATCGCCTTCGCCAAGCTGCAGGGCCTGATGAAGCGCGCCGTGCGTTTCCCCAGCCAGCAATTCATCAATCTGGGCGTCTTCGGCGCTGCGGTGATCTTCGGGCTCATCGTGTTCGCCATGCAGGCTCCCGCCGGCGCGCTGGTATTCGTGTTCTTTGTACTGGCATTGACCTTCGGCGTGCTGATGACCCTGCCCATCGGCGGCGCCGACATGCCGGTGGTGATCTCCCTGTACAACGCCCTCACCGGCCTGGCGGTGGCCTTCGAAGGGTTCGTGCTGGGCAACGCCGCCATGATCATCGCCGGCACCGTGGTGGGCTCGGCGGGCACCCTGCTCACCCAGCTGATGGCCAAGGCCATGAACCGGCCCATCAGCAACGTGCTGTTCAGCAGCTTCGGCCAGAGCGGCGCCGGCGAGGAGACCGCAGTGGAAGGCTCCATGAAGGCCATCGACGCCACCGACGTGGCGGTCATGATGGCCTACGCCGACAACGTCATCATCGTGCCCGGTTACGGCATGGCAGTGGCGCAGGCCCAGCACAAGATCTGGGAGCTGACCGAGCTGCTCGAAGAGCGCGGCGTGAAGGTGAAGTTCGCCATCCACCCGGTGGCGGGGCGCATGCCCGGCCACATGAACGTGCTGCTGGCCGAGGCGGGAGTGCCCTACGACAAGATCTTCGACCTCGATGAGATCAACGCCGAATTCCCGCGCGCCGACGTGGCCCTGGTGATCGGCGCCAACGACGTGGTGAACCCGGTGGCCCGCACCAACCCCGACAGCCCCATCTACGGCATGCCCATCCTGAATGCCGATCAGGCCAAGAACGTCATCGTCATCAAGCGCGGCAAGGGCGCCGGCTTCTCGGGCATCGAGAATGCGCTGTTCTTCCAGGACAACACCCACATGCTGTACGGCGACGGTCAGGAAGCGGTGGGCAAGCTCATCCAGCAGGTGAAGCAGCTCTGAGGGGGCATCCCCGCCCCGTGTCGGCACACGCAGGGCACGGTCGCGCCGCCACAGAGTTCACAGCGAGCACCGAGAGTCGCGCCCGGCACCGGTCGGGCGGCGCGGCGGTTCACGCTTCCTAGCGGAGTCTTGGGGGCTCGCCCACGGGTGGCGGGGAAGGCCTTCTCTGTGACTTCGGTGGCGGGGGGCGGCGAGTGGCCCTTCCCCTGGGCGGCACGCAGCGGCGGAGCGTTGCGAGTGGTAGCATGACAGGGCAACGCTGGATCCGTCCCAACCTGTCACCGCCCGGAGGCCTCATGGCAGCCACCCACCCCGAAATCACCCCGGAATTCGCGGCCTGGATTGGCGAGCAGCCACTGTTTTTCGTGGCCAGCGCCCCCCTGTCGCCCGAGGGGCATATCAACCTCTCACCCCGGGGCCTGGATACCTTTCGAGTGCTCGGACCCCGCCAGGCGGCCTACCTCGACCTGACTGGCAGCGGCAACGAAACCGCCGCCCATTTACAGGAAAACGGCCGAATTACGGTGATGTTCTGCGCATTTACCGGCAAACCCCGCATCCTGAGGCTGTACGGCCGGGGCCGTGTGATCATGCCGTACGACGGGGAGTGGCCGGCCCACCGCCAGCGCTTCCCCGCCCAACTGCCGGGCGTCAGACAGATCGTGGTGGTGGACGTGGAACGTATCCAGACATCCTGCGGCTTCGGCGTGCCGCGGATGGACTATCGGGGCCAACGGGAAACGCTGGGCGAGTGGGCCGCCCGCAAGGGTCCCGAGGGCCTGGAGGCGTACCGCCGCAGCAAGAACGCCTACAGCCTGGACGGCCTCCCGGCACCGGATTTCGGCACCGATCCCTAAACATAGGGGGGAAGGGATTGCAAGACCTCCGACGGCCCCTTTTCTCAGTTTATGCACAGTCGGCGTCAAGGGTTCGACGACCCTGCACCGCGGCGATACATGGTTGCATCAGCATCTACTAATAAATTGTAAGGTATTGATCTAACAACCCATTAATACGGCGGTCAGCATTTCGCCAATTTAACAAAACTGTAATGATGGCGCGGCTTAGAGCATTTTGACCCCAAAACTTCCACAGAGTTATCCACAGGTTTTGTGGATAAACGTCATCCTCTTGGCGGGATAAAGGGTTAGGGTCATTTAGTGACAAGATAGCTTAGCCATAACCGCTAACTGGGCATCCTCATCCGCACCACCATGAGACCTTCCGAGAGCACCGATTCGCCGGTCGCCGAACCCATCCTGCGGGTCGCCGTGCCGGCGCCCCTGCAGGGGGCGTTCGACTACCTGCCGCCGGCCGATTACGACCTCGCTGCCCTGCAGCCGGGTGTACGGGTGCGCATCCCTTTCGGGCGCAGTCGCCGGGTGGGGATTCTGTTGGAGGTTGCGACCCGCAGCGAGGTCGCGCCGGAACGGCTCAAGCGCGCGCTGCAGGTGCTGGACCCAGAGCCGTCCCTGCCGGCGGACATTCTCGCCCTGGCGGGTTGGGCGAGCCGCTACTACCACCACCCGGTGGGCGAGGCCCTGGCGACCGCCCTGCCGGTGCTGCTGCGCCAGGGCCGGCCCACGGGGTCCCCTAGCCCGCGACATTGGCGCCTGACCGATCAGGGCAGGTCGGTGGACACGACGGCCCTGAGGTCCCGGGCACCACGCCAGGTCGAATTGCTGGAGCAACTGCGGGCCCGCGCGGCGGGCCTGCCGAGCTCCGCCCTCAACACAGACCGCAGCGCGTCGTCAGCGGCGGTACTGCGCGCCATGCTCGCCAAGGGCTGGGTGGAACGCGTTCCAGGCCCTTCCCTGAGTCCGCCTGAAAGCGCCGTCCCGGAGGCGGCGCCGGCACTGAGCGAAGCCCAGAGCGACGCCGTGGCGGCGATAGTGCACAGCCTGGGGGGCTTTGCCGCCTTCCTGCTGGAGGGTGTCACCGGCAGCGGCAAGACGGAAGTGTATCTGCAGGTCATCGCCGAGGCCCTCGCCCGTGGCGGCCAGGCCCTGGTGCTGGTGCCCGAGATCGGCTTGACCCCGCAGCTGGTCACGCGCTTCACGCGCCGCTTTGCATTGCCGCTGGCGGTGCTGCACTCGGGGCTCAGCGACGGCGAGCGCCTGCAGGCCTGGGAAGCGGCCCGCAGCGGCGCCGCGCGTATCGTGATCGGAACCCGTTCGGCCGTGTTCACGCCCCTGCGCAATCCGGGCGTGTTCATCGTCGACGAGGAGCACGATCCGTCCCTGAAACAGCAGGAAGGGTTGCGCTACTCGGCCCGCGACCTGCTGGTGCTGCGGGCGCAACGGGCGGCCGTACCGGTGGTGCTGGGCTCGGCAACGCCGGCACTGGAGAGCCTGTACAACGCCCGCCAGGATCGCTACCGGTTGCTGCTCCTGCCCCAGCGCGCCGGGCAGGCCAAGACACCGCGTATCGAGCTGCTGGATGTGCGCCACCAGCCCATGGACGACCACCTGTCGGCGCCGCTGCTGGCCCGTATCGGCCGCCACCTGGGGGCGGACGGCCAGGTGCTGCTGTTTCTCAACCGGCGAGGGTTCGCCCCTACGCTGCTGTGCCACGAATGCGGCTGGGTGGCCGAGTGCAGGCGCTGCGACGCCCACATGACCTTCCATCAGGGCAGTCGCCAGCTGCGCTGCCACCACTGCGGCAGTCAGCGGCCGGTGGACCGCCAGTGCCCCCATTGCGGGAGCACGGACCTGCGGGCCCTGGGGTCCGGCACCGAGCGCATCGAACAGGCCCTGCGCAGGCATTTCCCGGACCAGGCCCTGGTGCGCATCGACCGGGATACCACCCGCCGAAAAGGCGAGCTGCAGCAGCTGCTGACCCGGGCCCGCGCCGGCGAGGGGCGCATCCTGCTGGGCACCCAGATGATCGCCAAGGGCCACCACTTCCCGGACGTCACCCTGGTGGCCATCCTGGACGCCGATCAGGGGCTGTTCGGGGCGGACTTCCGGGCCAGCGAGCGCATGGCCCAGCTCATCGTGCAGGTGGCCGGACGCGCCGGTCGGGCGAACCGCCCGGGGGAGGTGGTGGTCCAAACCCACCATCCGGACCATCCCTTGCTCAGGCTGCTGGTGGCGGACGGCTATCCGGCCTTTGCCGCGGCAGCCCTGGCCGAACGCGAGGCGGCGGGACTGCCGCCCTACGCCTGCCTGGCGCTGCTGCGCGCAGAGTCCCCCGACCGGGATGCGCCCAACGATTTCCTCGACCATGCCCGGGAACTGGCCGAGGGACTGGCCGTCCCGGGTGTGGAGCTTTGGGGACCGGTACCCGCCCCCATGGAGCGGCGCGCCGGTCGTTTCCGCGCCCAGCTGATGGTGCAGGCCGCCGAGCGGGGCGCCCTGCACCGGCTGCTGGATGGCTGGCTTGCGGCACTGCAATCGGACAAACGCGGCCGCCGCGTGCGCTGGTCCCTGGACGTGGACCCCGTGGATACCCTCTAGGCAAGCGCGGCAAAAGGCCGCCGAGGCGCCGCTCCCGGCGCTGCGAAGACCCTCGGAAGGGCATTTGCCGCCCGTAAACCGCCCTTGCCCGCCACTTTGCGTCTGGTGATCATCCGCCTGGCCGACCCGTGCCGCGCTTCCCCGTCGGCGCGCCGGGTGCGTTCGCGGTTGCAAGATATATGGGAGCAGGGATAATACCCGCTCCAACCACCGTTGCCGTACCGGCCGACGGTATCCCGATTTTCGGCTGAACGGATCCATGAAGAATCACCTCGCCCAATTGCTCCACGCCGCCCTAGCCGAGTTGCAGGACCGCGGCGAGCTGCCCACGCCCCTCGATGTAGCGGTAACGGTGGAGCGCACCCGGGACCGCGCCCACGGCGACTTTGCCAGCAACCTGGCGATGACCCTGGCCAAGCCGGCACGGCGCAAGCCGCGGGAGCTGGCCGAAGCACTGGTGGGCGCCCTGCCGGCCAGCGACCAGGTGCGCAGGACCGAGGTGGCCGGACCCGGGTTCATCAATTTCCATTTGACGCCGGCGGCCTATCACGCCGTCGTCGGAGAAATCCTGAGCCGCGGCCGCGACTACGGGCGCAGCGACGCGGGCGGTGACCGTCCGGTGCAGGTGGAATTCGTGTCCGCCAACCCCACCGGACCGCTGCATGTCGGCCACGGCCGGGGCGCGGCCTACGGGGCCACCGTGGCCGACCTGCTGGCCGCGGTGGGCTACCGCGTGCATCGCGAGTACTACGTCAACGACGCCGGGCGGCAGATGGATATCCTGGCCGCCAGCGTGTACCTGCGCTACCTGGAGCTGTGCGGCGAGACGATCGCGTTCCCCAGCAACGGCTACAAGGGCGACTATGTTTTCGACATCGCCGCCACCGTGCATCGCAACCACGGCGACGAACTGCGCCACTCCGCCGCCGAGGTCTTCGAGGGCGTACCCGCCGACGCCCCCGACGGCGACAAGGAAGCCCATATCGATGGGCTCATCCAGCGCGCGCGGGAATTGCTGGGAGCCGCAAGCTACCGCAAGGTGTTCGACTTCGGCCTGGACACCATCCTGTCCGACATCCGTCAGGACCTGCGCGAATTCGGGGTGGAGTACGACGACTGGTTCTCCGAGCGCTCCCTGACCGAGAGCGGCGCGGTGCAACGGGCCATCGACCGGCTGCGCGACGCGGGCCACCTGTACGAACAGGACGGGGCCGTATGGTTCCGGTCCACCGGGTTCGGCGACGAGAAGGACCGGGTAGTGGTGCGGGAAAACGGCCAGACCACCTACTTCGCTTCCGACATCGCCTACCACATGAACAAGCTGGAGCGCGGCTACGAGCGGGTCATCGACGTGTGGGGCGCCGACCACCACGGCTACGTGCCCCGGGTGAAGGCCGCGCTGGCGGCCCTGGGGGACGATCCGGACAAGCTCGATGTGCTGCTGGTGCAATTCGCTATCCTGTACCGGGGCGGCGAGAAAGTGCAGATGTCGACCCGCTCGGGGGAGTTCGTCACCCTGCGGGAGCTGCGCCGGGAAGTGGGCAACGATGCGGCCCGCTTCTTCTATGTCATGCGCAAATGCGAGCAGCACCTGGACTTCGACCTGGACCTGGCCAAGTCACAGTCCAGCGACAACCCGGTGTACTACATCCAGTACGCCCACGCCCGCATCAGGAGTGTCATGCGTCAGCTGCAGGAAAAGAACCTCACCTGGGACCGAGACGAGGGGGCGGGGCACCTGCACCTGCTCCATGAGGCCCACGAGGATGCACTGATGGTCAGCCTGTCGCGCTACCCGGAAGTGGTGGAAACGGCGGCCCTGCAGCATGAGCCCCACCAGCTCGCCCATTACCTGCGCGAGCTGGCCAACGACCTGCACACCTATTACAACGCCCATCAGTTTCTGGTCGAGGACAGCACCCTGCGCAATGCCCGGCTGAATCTGATCGAAGCCACCCGCCAGGTGCTCGCCAATGGCCTGGACCTGCTGGGCGTGTCCGCGCCGGAGGCCATGTAGCCTTATGGCGCGTGATTACAAGCATCGCGCCAATCGCCGGCGGTCCAGACAGGGCGCACCCGGTTGGCTGTGGCTGGTAACGGGCCTGCTGGCAGGCCTGTTCGTCGCCTTTCTGGTATACCTGAAAAGTCAGCCCTCCACCGCTTCGCACCGGAGCGCGCGAACCACGTTGACGGCGCCGCTGCCCCACCCGATCGACCAGGATGCGCGGTCGGTGCACAAGACCACACCGGTCAAGATACCGCCGCCGCCGAAACCCAAGTTCGACTTCTACACCATCCTTCCGGAGCAGGAAGTGGTCGTACCGGACCAGGACATCACCGGCAGCACCCGCAAGGGTGTCCGGCAGGTGGAGCAACCCGGCAAATATCTGCTGCAGGTGGGCTCCTTCCAGAGCCACAAGCAGGCGGACGAGCTCAAGGCCAAGCTGGCCCTGCTGGGCCTGGAAGCCAGCATCCAGACCGTGACCATCAACAACAACGAAACCTGGAACCGGGTCCGGATCGGACCCTACACCAACCTCGGCACCCTCAACGACGCCCGCGCGCGCCTGAACGCCCACCACATCAAGGCGATCCTGCTCAAGCTCAAGGGCTGAGGGACAGCGTACGACAGGCTCGACGGCCTACAGCAAAAACAAATTAAAAGCGCCACGGAATCCACGGAAAGCACGGAAAAGAATTCTTCTTCTGCAAAAACAGTGGTACCGGCGCCACTTCGATGGTTCCCGCGAGTTGGGCTGATGCATGCAAAGCCGCCCTACGTCGGCAGGAATCACTTTGACTAGTCCCGTCCGTGGGTTCCGTAGCTCTTTGGGTCGTCCGCCGGACGCCGTAACGCCGTCGGGTTACGTCGCCCTGCTTGGAATTGCCAGAAGGAACCGGTATCCGAGGACGCAACCACTAATCCCCCTCTGTGCTTTCGGTGTCTTCCGTGCTTTCCGTGTCTTCCGTGGCGCTTGTGCCTTTTCCCTTCCGTGGATTCCGTGGGTTCCGTGGCTCTTCCCCTTTCGCCGATGCGCGTGCCGGTCATTTGGAGTCTGGCTCGAAGAGCCTGCGCTTTTCACGGAACAACGCGGAGATGTCCTCATCACCGTAGCCCGCATCGCACAACCTGCGGTAATGCACCAGGGTCATCTCCACCATGGGCAAAGAAACACCGTACTCCCGGGCCATGGCCTGGCAGATGGTGAGGTCCTTGCGGTGCAGGGCCACCTTGAAGCCGGGCTCGAAACGACCGCCGGTCATGGTGGTCCCCCGGTGGGACAGAAACCAATTGCCGGCGGCGCCGGCACCGGTGGTCTCGATCACCCGCTCCATGGGCAGTCCAAGGGCCTCGGCGAAGGCCAGTGCCTCGCTGACCGCCTGGTTGATGCCGGCTACCATCACCTGGTTGACCGCCTTGGTGGCCTGGCCCGCGCCCACCGGACCCATGTGGGCGACACGCCCTGCGAGAGCGTCGAGGGCGGGCCGCACCCGCTCCAACACCTCGGCATCGCCGCCCACCATCATGGCCAGAGTGCCCCGCCGGGCGCCTTCCACACCTCCGGATACCGGGGCGTCCAGAAAATCCGCGCCGACATCGGCGAGCCGCCGCGCCGCGTCACGGGCCGAGGCCTGACTGACCGTGGACGTATCCACCACGACCTTGCCCGTGGAAAGACCGGGCAACAAGGCGTCGATCACCGCTGCAAGATCCTCATCCGCCGACACGCAGGTGAACACCACATCGCAATGCCGGGCCAGATCCGCAGGATCGGCGGCCGCCGCCACGCCGGTTTCGCCAACCAGCGCATCCGCCTTCGCGCGGGTACGGTTCCATACACCGGCCAGCAGGCCGGCCTTGTGCAGGTTGCGCGCCATGGGCAAGCCCATGGCGCCCAGGCCGATGAATCCGATGTCCATGGGTGATCCTCCCGAATGATTAACCGTGAGCGTTGAACGGAGGCGCTTCGATCGGCGCTGCGTCAAACAGCAAATGCGCCACGGAAAACACGGAAAGCACGGAAAATGCGTTGAATACAGGTTGTTGGACGATGCATGGGGCACCCATCCACCGTCGCAGTCCATCGTGCAACATGCGACATCCAACCATCGTACTTGGGCGCGGGCATGCCGTGACAACTGTCCCCTTGAGCGGGGAGGAGACGGCGCCGCCCCAAATTGTCGACGAGCCCCCCCACACGACCCGCCTCGCGCTATGAGGCCGCGGCCGTCGCCGCCGCCCCCTCAGTCCTCCAGATACGTATACCCGGTCAGCCCCGCCTCCAGTTCGTCCAGGTAGGCGGCACGCTGTTGGTCGTTCAGGTCCGTACGGCCGGCCTTGTCCCGGTAGGCGGCGCGCAGGGCGTCGGGTTCGAAATGCACATAGCGCAGCAGTTCATCGACGGTATCGCCGCGCTCCGGCTCCAGCAGGCGGTAGCCGCCGTCGTCGGCGAGTTCCACGTTCAGGGCATTGGTGTCGCCGAACAGGTTGTGCATGTCCCCCAGGATCTCCTGATAGGCGCCCACCAGGAACACCCCCAGCAGGTACGTCTCGTCCCGCCGGTAGGGATGCACCGGCAGGGTGCTTTCCACGCCGTTGGCGTCCACGTAGCGGTCGATGTGGCCGTCGGAATCGCAGGTCAGGTCCTGCAATACCGCCCGCCGGGTCGGTGGCTCGTCGAGCCGGTGCAGCGGGACGATGGGAAAGATCTGATCGATTGCCCACACATCGGGCAGGGACTGGAACACCGAGAAATTGCAGAAGTACTTGTCGGCGAGCTTTTCGTTGAGCTCGTCCAACACGTCGCGCTGCTCGCGCTTGGCGGCCTGCAGCAGCGGCTGCACCCGGTGACAGATGGCGAAATACAACGACTCCACACGCGCGCGCTGATCCAGTGACAGCACCCCGTGCAGGTACATGGACTGCGCCTCGGACAGGGAATGGGTGGCGTCGTGGTAGGACTCCAGAGGCGCGCGTTCGGTGAGGTTGGCGAGCACCTGCCACAGGTCCTGGATGATCAGCGGCTCGTCCTCTCCCGCCGGCTCCAGGCTGCCGGTGCCCGGTGCCTGATCGATGTCGATCACATTGGTGATCAGCACCGCATGATGGGCCGTCATGGCGCGCCCGGATTCGGTGACGATATCCGGATGGGGCAGTTCCTGCTCGGCGCAGATCTCGCGCATGGCCCGCACCACGTTGTTGGCGTACTCCTGGACACTGTAGTTGATGGAGCAGAAGCTGCGCGAACGTGAACCCTCGTAGTCCACCCCCAGGCCGCCGCCCACATCCATGATGGCAATGGGGGCTCCCATGGCGCGCAGCTCGGCGTAGTAGCGGGCCACCTCCCGCATGCCCCGCTGGATATCCCGGATGTTGGCGATCTGCGAGCCCAGGTGGCAGTGCAGCAGTTGCAGGCTGCCCAGCATGTCCGCGTCACGCAGTCGGTCCACCACCGCCAGCACCTGGGCCGCCTGCAGACCGAACTTGGATTTCTCGCCGCCGGTGTTCTGCCACTTGCCGGCACCGATGGACGCCAGACGCATGCGCACGCCGATCAACGGCGCGATGCCCATGGCCCGGGACTCGCGGATCACCAGCTCCAGCTCGGAAAGCTTTTCCACCACGATATGGACCCGATGGCCCAGGCGGCGACCGATCAGGGCCAGGCGGATGTACTCGCGGTCCTTGTAACCGTTGCAGACGATGATGCCGTTCTCGGGGCACAGGGCCAGCACCGCCATCAGCTCGGGCTTGCTGCCCGCTTCCAGTCCGACCCGTCCTCCCCCGCGTGACAGGATCTCGGCCACCACGCTGCGCTGCTGGTTGACCTTGATGGGGTAGACGGCCGTGTAGCGGCCTTCGTAACCTTCGGCGCCCATGGCCTGCTCGAAGGCGCCGCACAAGGTGTCGACCCGGTCGCGCAGGATGCCGTTGAAGCGCACCAGCACCGGCCAGGACAGTCCGCTGGCGCGGATCTCCCGGGCCAGGTCGAACAGGTCGATGGCCGCAGCGTCCCGTTCCGGGCGCACCAGCAGGTGCCCCCGCTCGTTGATGTCGAAATAGCCGTTGGCCCAGAAGGCAAGATTGTAGGTCGACCGGGCCTGATCAATTGTCCACATGATGGCTCACAAACATAGCGCAACAGGTGCGCACGATATAACCCCGCCGCCGGCGAATCCACCCTGATTTTTCCTCTCCCCCGAGCATGCGGTATCCTTAGCAGCCTCGATTGTCTGGCCACACCCAGGCCTCGTTCCCGTTCCCACCCTGCCAACGTTGACGACGACCGACATGACCCTGGACAAAAGCTGGTTCACCGAAGTATGCGACGAAGGCGGCTCTGCCTTCTCACTGAAGATCAAGGGAAAACTCCACGAGGAGCAGACCCCCTACCAGCGCATCGAAATCTACGACACCGAGCGCTTCGGCAAGCTCATGGTGATCGACGGGTTCGTGATGCTCACCGACCGGGACAACTTCATCTACCACGAGATGATGAGTCATCCGGCCCTGTTCACCCACTCCAACCCGCGCAGCGTGGTGGTCATCGGCGGCGGCGACTGCGGAACGGTGCGCGAGGTGCTCAAGCATCCCGAGGTGCGGGACGTCTGGCAGGTGGAGATCGACGAACGGGTCACCCGCTTGTCGGAGCGCTATTTTCCGGAACTGTGCGAGGCCAACGACGACCCGCGCGCCCACTTCTATTTCGGCGACGGCATCAAATGGATGGCGGACGCGGAACCGGAAAGCCTGGACGTGGTGATCATCGACAGCACCGATCCCATCGGGCCGGCGAAGGGGCTGTTCACCGAGGAGTTCTATCGCAACACCCGCCGCGCCCTGCGCAGCGAGGGCATCCTGGTGCAGCAGAGCGAGTCACCCATGTACCACATGAAGCTGATCAAGGAGATCCATCAGGCCATGCGGGGCGCCGGATTCCTGGACGTGCTGACCATGCACTTTCCCCAGCCCGTCTACCCGTCCGGCTGGTGGACCGCCACCCTGGCCTGCAAGGATCTGCCGGTGACCGGCTTCCGGGAGGCGGACGCCGAGCAGAAGACCTTCCCGACCCACTACTACAACGCGGCCATCCATCGTTCCGCCAGCGCGGCCCCGCAGTTCTTCTACGAACAGCTCATGAAATAGGCCGCTGGCGGCCTCACCGGCACCAGCGCCGGACCGCGGCCCTGTCGTTGGCCTCGACGGCCGCCCTTTGTCCATCACTCAACACCTGCCGCTGCCCTACGCTGTCGTAGTGGTACAGATACCGGGCATGGATGTCGGTCTGAAACGTCTCCCGGGCCTGCTGGCAGTTGCGCTTGCGGCGCGCCTCGGCCTTCCGGGCTTTGGCCTGCCTGGCCTTGTTGCGCGCGTCTTCCTGATCGTAGGCATTCAGCAGGCGACGGCGCAGCTCCAGGCGGCGGGCGGAGGGGCCGGCGACGGTGTCGGGGTGCACCTGCAGCTGACGGGCTCCGGCGTGGGGCTGGTCGGAGAAGTGCACCTGGCCCGCGCCGTCCACCCACCGGTAGATCGCCGCCCCGTGGGCAACACCGAGCCCCAGCGCCAGCATCCACAGCCATCGACCTGCCGCCATCCCCCGTCTCCCGAATAGGTGGAGCGTAAGCCGCCGCTCAACGCTCCGCCGGTGGTGCCCGCAGGCGGTCCAGACGCAGGCGCTGGCGTTCGTCGAACAGCCGGCGGCTGGAGGCCCACACGGCCGCCAACGTCCCCAGACCTGTCCCCACGGCGATCAGGAACATGATCAGAATCTGATATTTCACGGCCTCCACCGGCGGCGATCCGGCGAGGATCTGACCGGTCATCATGCCCGGCAGGCTCACCAGGCCGGCGGCGGACATGGCATTGATGATGGGGATCAGTCCGCCCCGCACCGCGTCGCGGCGCAGCGCCCCACTGGCCTGCTCCCAGCTGTGGCCCAGCATCAGCCGGGCCTCGATCTGCCCGCGTTGCTGCCAGGCCGCCTCGGTGAGGCGGTCCATAGCGATGGAAATGCCGTTCATGGTGTTGCCCAGCAACATGCCCAGCAGCGGAATGGCGTACTGAGGCGCATACCAGGGCTGATTGCCGATGATCACGACCAGAGCGAAGATCGTAACGGCAAACGACGACAGAAACATGGACACCGTGCCCATCCCGAAGCCCCACCAGCCGGCGAAACGCCGATGCTGGCGGGCGGTCACCTCCCGCCCTGCCACCAGCAGCATCACCATGGACAGCAGGGCCATCCACAGCAGGTGCACGTGGGCGAACAGGGCTTTGAGGATCAGGCCGATGAGCAGCAACTGCACGGTGGTGCGCAGGGCCGCCACCAGAATGCGACTACCCAGGCTGCGCTGGACACGGGCGCTCAGCGCCGCCAGCACCAGCACCAGCAGCGCCGCCACAGCCAGGTCCACGGCGGTCAACCGGATCATTGCCGGATTCCCGGGCGATCGGCGTCCAGCCGGCCCTTTTCCATGCGCAGCATCCGCTGCCCGACACGCGCCGCCTGGGCGGCATCGTGGCTTACCCATAGCAGGGCCGCGCTGCGCGCGCAGCGATAATCGATCAACAGCGTCTCCACCCGCTCGATGTTGGCCGGATCCAGGTTGGCGGTGGGCTCGTCAAGCAGCAGCACCCGCGGAACCAGCGCCAGTACCCGCAGCAGTGCAAGGCGCTGACGTTCGCCGCTGGACAGGCGGGCCACCGACCAGCCGAGGACATCGGGCTCGAAACCCAGGAACTGCAGACCGGCGACGTCCCCGGCGGCGAAATGCTCGCCCACCCGTTCGCTCCACCAGTGGCTTTCGGCCGGCAGCAGCGCCACCTGCCGACGCCATTCAGGCGCAGGCACCTGATGGCTGGATACGCCGTCCAGAAAAGCTTCGCCGCCGTGGGGATCCAGATCGGCAATGGCGCGCAGCAGCCGGGTCTTGCCGGCGCCCGACGGCCCCATCAGGCACAGGCACTCGCCGGCGGCGACTTCCAGACTGACGGGGCCCAGTCCGTCCAGGCGAAGCTCAGTTGCGCGCAACAAGACCAGGGGACAACCCTCGCAATCGCAGCCCGCCGGCGGCGCCCCGGCACCACAACCTCAGGCGGCGTGTTGACAGGTCCTGCGCCCGCCTGCCAACACGCCAACCGATCAGAAGCTCTTGGAGACGCTCACCACCAGCTTGTCGGTGCAGGTGTTGTAGATGCACTGGTCCTTGCTGAGGTTGGTGTTGGTGTACTGCAGACTGAAACCGAAGCCGCTGGCGCTGGTGGACACGCCGACACTGTAGTCGTTGTAGTCCGGAATACCGGCCTTGGTATTGTTCGAGATGTACTGGCGCCCGGCATGCAGGTCCAGGCTCAACCCCATCGGCAGCGGGTAATCGACACCCATCTCGATATAGTTGGCCTTGCCGGTACCGCCGAAGAAGTCGAACGAGTAGTGGTCCTTAAGGCTGATCCAGCGGTAGTGTCCGCCGACATAGAATTCCGTGTAGTCGTACTGCAGGTTGCCGCTGGCGCCCGGGTAGTTGTAGCCGATGACTCCCATATCCAGCCCGGCGTCGTCGCTCAGCTTGTACTTGTAGCCGCCGTAAACGTCGAATTCCATGGAGCCGTCGCCCGGCGTATGGAAGTCCACGTTCGAGCCCCACATGCCCGCATAGATGCCCATCATGCTGTATTCCAGCCCGCCCTGGATGGCGGCCGTGTTATCGGTCTGGGAAATACCGCGGAACATGTAGTTGCTGGCGAAGGTCACGTTGCCCGACAGCCCCTGGGCGTGGGCGGGAACGGACGCGAGCAGCAGGGCTCCGGCCAGGGAGGTCCCGGCGGTGGTTCGAATCGACATAATGACTCCTCCGTCTTATTGGCTGGGCTCGTTGGCCCTTGTTGGTTCGTATTGTTCCCGCTTCCCGGCGGGATCCGGAGACGGCGGCGGACGGGCGCCGATGCTGCCCGCCGGCACAGCCATCCGCACGGCTGGGGTCGATTGTACCCGCGAGCGGGCGTCAGGGCGATATCCGCCGTCTGGCGCTGACCGGCGGTTGGTTGCTCGAAAACCACCGCGCCGGGTTTCCGGCGGATGGGCGGGGTATCGGCAACTGGAAAAGGTTGCCCGAAAAAAAAGCGGGCGCCCATAGGCGGGCCCCCCATCGCCCCCCGCTTCCGTTACCGAGCGTTTCGGGCTACAGATTGTAGCCGCGCTCGTCGTGCAGGGCGAGATCCAGGCCCTCGGTTTCAGACTCTTCGCTGACACGCAGGCCTATCACCGCATCCAGTATCTTGAGGATGATCAGGGTCGCAACCGCAGTGTAGATCAAGGTCCCCAATACACCGATGACCTGTATACCAAACTGGGCGCTAATGGAGCCATGGGCTTGTGAGCTTAACCCGGACCCCCCCAGAGTCGCAGCAGAGAAGATACCGGTCAGCAACGCACCGACGATACCACCAACTGCGTGTACGCCGAAGGCGTCCAGCGAATCGTCGTAGCCAAGGGCCTTCTTCATCTTGGTTGCAGCCAGGAAACAGATCACGCCAGCAACCACACCGATAACAATGGAACCCATCGGGCCAACAAAACCGGAAGCCGGGGTAATGGCAACCAGACCAGCAACCGCACCAGAAGCAATGCCTAGTGTGGTCGGCTTACCGTGCGCCATCCACTCGGCAAACATCCACCCCAGTGCAGCCGCCGCAGTCGCAATCTGGGTAACAGCCATGGCCATGCCGGCGGTTTGATCAGCCGCGAGTTCAGAACCGGCGTTGAAACCGAACCAGCCAACCCACAGTAACGATGCACCAATCATGGTGTAACCCAGGTTGTGGGGCATCATGGGGGTGGTCGGATAGCCCTTGCGCTTGCCCAACACCAGGGCCGCCATCAGACCCGCCACACCGGCGTTGATGTGTACCACCGTACCACCGGCAAAGTCCTGGACTCCCTTATCCTGCAGCCAGCCGCCGCCCCAGACCCAGTGGGCGATGGGCGAGTACACCACCAGCAGCCAGATCCCCATGAACCACAGCATGGCGGAGAACTTCATGCGCTCGGCGAAGGCACCGATGATCAGCGCCGGGGTGATGATGGCGAAGGTCATCTGGAAGGTCATGAACACGGTTTCCGGAATGGAGCCGGACAGGCTGCCACGTATGCCGCTCAGGAAGGCCTTACCTAGTCCACCCCAAATATGATTGGCCGCAGCGTTACTAGCGGTACCGAACGCGATGCTGTAACCAAACAGGGCCCAGAGGATTGTGACCAGACAGGTGATGGCAAAACATTGCATCAAGGTAGCCAGCACGTTCTTGCTGCGAACCATACCGCCGTAAAAAAGCGCCAGACCCGGGATGGTCATCAACAAGACGAGTGCCGTGGAGGTCAGCATCCAGGCCGTGTCGCCGGAATTGAGCGTGGGTTTATCGGCCGCGAACGCCATCGCCGGCAACAGCAGGCTGGACAGGGCGCCGAGGCCCGCGAAAACACGGTTCGGTTTGATTATCTTGGACATGGATATTGCTCTCCCCAGAGGATTAAAGGGCATCCTGACCGGTCTCGCCGGTGCGGATGCGGATTGCCTGATCGAGATTGAAAACGAAGATCTTGCCGTCGCCGATCTTGCCGGTATTCGCGGCTTTCGAGATGGCCTCGATAACGCGTTCCGCCATGTCCTGGCTGACGGCCACCTCGAGCTTCACCTTGGGGAGAAAGTCAACGACATACTCCGCACCGCGGTACAACTCGGTATGGCCCTTCTGGCGACCGAAACCCTTCACTTCCGTAACAGTGATACCTTGTACGCCGATGTCGGACAGCGCCTCTCTGACGTCGTCCAACTTGAACGGCTTGATAATCGCAGTAACCATTTTCATAACAGCTTCTCTCCTGAATCAGCCCGCCCGCAGCCGGGCACCCATTCGGACCGTTAAACGCCCTTGAACAACCGTCACCGGTACGTCCCCCTGAACCACCCGTGCGGCAGGCACGACCCCGACTCCCATCGCAACCATGCCGCCATCCGGGTTACTTATTGCCTAGCCCGGCACCACCGCCATGTCCACGTCTGCCCCCCTTGCAGCGGCATCGCCGGGGCCTTCAAAGGGCCGTGGGCCCGGCTTCCCCGGTGCGGATGCGGACAACCCCGTCCAACGCAAACACAAACACCTTTCCATCGCCGATATCGCCGGTGCGGGCAGCCCCTGCGATGGCCTCGATCACCGCGTCGACAAGCTCGTTGCCCACGGCGATCTCGAGCCTGAACTTGGGCAGAAAATCCACCGCATACTCCGAACCCCGGTAGAGCTCCGTGTGTCCGCGCTGGCGCCCGCAGCCGCGGACTTCGGTCACCGTGACTCCAAGTACGCCGAGTTCCGAGAGTCGTTCCCTGACTCGGTCCAGCTTGAAGGGCTTCACCACCGCGGCCACCAACTTCATGCCTGTTGCCTTCCTATCCACCTTCGCGCTGGAGACGGGAGTGTTCCGCCTTCGTTCCCCCGCTTGCGGAGCATTTCCTGTGCCAAAACGTTTTTGGCTTTAATTACATACAGATAACACAACACAGTCACTGCTTTGCTCCGTCCGGGTGCACCAGGACGGTCGCCTCGTTACGGTGCATCGCACCATTACGGTGCGCACCCCGAGGTGGTGGCGACTGGACGGTCCGCGAGCCATCCATTAGGGTTGTGCCATGATCGATCCCAAGACACTCGATGACCTTGCGCAACGTCTGGCGGGCAGCGTGCCGGCCGGGGTGCGCGAACTGCAGCAGGACCTGGAGAAGAACCTGCGTGCAACCCTGCAGTCGGGCCTGGCCCGGTTCGATCTCGTGACCCGGGAGGAATTCGACGCCCAGCGCGAGGTCCTGGCACGCACCCGCAGCAAGCTGCAGGCCCTGGAACGGCAGGTGGCCGAACTGGAAAGCCGGGTGATGCCGGAGCGGGCCACCACGGCGAGCCCGGAAATCGATAACGACATGGACGGCGGCTGACCCGCGACCGCCGGCAGTGGCGGCCCCCAGGGAAGGGGTGCCGATATACAGGGAAAGGAAGCCATGAGTCTCGCGATCGTGCACAGCCGCGCCCAGGTGGGCGTGCAGGCACCTCCGGTAGCGGTGGAGGTGCACCTGTCCAACGGGCTGCCCAGCCTTTCCATCGTCGGGCTGCCCGAAGCCGCCGTAAAGGAAAGCAAAGAGCGTGTGCGCGGCGCCCTGCTGACCAGCCGGTTCGAATTTCCCGCCCGCCGCATCACCATCAATCTCGCCCCCGCCGACCTGCCCAAGGATGGCGGGCGGTTCGACCTGCCTATCGCCCTCGGCATCCTGGCAGCCTCGGGGCAGATCCCGGCGGCCGGTCTGGCGCAGTATGAGTTCCTGGGAGAATTGGCCCTGTCGGGCGAGTTGCGGCCGGTGCGGGGGGCCCTGCCGGCAGCCATGCAGGCCCAGCGCAGCGGGCGGCGACTGGTGGTGCCGGCGGACAATGCGTCCGAAGCGGCGTTGATCGCCGACGCCACCGTTTATGGGGCCGGCCATCTGCTCCAGGTCAGCGCCCATCTCGGCGACCAGCAGGCCCTCGCTCCGGCACCGCAACCGGACTGGTCCGTCGCCACCCCCCTCCCGGACCTGGCGGACGTGCGCGGTCAGCAGCGCGCGAGACGGGCGTTGGAAGTGGCCGCCAGCGGTAATCACAGCCTGCTAATGGTGGGTCCACCCGGGACCGGCAAGACCCTCCTGGCCAGCCGCCTGCCCGGCATACTCCCCACCCTGGACCATGAGCAGGCTCTGGAAGCCGCCGCCGTGCGCTCGGTGAGCGGCCAGGGGCTGACCGCCGCCGATTGGTGCCGGCGTCCGTTCCGCGCCCCCCACCACACCGCCTCCGCGGTGGCGCTGGTGGGCGGGGGTTCCCATCCGCGCCCCGGGGAAATTTCCCTGGCCCACCACGGCGTACTGTTCCTGGATGAGCTGCCCGAATTCGACCGACGGGTACTCGAGGTGCTGCGCGAACCGATGGAAAGCGGACGCATCGTCATCTCCCGCGCCGCCCGCCAGGCTGAGTTCCCCGCCCGCTTTCAGCTGGTGGCGGCCATGAACCCATGCCCCTGCGGCTACCACGGCGATGCCGACGGCCGCTGCCGCTGCACACCCGAGCAGATCCGGCGCTACCGAACCCGCATCTCCGGACCGCTGCTGGACCGCATCGACCTGCAGATCGAGGTCCCGCGCCCCACCTGGGAGCAGTTGCAGGGACCGCCCGGCGAACCGAGCGCCGCCGTGCGTGACCGTGTAGAGGCCGCCCGCGGGCGCCAGCGCTCCCGCGGCACCGTCAATGCGGAGTTGCAGGGCGAGATGCTGACGAGCCACTGCCGCCTGTCGCCGCCGGACCGGCGCCTGTTGCAGCAGGCACTTGAGAGGCTGGGGCTGTCGGCGCGGGCTTATCATCGCATCTTGCGGGTCGCCCGCACCGTTGCGGACCTGGACCACGCCGAGCACATCGCCACCGTCCACCTCACCGAAGCCATTCAATATCGGTGCATGGATCGTGGAGCGGCGAGAGCGGAGGGTCCCTGACGGGGCTTCAAACGGCATGCCGCCGTCCTTAAAGCACCGCGCCCCGGCGGCCGATGAGAGGAGTAGCCGGGAAACATGCCGGGCCGACCAGGGGCGCGCCGTCGGTGGCGAATCGAGGTACGGCCGGCGGCACGTTTCTTGCTCATGACAGCGAATAACCCGGCGTCGACGACGAAAACCCGTCGCGGCGCTGCATAAACACAATACGCGAGGTCCGAGGCGCATGAACTGGGTACGCAACAGCATCCGCAACAAACTACTGGCCATTACGGGCCTGGGAACCGGGCTTCTGCTGGCCGCCTCCGGTTTCGGCTTCTGGGAGTCCTGGAACGCCTTCGCCCGCCTGCAGGCAGCGCTCGGTGAGCACAGCACGACCGGTGCAGCCGCCGATGCCGCCGTGCGCGGGGCCCTTGACGGCGCCCACCACGGTATCGTGGTCAGCCTGGTCCTCATGGGTATCGCGGTGGCCGGCGCATTCGTAGGATTTCTGGTGGCAGTTCGCCAGGGCCTGCTCAACCCGGCGCGGCGCCTGGTCAGCGAACTGGACCGCCTCGCAGGCGGCGACTTCTCCACGCCCGTGCACGCCACCGGCCAGGACGAATTCAGCCAGGTGGCGCGCAGCGTCCAGGGTATCCAGGCGCAACTCGGCGCCGTCATCGGCCAGGCCGCCGAATCGGCCAGCCGCATCGCCGAAGCGTCCACACGCATGCAGAGCATCGCTGGCGAGACCAGCGTGCACCTGGACCAGCAGCAATCCCAGACCGAGCAGGTCGCCAGCGCCATGAACGAAATGTCGGCCACCGCCCAGGAGGTGGCCCGCAACGCCGCCGAGGCGGCCGCCGCCGCCCACCAGGCCGACAAGGAGGCGGCCAGCGGCGCCCAGGTGGCGACCATGGCCATCGCCCGCATGGAGACCCTGCTGGGCAAAGTGGACAATGCGGCCGGCGTGATGGCGGCCCTGCAGACCGAAAGCCACAACGTCAGCAAAGTGCTGGAAGTGATCACCACCATTGCCGAGCAGACCAATCTGCTGGCCCTCAACGCGGCCATCGAGGCGGCCCGGGCCGGCGAGCAGGGCCGGGGCTTCGCCGTGGTCGCCGAAGAGGTGCGGGCACTGGCCATTCGCACCCAGCAGTCCACCCAGGAAATCGAGACCATCGTCGGCCAGCTCCAGAGCCTGGCCGCCGACGCGGTGCACGCCATGGAGGACGCCAGCACCGAGGTGAAGTCCGGTGAGGAGCAGGTGGAGCAGACCGCCATGTCCCTGGCGGAGATCGCGGCCGCCGTGAAAACCATCGACAACATGAACAACCAGATCGCCACCGCCGCCGAGGAACAGAGCGCGGTGTCCGAGGACATCAACCGCAACATCACCGCCATCAAGGAAATCGCCGAGCAGACCTCGGCGGGCGCCCAGCAGACCACCCAGTCCAGCGACGAACTGGCGCAGCTGGCCCGCGAGCTCGAACAGGTGGTAGCCCGCTTCCGGCTGGCGGGCTGAATCCCCTCCGCGCCACCGGCAGTCCCTGCTGCCGGTGGCCTGTCGCCCGGGCGCCCATGTACAATGGGCGCCTCATGTCGGTCCCCATCCAGTAGGTTTTTCGTGTCCGGTTTGAATCCCCGCCAGCGTGCCGCCGTGCGCTATGTGGACGGCCCCCTGCTGGTGCTCGCCGGTGCCGGCAGCGGCAAGACCCGCGTCATCACCCACAAGATCGCCTACCTGATCCAGGACTGCGGCCTGTCGCCGCGCCATATCGTCGCGGTCACCTTCACCAACAAGGCGGCGCGGGAGATGAAGGCGCGGGCCGCCGCCCTGCTGCAGGGCAAGGAAGCCCGCGGGCTCACCGTGTGCACGTTCCACACACTGGGCCTGACCATCCTGCGCCGCGAGCATGCCCGCCTGGGCTACAAGCCGGGCTTTTCCATCTTCGACGCCCAGGACAGCACCCAGTTGCTCACCGACCTGGTGCGCCAGAGCGCCAGCCCCCTGGACCCGGACCGCCTGCGCTGGCGCATCTCGGCCTGGAAGAACGACCTGACGGATCCGGAAACGGCGTTGCAGGCTGCCGCCGACGAATTCGACTTCGCCGGCGCCCAGCTCTACGGCGCCTACCAGCGCCATCTGAAAGCCTACAACGCGGTGGATTTCGACGACCTGATCCTGCTGCCGGTGACCTTGCTGCGCAGCGACACCGAGGCCCTGGCCCACTGGCAGGGTCGGGTCCGGCACCTGCTGGTGGACGAATACCAGGACACCAACGATGCGCAATACCAGCTGGTGCGCGAGCTGGTGGACATCCGGGGCCAGTTCACCGCGGTGGGCGACGATGACCAGTCCATCTACACCTGGCGCGGCGCACGACCCGAGAACCTGGCACGGCTGCGGGAGGACTTCCCACGCCTGAAGGTGATCAAGCTGGAGCAGAATTACCGATCCACCGGCTGCATCCTCAAATCTGCCAATACCCTGATCGCCAACAACGCCCATGTGTTCGAGAAGCGTCTGTGGAGCGAGCTGGGCTACGGCACACCCCTGCGGGTGCTGGCCTGCCGGGACGCCGATCACGAGGCCGAACGGGTGGTCTCGGAAGTGCTGCACAGCCGCTTCACCCACAGCGCGCCCTGGCGGGATTTCGCGATCCTCTACCGGGGCAACCACCAGTCGCGGCCCTTCGAGCGGGTGCTGCGCGAGCACGGCATCCCCTACCAGTTGAGCGGCGGCACCTCGTTCTTCGAGTACACCGAGGTCAAGGACGTGCTGGCCTACCTGCGGCTGCTGGTCAACGAGGACGACGACCGCGCCTTCCTGCGCATCGTGAACACGCCGCGGCGCGAAATCGGCACCAACACCGTGGAGAAGCTGGGCAGCTATGCCGCCGAACGGGGGGTCGGCCTGCTGGAGGCCTGCTTCGAGCTGGGCCTGGCCCAGCGCCTGGCCAGCCGGCCCCTCAAGCAGCTGCAGCGGTTCGCCGAATGGGTGGTCACCATGGGCGACCGGGCCAGGCGCGGCGAGCCTTTGGATGTGGTCCGCGAGCTGATCGCCGATACGGGTTACGAAGGCTGGCTGCTGGAAAGCAGCGCCGACCCCAAACAGGCCGAGCGGCGTATGCAGAACGTGCAGGACCTGGTGGCGTGGCTGGAGCGCATGGCGGAACAGGAAACCGGCGACACCCACCTGGCCGAGTTGGTGGGACGGCTCAGTCTGATGGGCATCCTGGAGCGCGGCCAGGAGGACGCCGACGGGGACGCCGTGCGGCTGATGACCCTGCACGGCGCCAAAGGGCTGGAGTTTCCCCATGTATTCCTGGTGGGCATGGAGGAACAGATCCTTCCCCACCGCACCAGCATCGAAGAAGACAACCTGGAAGAGGAGCGGCGGCTCGCCTACGTGGGCATCACCCGCGCCCGCAAGACCTTGACGTTCACGTTCGCCACCCGCCGCAAACGGGCCGGCGACTGGGAAACCTGTGAACCCAGCAGGTTTCTCAGCGAGTTGCCGTCGGACGACCTGGTCTGGCAGGGGCACAAGGGCGATGCCGACCCCGAGCAGCGCCAGCAGCGCGGCCAGGCCCATCTGGCCAACCTGCGCAACCTGCTGTCCGATGCGGAGTGAGGCGCAGCCGTCCGGCGTGCACACTTTTCAGACAAGCTGCCGATAACCCGGTAGGCCGCAGCACCCTGGCCGGGACTGCGCGGCACCGCATCCGACCGTCACCACGGCGCCGCCGGGGAAACCGAACGGCCGGTGGAAAACGGGAACATGTCAGGCACCGAAAACAAACAAGACACAGGCAACTGGAAAGGGAAGTACTTCGACTGCCTGGGGGATCTGGAGCGGCGCGAGCGCGACTGGCACCGCATCGAGAGACTGCTACGGGATGCGATGGCCCATATGTGCGTCGCGCTGGACGGCATGGACCCCGAGCTGGACCGCAAGCTGGAGAAGCTGCGCACCAAGTTGCGTTCGGGAACCATCACCGACGAGCTGGCGGCCATGACCCGCACCCTCTCGGAGACTCTGGACCGGCTGGAGCACCGCCCCGGCCGCGGCGCCGCCCCCCGCCGTCCGGCCCTTCTGCAAAGCCTGCTCACGCGCGCGCGCCGGCTTCGCGCACCGGCCAACGAGACCGCCGACAGAGCGGCCGGTCCCAGCGCCAGCGAAGCGCTCCTGCAGCTGCTGGAGCGGATCGAGCTGCCCGCCGAGGTGGACGAAACCCGCGAAAGCCTTCAGCAGCGTCTGGAATCGAATCCCTCGGACGAGGAATGGCCGGGCCTGGTCGCCGACATTGCCGACCTGATCGCCGGCGTACGCAGGACCCTGCAGCGGGAAAAGGAGGAGTTGGGCCGTTTCCTGGCCCAACTGACCGAGCGGCTGGCGGACCTGGACACCTGTGTGCGGGGCGTCGACAGCGACCGGAACGACGCCCTGGACAGCGGGCGCCAACTGGATGAAGCGGTGCAGGAGCAGGTCCAGAGCATACGCTTCAGCGTGCGCGATGCGGTCGACCTCGACCAACTCAAGGAGCAGGTGCACCATCGACTGGAAACCATCGGCAGGCACATGGAAGCGTTCCGGCACCGCGAAGAAGTCCGCAGCCGCCAGGCCGAACAGCGGATCAGCGAGCTCGATGCCCGCCTGCGCAACCTCGAAAAGGAGTCCGGCGAGCTGCGCAACCGCATCCAGCGGGAACGCCAGCTGGCCCTGGTGGACACCCTGACGGGCGTACCCAATCGAATGGCCTACGAAGAACGGGTCGACGAGGAGTATCGGCGCTGGAAGCAAGCCGGCGAACCACTGGCCATGGTCCTTATGGATATCGACAACTTCAAGGCCGTCAACGACACCTACGGACACAGAGCCGGTGACAAGGTGCTCAAGACGATCGGCGGCCTGGTCGCGGACAACCTGGGCGCCAATGGATTTCTGGCCCGCTACGGCGGCGAGGAATTCGTGCTGCTGCTGCCGGGCACCGACAGCGCCGGGGCACTGAAGGTGGCGGACAAACTGTGCGAAGACGTCCGCAACTGCGGCTTTCACTACCGCGGAAACGGGGTACGCATCACCGTATCCTGCGGCGTCGCGACCTTCCTCGACGACGATGTTCCGGACGCAGTCTTCGAGCGCGCCGACCGGGCCATGTACAAAGCCAAGGAACAGGGGCGGGACCGCTGCGTTGCGGATGGAGCCTAAACCGCGTCGCAACGGCGGCCGCCCCGCCCGACACCCCGACCTCAATCGCGTTCGCCACATGCAAGCGACAGAAACACTGTAACGCGTCCCATACGCTTGGTATCCAGCGGGCCCGGGACCACCGATGGCTCTTGCGCAGCCAGCCGTGGCCGGCAGGTGTCCGTCGACGATACCCCTAGTGGCCTGTGCGCTTTTTGGTCCAGCACATCGGCAACAGATATTTGACCGCCAGCTTCAAATGCGCCAGGCCGGGCCTCAGTCGAAAAGAGCCTAGTAGAGCGAATATGCCCTCCCGCCATGCTTTGCCGCATAGGCTGTATGCTTTCGAAAACAGCGTATTCGACTGGTACTTCCTGATTTCCCGCGCCCGCAGCCGCGCTGCGCGCTGCTGCTCATCGAACGTCTTCATCAGCGCAAATCCGGAGGCTATCGAGTTGTCAATCTGACGCCGTCTTATGTCTTCCACGTCCATGTCCGCAGGCCAGCCGAAATTGCTATCGTGGATTCGCCATTCCATCAGCGGCTTTGCCGTCAGGGCCACCGTCGCAAGCGAGGACGCGCGTATCGCCCATGCCGATTCGCTGTACAGACTGCTTTCGTCGAAGCCGCCGACAATATTCCACGCGCCGCGGCGTGCCGCAGGTCTCTGAAAATCGATTGGAACCGTGTGAAGCAGTGCGGGGAAAAGGTCTTCGGAGAAAAAATACAGGCCGTTCCGTTCCTCGGGCTTTGCTTGTTCCAACAACTTGCCCACAGCAGTCTCCCGATTCCTGGTCGGCCCCTCGGCGTAGGGGCCAAAGGGGCGGACTCCGAGAAACAGGCAGTCGATGTTCGGGTAACTCGAGTAGGCCTGATAAATCGACTCGAGAGCGTCCGGCACCAGAAGGTCGTCATCATCCAGCAATAGAATGACCTCTCCACGGGCCGCACCGACGCCCGCGTTCTTCGCTTTGGGGACACCCTGCGGCGAATCGTGCCGGTGGAGAACGACGCGCGAGCCCAGCACGTCCGTCAGTGCGGCCTGGGAAATAGGCGGCTCCGACCCATCGTCGATGACCACCACTTCGAAATCGGGGTAGCTCTGGGCGGCCACGCTGCGCAAAGCCTCCAGCAGCAGCGCCGGCCGGTTATGGGCAGGAATGACGACTGAGATCAGCAAACACGTCTCCTTTGGCGTCGTAACTAATACCAGCGAATTTGCAGGAACACGGATCGTAGCAACCTATTTTCCAAAACCAACAGTAGCGCGCCTGGCTCGCCGGCGTCGATCGAGCACGCGGGTGGACCCCAGAGACAATCAGGACCTACGCGGCCGAACCAGTCTCCGGGGCGGTTCTCCCCGATGTCGGGCAGGAACGTCTCCGACATTATGCACTATGGGGCTATCGTCTCCAGGACAAGGGCCTGACTTGGCCCTAGGTCGCGCCGCCGTTCGGGCCGTTAACGACCTCGGCCACGAAACGCGAACGACCACCGTAGATGAATTCATGGAAGCCAAGGGATCTTCAAGGCCCTGGCTCAAATGGGCGTGGACTTTGTCCAGGATCGCCGGATCACCCGCCCCCAAGCCGGCGGAAGCACCGACTGCGGTCCTCGGCTGGCCAGGCGCAGGCAGCAGCGAGGCGTGAGCGGACACCCCGGGACCGGCGCCCGCTGGACACGGACGCAGCGGATTGTGAGCGACTGGCGCAGGTTGGAACCCCCGGCGCATGGTGGGCGCCCCGGGCGAGCGGTGGGGCAACCGTACGCAGACGGCCACGGTGGGAACATGTGTCAATGGGGGGGGGTGCAGCCAAGGCAACCCGTGGGGCTGGTCTCATCCCACCACGTGGAAGACAGGACGACGAGGCTACTTTGTAGGTGGCTGGCCGCCCGTGCAGGCTCCCACCGCTCGCCAGAACGCCATGTCGTGATTGGGCCAGACGGTGGCGCCGGTCTGGCGGGCAAGGGTTTTCAGCTTGCGAATGCTCTGCAGCGCCAGGTCTTCGCGGTCCTGCCAGCACAGACCGGGGGCGATTTCGTCGGTAAGGTTTTCCTGCAAGTCGGCGGCGTCGCCTGCCAGCAGCACGGGCGGCCCCTTGGGCATCTCGATGTGCAGGGACATATGGCCCGCGGTATGCCCCGGGCTGGCGACCGCCTGCACGCCGGGAAGCAGTTCGTATTCGCCCTGCATGACCCGCCAATTGTAGCCACCCGCGAAGTCGTCGGCGAAATAGGCGCTGTCGGCGCCATCGACCGCTGCCTGCAGCTCGGCGCTTTGCACGTGGATTTCCGCCTGAGCGACTTCGTGCAGACCGCCGGCATGGTCGAAATGCAGATGGCCGATGAATACCAGATCGACATCCGCGGCGGTCAGCCCCAGACGGGCGAGATGATTGGGCAGACGCTGGTCCTCGTACATCTGCGGCGGACCGAACGGGAACTCGTCATGCTCGTAATAACGGGCGCGCCGGACCGGGTCGCTGATCTTGCCGTAGTCGCAGCCCACGTCGTAGAGGATTCGGCCGTTGGAGGTCTCGATCAGATAGGCCAGGATGGGGGCGTCGATGATGACGCCGTGTCCGCGGTTGCGCGTCGACAGCGTCTTCTCATAGCGGTGGGTGGCGGTGAGCAGCGGCCAGAGCCGCAGAACCTGGGTCATGATATGGCGCCCTGTGCCCGCGACTCCGTCCTACACGGTAAGATGTGTATGGATGAGCGTTTCGTCGAGGCCGTCCATAGGACCGGCCGCTACCACCCGCCCTTTGGTCAGCAAAGTGAAGCGGTCGGCAACCCGCCGCGCAAAGGGGAGCTTCTGTTCCACCAGCAGTACGGTGAGTCCCTCTTCGCGGTTCAGGCGCAGAATGACATCCCCGATCTCGCGCACGATGTTGGGCTGGATACCTTCGGTCGGCTCGTCGAGGATCAGCAACCGCGGTTCCAGACACAGCGCGCGGCCGATGGCGAGCTGCTGCTGCTGACCGCCGGACAGATCGCCGCCCCGCCGGTGCAACATCTGCCTGAGCACCGGGAACAGCTCGAACACCCGCTTCGGAATGGTGCGCCGCTTGTCGCGACGCGCGCCAAGGCCGATGCGCAGATTCTCTTCCACCGTCAGCTGGGAGAAGATTTCCCGGCCCTGGGGGACGTAACCGATTCCCAGTCGCGCGCGCAGCTCGGCCGCCCGGCCCTCCAGCGCCTCGTCCGCAAAGCGCACGCGCCCGGACGCTATGGGAAGCAGCCCCATGATGCATTTCAGGAGCGTGGTCTTACCCACCCCGTTGCGGCCCATCAAGCAGGTGCACGAACCCGGCGGCACGTGCAGTGCAATGTCCCAAAGGGTGTGACTTTCACGGTAGAACTGATTCAGTCCCTCGATCTGCAGCATCACTACTCTCCCAGGTACACTTCCACGACGCGCGGGTCGCTCTGGACCTCGCTCATGCTCCCTTCGGCCAGCACGTGACCTTCGTGCAACACTGTCACCTTGCGGGCGATAGACCGGACGAAGTCCATGTCGTGCTCCACCACCACCACCGAATGACGTCCGGCCAGGGAGGTCAGCAGCTCCGCGGTGCGCTCGGTTTCCTGGCCCGTCATACCGGCCACCGGCTCATCCACCAGCAGCAGGCGCGGGTTCTGCATCAGCAACATGCCGATCTCCAGCCACTGGGTCTGGCCGTGGGACAGCAGCCCGGCACGCCGTTCGCGCTCCTCCGGCAGACCGATGGTGGCCAGCACTTCATCGATGCGGTCTGACTGCTCGCCGGTGAGCCGCGCAAACAGCGTCGGCCAGACCCTCTTGTCCGCCTGCATGGCCAGACGCAGATTTTCGAACACGGTGTGCTCCGGAAACACCGTCGGTTTCTGAAACTTGCGTCCAATGCCAGCGCTGGCAATTTCGTATTCAGCCATGCGGGTGAGGTCCATGGTCTGGCCGAAGAACACCCGTCCTTCATCGGGGCGCGTCCTGCCGGTGATGACGTCCATCATGGTGGTCTTGCCGGCGCCGTTGGGCCCGATGATGCAGCGCAGCTCACCGTCGTCGATATACAGTGTGAGGTCGTTCAGTGCCTTGAAGCCGTCGAAACTGACCGATACGTTCTCCACGTAAAGGATGGTGCCGTGGCTGGCGTCCACCGTTTCGGGTACCAGGGTATGGGCACCTTCCGCGTAGCCGGTACGACGGGTCAGTCCCACCCTGCGCAGCAGGTTGTCCATGGCGTTCATACCCGACCCTCCTGCAATGCGCAGACCCGCCGGGTGCGCCGTCCACGCCAGTTCGCGGCCACCGCCGGACCCAACTGATATACGGTCATCATTCCATTTGCTCCTCGGTGCGCTGTGGCACTACCGGCGGCGGCGACTGGCGCCGGCGGCGCAACTGACGGCCCAGACCGATCAGGCCGCGGGGCAACAGCACCGTCACCACCACGAACAGACCACCCAAGGCGAACAGCCAGACGTTGGGCAGGGCGGCGGTGAAGTAGCTCTTCGCGTAATTGACCAGAATGGCCCCCAGGGCCGCACCGTACAGGGTGCCCCGCCCGCCGACGGCCACCCACACGACCAGTTCGATGGAGTTCAGGGGCGAGAATTCGCTGGGATTGATGATGCCGATCTGAGGCACATACAGCGCACCGGCCACGCCGGCCAGCATGGCCGAAAACACGAACACCCAGAGCTTGTAGTGCTCGACCCGGTAGCCGAGAAAGCGCGCCCGGCTTTCGCCGTCGCGCACGGCGGTGACGACGGCACCCAGCTTGGACCGCACCACATAGCGAGACAGCACGTACCCGAGGGCCAATGCCACGGCGCTGGCGACGAACAAGCCGACCTGTGTCGGGTTGGACTGCAGATTGAACCCGATCAAGTCCTTGAAATCGGTCAGGCCGTTGTTGCCGCCGAAGCCCATTTCGTTGCGGAAGAAGGCAAGCATCAGCGCGTAGGTCAGAGCCTGGGTGATGATGGACAGGTATACGCCCGTGACGCGGGAGCGGAAAGCCAGCCAGCCGAACACCAGCGCCAGCAATGCCGGCACGGCCAATACCATCAGGGCGGCGAACCAGAAGTGGTCGAAGCCGTACCAGTACCACGGCAGGTGCTTCCAGTTCATGAACACCATGAAATCCGGCAGGATGGGATTGCCGTACACGCCGCGGGTGCCGATTTCGCGCATCAGGTACATGCCCATGGCGTAGCCGCCCAGCGCGAAGAACGCGGCGTGGCCCAGACTGAGGATACCGCAGTAGCCCCACACCAGATCCAGGGACACCGCCAGCAGCGCATAGCAGAAGTATTTGCCCAGCAGAGTCACCGTGTAACTGGAGACGTGCAGGGCGGAGCTTGCGGGTACGGCCAGGTTCAGAAAGGCCACCACCACCGATACCACGGCGAGGGAGCCCAGCAAGGCTTGGCCGCCCCGGTCACCTGCCAGCACAGCGATGACAGATCGGCGTTCCATAGGTCAGCCCTCCGCAACACGGCCCTTTTGCGGAAACAGGCCGCGCGGGCGCTTCTGAATGAAAAGGATGAGCAGCACCAGCACCACGACCTTCGCCAGCACGGCCCCTGCCCAGGGCTCCAGGAACTTGTCCGCGACACCCAGAGTCAGCGCACTGACCAGGGTGCCCCAAAGGTTGCCCACGCCGCCGAACACCACCACCATGAACGAGTCGATGATGTAGTGCTGACCCAGGTTGGGCCCCACGTTTGTGAGTTGGCTGAGGGCCACACCCGCAATTCCGGCAATGCCAGAACCCAGCCCGAAGGTCAGGGCGTCCACCCATTCGGTGCGCACCCCCATCGCCTTGGCCATGGAGCGGTTCTGGGACACCGCGCGCACTTTCAGTCCGAGGGTGGTCTTCTTCAGCACCAGCAGCAGTGCCAGAAACACCACCAGCGCGAAGCCCACGATGTACAAACGGTTGTAGGTCAGGGACAGTGCGCTGTTGATCTGCAAGGCACCGCTCATCCACGAGGGACTCTGCACGTCCTGATTGAGTGGAGAGAACACGGTACGCACCAGCTGTTGGAGGATCAGGCTGATACCGAAGGTGGCCAGCAGGGTCTCCAGGGGACGACCGTAGAGAAAACGGATCACGCTGCGCTCGATCAGGATACCCACGAGCCCGGAGACCAGGAACGCGGCCGGAATGGCGACAATGATCGAGGTGCCTATGTCGTCGGGCATGATCAGCTGCATCACGTAGGTCGTGTAGGCACCCAGCATCATCATTTCCCCGTGCGCCATGTTGATCACACCCATGACGCCGAAGGTGATCGCCAGACCGATGCCCGCCAGCAGCAGCACCGAACCCAGGGTCAGCCCGAAATAGCTGGTCTGCAGAACAGAGTAGAACTCTTCCTTGTCCCGGATGGACTGCAAGGCCGCCCTGGCCGCCGCCCGCACCTGGGGATCGGACTCGCGATAGTCGCCGTCGTCACCCTTTTGGAGCATCTGGGCGAGGCGGTTATGGGCAGCCGGGTCCATGCTTTCTCCGAGAACTTTGACCGCCGCCAGCCGCGCCGACTTGTCCGGGCTGGAGGAGTCGACCAATGCCAGAGCGATGTCCATGAGACGGCGCACCGCACCGTCGGTTTCCTTGGCTTCGTACTGGCGCAAGCGCTTGGCCATGGCGGGGGTCATGTGATTCAACATGTCCCGTACCGCACCCAGGCGCACGTCCGGGTTCGGATCGGCCAGGCTCAGCTCCGCGATCTTGTTACGCAGCGCGATGCGAATGTCGTTGTTGATGACGATCGTATGCACCGCCCGCATACCGACCTTCCCGAGCTTCTCGCCGGTATCGGCGGCGTACAGCTGGAACCCGTCGCTTAGCTCCTTGGTGATAACGACCCGGTGATCGGACTTGCGATAGCAGAGGTTGCCCTGCATGAGCGCCTTCAGAATGACGACGCGACGCGGGCTGCGAACCTGCTCCAGGTTGTCGACCGCAGCCTTTTTGTCGTTGAAGCCGGCGCGACTGAGCCCTGTCAACGCTGCCTTCAAGGCGGCGGCTGTGGCTGTGTCATCCGCCGGTGCAGCGTGCGCCGGCGGCAACCAGACAATAGCGGCAACCGCCAGTACGAGGGTCAGCCACCAGCCGGGCCGACCGGACACACGGTCCGGACTGCAGCGTTTTGAAGTTGGCATGGGTTCCATGGTCGCCTGTGCAGCGTGGTGTGGATCTGCCGCCCCGCGGTCAACGCCGATCCTTGGCGCCGCACCTGCGGAGCGACAGTCCGGTATGGATGGCGCGGACACCCGAGATAGGGTGTCCGCGCGTTGGCATGCCCGGTACTACTGCCCCGTGCACTTGTGGGTCTTAACGTTGTAGGCACCGCAATCCAGCGGTTCCCGCCAGTCGGAGATCAGGTACTTGCTGCTGGGGATGTAGTCCGACCACATGTCGCCGGGCACCTCGCCGGAGGTACGCCAGACCACGGAGAACTGACCGTCGCCTTGAATCTCCCCGATCAGCACCGGCTTGGTGATGGCGTGGTTGGGCATCATGGCGGAGTAACCGCCCGTGAGGTTCGGGACCGTGATGCCGATCATGGCCGGAACGACCTTAGCCGGATCAGCAGTGCCGACCTTCTCGACCGCCTTCACCCACATGTGGAAGCCGATGTAGTGCGCCTCCATCGGGTCGTTGGTCACCCGCTTGTCGTTGCCGATGTATTTGTGCCACTCGTCGATGAACTTGTCGTTGGCCGGCGTATCGACACTCTCGAAGTAGTTCCAGGCAGCCAGATCGCCGACCAGCGGCTTGGTGTCGATCCCGGACAACTCCTGCTCGCCGACCGAGAACGCCATCACCGGGATTTCATCCGAGGTGATGCCCTGGTTCGCCAGTTCCTTATAGAAAGGTACGTTGGCGTCGCCGTTGATCGTGGACACAATGGCGGTCTTCTTGCCCGCCGAGGCGAACTTCTTGACCTTGGCGATGATGCCCTGCCAATCGGAGTAGCCGAACGGCGTGTAGTTGACCATGATGTCGCTGGGCTTCACGCCCTTGGACTCCAGGTAATGCACCAGGATCTTGTTGGTCGTACGCGGATAGACATAGTCGGTGCCCAGCAGCGCCCATCGTTTGATGTGCAACTCGTTCATCAGGTAATTGACCGCCGGGATGGCCTGCTGGTTGGGCTCAGCACCGGTGTAGAACACGTACTTGGAGGACTCCTGACCTTCCCACTGGACCGGATAGAACAGCGGCACGTGGTAACGCTCCACGACCGGCAACACCGATTTGCGGGACACCGACGTCCAGCAGCCGAAGATAGCTTTTACATGGTCCTTCTGGATGAGCTCGCGGGCTTTCTCTGCGAACAGCGGCCAGTTCGATGCCGGGTCCACCACCACTGGGACGATCTTCTTGCCCAGCAGGCCGCCCTTGGCATTCTGTTCCTTGATGAGCATCAGCATTTCGTCCTTCAAGGTTGCTTCGCTGATGGCCATGGTGCCGGAAAGCGAATGCAGGATGCCGACCTTGATTTCGCCGTCGAACTTGGGCGCGGCCTGCGCGGCGGCCGCTGCTCCGAACGCGAGACCTGCAAACAGCCCCGCAAGAACTCCGCGCCTGAAAATGCGTTTCATCGGGTAAACCCCCTTCTGTTGTGATTGTCCCTGTCTTGGGTTTCGAAACGGCGGACCGGGTATGCCGTGCCGCTGTTCCGGGTTGTCGAATACCCCATACAGCCGCTAGGGGCTGGGGGCGCTGCAGGTGCCTCGTTCGGGTAGTGCGTTCAACCGCATGCAGTGCACAGCGGCACTGGAATCGAAAATTTCGGTATCGCACCTCTTCATCTGTATAAGTTCTCCTGAGATCTATGACGGCGGTGGCAGGAACCACGCCTAACCGTTGATGAACCACCGATGTGCGGCGGTGGCAGGATTAACGCGATTTGACGAATCCTGTATGCAGGGGTGAGCAACAGCTGTGCCAGTTCCGTAACACACAACCAAAACAGGCGGTTGCTGGCACCTTAGCGGAGTTTGTCGGTATGCCGCCGAAGAGCGCGCATCGCCCTAGTGCACCACCATGGAAACGGCGCATTGTTTTGGGGCGCAACCTCTGGGCAGCGGCATGCACAACTTCTGGGCAGGCGGTTGCAACAGACGCTGGGAGGCGCGAACGGTGTCGCGAAATTCGGCATGGCCGCGCAGCAAAAAGGTCACGGACGGAGGAAAGAAGTAGAGGTACCCACCTGAACGGCACGGTGGGAGAGTTGCCCGTAGTGGCGTATGCAGCCAAGCTCAACGGGCATTGTGATTGCAGGTGGCACGCAGTTGTGCCGGCCTGTGGTTTGGGGCTCCGTCGCTCAGCCCAACCAGCGCGGACTCATTGATCGCACAATAACCGAAACCGGCAAAGTCAGAAGATGCCGTCACCGATCGGGCACCGGGACGGCATCGGTCATCGCTTAGTTTCCGTGGTTTCCGTGGCTAGTGGACTTTGGTTGTTGGCGAGCGCAGCGGCGGGCACGCGCACCCGTGTAACACACGGCATGAACGGGACAGGACTACAACATGCCCTGCTGGACGATGAATTCGATGACGGTATCCAGCCCCTCGCCGGTCTTCAGATTGGTCATGACGAAAGGTCGTTTTCCCCGCATCAGGCGGGCGTCCCTGTCCATAACCTCCAGCGACGCACCCACGTGGGGCGCCAGGTCGATTTTGTTGATCACCAGCAGATCCGAACGGGTAATCCCCGGCCCACCCTTGCGGGGAATCTTGTCGCCGGCGGCCACATCGATCACGTAGATGGTGAGGTCGGAGAGCTCCGGGCTGAAGGTGGCGCTCAGGTTGTCGCCGCCGCTTTCCACCAGCACCATCTGCAAATCCGGGAAACGCCTGCAAAGAGTGTCCACGGCGCTCAGGTTCGCCGAGGCATCCTCCCGGATGGCCGTATGGGGGCAGCCGCCGGTCTCCACCCCGATAATGCGGTCGGCGTCCAGCGCGGCGCTGCGGGTCAGGAACTGGGCGTCCTCCTGGGTGTAGATGTCGTTGGTCACCACCGCCAGCCGATAGCGCTCGCGCATGGCCTTGCAGAGGGCGTCCACCAGGGCGGTCTTGCCCGAGCCCACCGGGCCACCCACACCAACCCGCAGAACTTCTTGTGTCGTCATTGCCAACCTCATCGAATCATCCCCGATCCGCCCACCGTCAGGAGCGGAACAGCCGGGTGTACTGGGTTTCGTGCCGGGCGCTGGCAATCGCAACGCCGGGCGCCGCCGAACCGATGTGGGACTCGCCCAGGGACAGGCCACGGGCAGCGAGCGCGGGTATGCGCTCGGCGCACAGGCACAGGATGCGCTGCCCGGCTGTCTGCCCCAGGGGCACCAGCTTGATGGCGGCGGCCACCTGGTTTTCGCACCAGGCCCACAGGTAGCCGGCCGCGGCGTCGGTGGGCGGTATCTTCCACGCGACCGCTGCAAGGGCGAAGAGCGTCGCGTAGGTGGCAAGGTCCGCGCCTGCCCAGGAGCGGGCCTCGGCCACACCCAGGTCCGCCAGCAGGCGCGCCAGCGCCACCCCCAGGGCCCGGTCCTCCGCACGCAGCTCGGCCGATTCGCGACCGGCCCAAAGAAACCGTGTCCAGCGCAATACGTCTGCGCGGTCACCCTGCTGCCAGGCCTCGAGCAGGCGCGCCAGCACCGGTATGTCCAGGTTCGCCAGGTTGTGTTCCAACAACCCGAGGATCCAGTCGCGGGCATCGCCTTCGTCGGCCACCCAGCCGGCGTGGACCGCGTACTCCAGCCCCTGGGAGTACGCATAGGCGCCCACCGGCAGGGTGGGGCTCGCCAGCTGCAGTAGCCGCAGCAGTGCGGTGCGGTCAGGCGCTGTGGCGATGGTCGTGATGGTGGTCACCGTGGGCATGGTGGTGATGATCGTGGCCGTGGCCGCCGGCCCCGTGGCTGTCGTAGGCACCGGCTTCCGGC
>Ga0307441_1000057_pt1 | contig 51108 bp, 40 predicted proteins | sample SalMarWE160420MG_FD_202149 | JGI IMG/M metagenome (GOLD analysis project Ga0307441, IMG submission 202149) | Salt marsh sediment microbial communities from the Plum Island Ecosystem LTER, Massachusetts, United States - WE1604-20 | ecosystem: Environmental > Aquatic > Marine > Intertidal zone >... | reverse complement strand
AAGTAAAAATACATTATTTAGAAATGATCATAAATGCACTTGGTATAGTGTTATTCTTAGGTAGGACACTCATGATTGCAGTAGTATTTGCGCTTTTGTATTTAATTTGGTTTTTCTCAAAATCTTCTGTCAGAAATAAAAGGAAAGCTATTTTCCTTTTTACTGTTTTTGCTTTAGGAATTATGGTTAGCTTTTTAGTTTTTAATTTTAGCCCAGCAGATTTTATTGAAAGATTCCAAGCTGGTTATACGCATACTATACGAGGAACAAGTACACTTTCTTATCGGTTAAATGCTATAAGTCAAGGTTTTCAGGTATTTGCACAAATGCCGCTTTTTGGCACTGGATTTATACATCCTACTACAAGTTATTATTTAGATTTCTTGATTTCAAAAGAAGGCTTTGCTATTACAAATAGTGCAGACTTTGGTTTAGCATCTATTTTGTTTACCACAGGTTTAATTGGATTCAGTTTAATAACCTATTTTGTAATAAGAAATTTGGTTTACATTAAGCAAGAATTGAACAAAATGTTATTTAGGAAAGATTTTAATATTCTATTTGTTTATTCTCTTTCAATATTTACAATTGTCGTTTTTGTTTATTTTATTGAACAAATTGCCGGCAATGAGTTCGGATTTAGAGTCGTAGCAATTTACTCAATTGCACTAGGGTTTATTGTGAAAATGACAAGTCTTAATAATTTTGAAAAAAAGAAAAGCGGATTATAGCGTATGATTAGTATAATTACTTCTTTATTCAATAGCGAAATCTATATTAAAAGGTATTCAAAACATCTTTTAAGAGTTATAAAATATTTAAATAAGAGGCAAGTTAATTATGAGGTAATAATTATTACTAATTATCCATCTAAAGAGGAAAAAACTGAACTTTATAGATTAAATAGTTTGATAAAAAATTGTAAAATTATAGAAGTCGAAAGGGAAACTCTATATACTTCATGGAACAGAGGAATAAAAGTCTCAAAAGGAAATGCAATTACATTTTGGAATGTGGATGACATAAGGTTTGGAAAAGCAATAATTAAGGGCGAAAGGCTAATTAAAAAAGGTGCGGATATCATCTATTTCTCTTTTATTATGATCTGGAAGCATAAATATTTTAGATATTTACCGATATATAGAATTGCAATTATTAAACCGCCAAGATTTAGTATACAACGGAACGAAGAAGGGATGATTGGAGGACCATTTTTTATGTTTAATTCAAAAATACTTGAAAACGTCGGATATTTTGACGAACAATTTAAGGTTGTTGGTGATTATGACTGGTTTATTAGAGCCGGTAGAAAAGGTATTAAATTTCTGAGTTCTTTTTTATTAGCTGGTCTTTACATTAAACAAGGAACTGCATTAAGCGGAGGAAGTAATAATTGTATACATAAGGTTGAAAACCAAGTTCTTTATAGAAGATTTAATTTGAGAGACAAATTAGAGAAACTAACAAGTGAAGAAAAAGAAATATTGAAAATGTATAAGATATAATACATGGATCAATTTATAAATATTGTACGTGCATTTTATAATATCCGCGGAATAAATAGGATAATGAATCTCTTCCACCTTGATTATAATAATTTCTTTAAATTGGTGTGGCATACAAATAATAATCTTGATATAAATAGATCTTACATTATTAAGAGGAAAATTAAAAATGTAATATTTGAACTTGATTTATATAAACCTACGCAGAGATCAATATATTTTGAAGGAGTTTATGAAAGAGAAAATCTAAAATTGATTCTTAAATCAATTAAGAAAGATAGTGTTTTTATTGACGTTGGTGCCCATATCGGTTATTATTCAATTATTCTAGGCAAAAAATTATTAGATGGATGTGTAATTAGTTTTGAACCATCTAAGGAGAATTATTTAAAACTTGTTAGGAATATTGCTTTAAATAATCTGCAACATATTATAAAAGCATACCGTTTTGCATTATCAGACAAAAATGAAGAAAAAACATTATTTTTAAACAAATATAATGATGGTGGGAATAGTTTAGAAAAATCTCCTTGCGATTCAATTTCAGAAGAGAAAATCAATTGTTTTCGTTTTGATGATTTGAATCCTGTAAAATATTCGCAAATTGATTTTATCAAAATAGATGTTGAAGGTCATCAGAATAAAGTATTGGATGGTATGAAAAGAACAATTGTGAAATTTAGCCCTTCTTTTCTAATAGAAGCGCAAAAGAAAAAAGAGCAGGACCAAATAATAGATTTTTTAAAACAATTTGGATATACTAAATTTTATTTAAATACTCATGGGCTAGATATTTTATGCAAGAAATAAGATATCATTTTATTTCAATAATAACTCCCGTATATAATAGAGAAGATTGCATTACAAGGTGCATAGAAAGCGTTCAGAGGCAGGATTTTAAGAATTATGAGCATATTATTATTGATGACGGTTCAAGTGATAGAACAAAAGAAATTATACAAAATTTTAGTTCTAGTAATCCCCAGATAAAATGTATAATTTATAATGTAAATAAAGGCGTTAATTACGCAAGAAACAGAGGCATTGAGTATTCGGTTGGAGAATATGTGTTATTTTTAGACAGTGATGATTACTTAGAGAATTCCGCCCTTAGTATTATTGAAAAAAAAATTAAAGATAATCCAAATTATACGCACTATCTTTTCAATGTAAGTGATAGACAAAATGATAAGAATTTACCTATGAATAGCCATGAATATAATTATGAAGATTGGATAAAAGATAACGTCTATGGTGATTTTTGCCATATAGTAAAAAGAAATTTACTTATAAGATTTCCGTTTTTTGAGAATTTCAGATTATATGAAAGTTTAAATTGGTTTAGGATTCTAAAAGCAGGTGAAAAACAACTTTATATTCCCACAATTATTGATATGCGTGAACGCAAGCGAAATGATGCGTTAATAAAGGAGTCATTTTTATTTAAGAAAAATGCAATAGAAAATGAATACCTATATCTAACAACACTATTTGAATTTTTTCAAGAAGACTATAAAAAATTCGCTATAATTAAATATAACAAGCTTCTAAAGAACTTCATTTTATTTGGCTTAGCACTTTCTAAATATGACGAAATATATAAATATATAAATAACTATAATTTTATATACAGAATTATTTATTTCTTTAAACTAGGATTTATCTTAAAATTTTCAATTCGTGGATATTCTTTTGTTAAAAATCAATTGTTGAAATGAAAGTTTTACATATAGTGGAACAGGTTTATAGGGCAGGTATTGAAATGCTTGAGCTTGACCTTTGCCGTAATGCTAAAGATAATGATTTGGAATTGGTTTTTGTCACTTTTGGTAAGGGTGATTTGTTTGAAGAATTTAAAAATTCAGGTGTTGAGTTTTATCATTTTCAAAGGAAAGCACCAATTGACTTCAGTATAATATTTAAACTAAGAAAATTAATTAAAAAGGAAAAAATCAGAGTTGTACACGTTCATCATGATGTAACATTAGTTCACGTAATAATTGCAACAATTTTCTTGTCTACAAAGGTTGTACAAAGCATACACGGGTTTACTGATAAAAGGTCACCTTTGGGTAAAAGTCAAATTGTTTCAAATATTATACTTAAAACTGCCAGTTATTTTTTGCCAATTACATTTACTGTATCCGAATATTTAAAACAAGAATTAATCAAAAGTGGATATTATAAAAAAAGGTTAAGGATACTATACAATGGTATTGACTTCTCAAAGATTAAAACTAACAACTTTAAGAAACAGGAAAATGATTTTATATCTTTTGGGATGGTTGGTAATTTTAATCATGTTAGAAATCATTCTGTGCTTCTTGAGGCTTTTGCAAAGCTGGTAAAAATAAATTCAAATATTGAATTGAAATTAGCAGGAAAACAGGGACTTCTAGAAAAGATGAAAAATTATGCTTTAAGTTTAGGTATTGCTGATAAAGTTAAATTTTGTGGAAGTATTAGCGATGTTTCTAATTTTTTATCGAATATTGATATTTATGTCTATAGTTCTCGTTCTGACACATTTGGTATATCAGTAATTGAAGCTATGTACTTTGGCATACCTGTAATAGTTTCAGATAATGGCCCTTTCATCGAGATTACAGAAAATGGTAAGTATGCATATTTATTTAAAGCAAATGATCCAGATTCACTTTTTAATTTGATGATTACTGTTTTAGATAATTACCTCCATAATAATAAAAATTATAACAATATTAGGGAAGGGATTCTTAATAAATTTAGTATCCAGGTTCATATTGCAAAACTGAAATATTATTATAATAAATTAACTGAATAGTAGAAGTTTATATATTTTCTTAAACATTTGGTAATATTAATAACTATCCCAAATTTAAATAGTTAGCACTTTCAAGGGAACACAGCGTAGCGCGAAGAACTCTTCAGGAATGTTTAAGTAAAGTAGTATTAATTCAATAAAATGTTTGTATAAGTAGTTGTTAGATCATGGAAATTATGAATAATTAGTTCTGCCTATAACTTTATTTTATGAAAAGACGGATTATTTAAAATATTTTATTCGGGAAGAAAACTAAATGTTTAAAACTATAAAAACCGATATTGAAGTAAATAAATACAATACAAAAGGATTAGTCATTATATTGATGTTCAGGTTGGCGAATTATTTTGCTACAAAAAGTATAGCTTTAAAAATATTAGGATTCCCTATAAGGGTAATTTATAAACTTTTCATTGAATGGGGACTTGGGATTGAACTTCCTGATAGTACTAGGATTGGAAAGGGAATTCGAATTTTTCATGGTCAAGGCCTAGTGGTTAATCCAGCTACAATCATTTCAGAGTACGTAACTTTGCGTCAGAATACTACCATTGGCAATAAAGATGAAAATGGTAAATCCCCTTATATTGGATCCAATGTAAACATTGGGGCAAATTCAGTAATAATTGGCGAAATTATCATAGGTAATAATTGTATTATTGGTGCTGGTAGTGTGGTTACAAAGGATGTTATCCCAAATTCTATTGTTGTCGGCAATCCAGCAAGGGTAATTCAAAAAAATGATAAATAAAAAGAATATTTTGATAACTTCACCTAGTCTTATAAGTAGTGAAAATGTGAGTGGCATATCTGCCGTCGTTAATAATATAGTAACGTTGAAGGAATTTCAATTTTTTCATTTTAAAGTAGCACGTATAGATGGTCAAAAGAAAAATCTAAAATGGATATTAGATCAAATACTTTTAGTAATTAAATTTCCTGTTTTCATAATTAATAATAAAATAAGTATTTCGCATATTAATACAGATATATCTTATTTATCAGTGTTGCGCGACTTCCCATTAATTTATATATCAAAATTATTTGCTTTAAAAATTATAGTTCATATACATGGTGGCAAGTATTTTTGGACAAATATTCCCAATAATATAATTCATTATATTTTAAAATTAAATATTAACCTAGCCGATAGGATAATAGTGCTTAGTGATATTGAAAAGGAATATATTCATCTTAAATATTCTATCAAAGATGTTTGTGTTATAGAGAATAGTGTTGATTTTGATAAAATTCCACAAATGGTGAAACAATATAATAATTTAAAATTTTCAATAACTTTTTTAGGTAGAATTCATGAGAGTAAAGGTATAGATGATATTATTGTTGCAATTAAAAAATTGAATGAACACACAGATAATTTTACTTTTAACTTATGTGGGAAAGGTCCACTGGAAGATTATTGTAAAATAAGATTTTCTGAAATTTTAGGTAAAAGATTTAACTTTTTGGGGGTAATATCAGACCAAACTAAATGGGCTACTCTTTATGAAACAGACATCTTTCTATTGCCATCAAGGTATGGCGAAGGTCTTCCAATGGCAATGTTAGAAGCTATGGCAGTTGGTACTGTAGTAGTAGTAACAGATGATGCTTCCATTAAAAATGTTATAAAACCATGGATTAATGGAGTTATTGTAAAGAAATATAATCCTGATGATATTTTCAAAAATATTTATGATCTTATGAAAAATATTAAGGCGATAGAAGAAATTTCTAAAAATGCAAAGAGCACAATATATAATAAATATAATTGGGAATTTAATAAAATAAAACTTATTAAATTATATAATACTTTATCCAATTAACTTTAATTTTTTATAATTTGAAGGAAATACTTATTGATATAATGGGTATTTTTTTATTTAAAAAAAATATTAATGCGTTTAATAAAAGTGTGTTTTGTATAGGTTTTGATATGATAAGAATACGTTTTATTGATAGAAAATTTAAGTTCAATTTAATTAAGCTGATTTGATTATTATTAAAGTTTTATAAAATTATTCAACTTATGACAATAGACCAGCAAAAAAAATAAATGATAAGTCTAATAATAAAGAAGACCTAAAAAACAATTAATATTTTATAATAATAAATATTTGAATGAATAAAATTTCACTTCTAGGTTCCGAAATTTCTATCCTTAGTTCATATAATAATTCTTACAACATTCTCACTAATAATTTATTAGCTAAATATTATATTACTGTCAATAACGTCCATACGGTAATTGAAGGTGTAAGAGACAAAACCTACAAACAAATCATAAACAATTCCTACCTAGCTCTACCCGACGGCAAACCGCTTTCAATCGCTGCTAAACTTAAAGGCGAAAAGAATATTAGCAGGATATTCGGTCCCACTTTTTTTGAAAAAACTTTGGAGTGGGGACAGAAGGACGGACTTAAGCATTACTTCTTTGGAAGTTCACAAAAAACATTAGTCAAAATGCTGGAGTCGATTAAAGATAAATATCCTCAAGCAGTTATAGCCGGCACTTGTTCTCCGCCATATAGGCAGTTTACTGAAGAAGAGAATGAAAAATTTATAAAAGATATTAGTGCATCGGATGCGGATTTAATTTGGGTCGGTTTAGGCGCTCCCAAGCAGGAAATATGGATGTATGAAAATTATAAGAAACTAAACAAAGGGATAATGATAGGTATCGGCGCCGGGTTTGATTATCTGGCCGGCAACACTAAGCATGCCCCGGAGTGGATGAAGAATGCATCGCTTGAATGGCTGTACCGCTTAATACAGGAACCGAAAAGATTGTGGAAAAGATACCTTGTTACGAATACGCTGTTTATATTTTATATAACCCTGGAGTTTTTGGGACTGAAGAAGTTTGAGGAATGAGTGGATTGTAGGATTTTAGGATTGACGATTGAAGGAATGAAGAATATTGAATCGTGGAATGGGATGCAGTGACAAAGTGACATAGAAACAAAGAGACAATGTGGAAGTGAAAAACCGACCCTTTGTTACTTTGTTACCTTGTCTCTATGTTACCTCATCATTTCTAAAATAATTAAAAGATTTGAGACTTTAGATTTTATTTTATTCAACAATACTCAATCAACAATCAACAATTCCAAGACAATCATAAATCATCATTCAACAATCCAAAGCTAAATGTACTTTGTATTGTTCGGTTAAACGATTAAACAATTGTTATTGAAAATTATATACACTTACAATAAATAATATAACGACTTGATAATAGCATCCGATTGCATTATTTTTATCGATAGTTTGTAACTCAAGATTTCAAGATTGAGAACAAATTAATAAATCATTTTAAAACAGATGAAGGAATATTCGAATAAACAATTGTTACCGTTATTATATTTATTGCAGGTTAATGCCCTTCACCGTTTGCTTTGGTAATTGAAAAAGTAAAGTCCCGGATTACATCCCAGAAAAGAAAATGCAGATTTACCGCACATCTTTATATTTATTCCGTATAACACTCGATATAATAGTACTTATTTTATCCATTATTGTATCGGCTTATATAACCCTGACAGTTAATCTTAATATGACGTTTGCCATAAATACAAGGATTATACTCCTAATACTGGCTTTAAGTGTTATATGGTATTTTTCTGCTAAGGTTATCGGCGTATATGATGAGTTTCATTCAAGGGATTTTGTTACAGAGCTTATACTCGTAATAAAAAATATATTTGTCCAGTCCGTTGCCGCTATGATGATTTTATTCCTGGTAAGAGAAGAATACTTAACGCGCTACTTTGTATTTATGTTTACGCTGGTCCTTCTGATATCTCTTACTTACGAAAAATATATATTAAGACGGATACTTATATTTTTAAGAAAAAAAGGAAGGAACCTCAGAAGCTTACTAATTATAGGTGCAGGCGAAGTGGGGAGAAATTTTCTAAATACGGTACATCATAATCCTCATTTCGGCTACAGGGTGGTAGGATTTCTGGATGATGAGAAAAAATCTTTTTTAAACGGGCAGTACCTGGGAAAGATTAGAGATCTTGATGATGTTTTAAATAATAATGAAATTGACAATGTAATTGTAGCGCTTCCTAATTATGCAAATGATAAAGTAGAGGATGTAATACGCACATGTGAAATGCATACCACACGTGTTAAAATTATACCGGATTACTTTAAGTATATATCCAACAGATACGATATTACAATGTTCGGGCCATTCCCTTTAATAGCAGTTAGGGATGACAGGCTTAATGAGCTCCACTGGCGTATGTTAAAACGCAGCTTCGATTTTATGTTTTCACTTCTGCTTTTTATTTTTGTATTCAGCTGGCTCTGGCCGGTGCTTGGGATTTTAATAAAAATAACTTCTCCCGGGCATGTATTCTTTAAGCAGGAAAGATGGGGGCGTAATAATAAAAAATTTATAGCTTATAAATTCCGCTCGATGAAAGATGATATTACCGACATTGATGAAAACGGAAAGTTCAGGCAGGTTACAAAAGACGATCCGCGTGTTACTAAAATAGGCAGGTTTTTAAGGAAGACCAACCTTGATGAACTCCCGCAGTTCTGGAATGTACTTAAGGGTGATATGAGCATAGTAGGCCCCAGGCCGCATCCGACACCGCTTAACCTGGAATCAAAAAATAAAGTACGGCTTTATATGTTCAGGCATCTTGTTAAGCCCGGCATCACCGGCTGGGCGCAGGTAAACGGGTTTAGAGGTGAAACCGGCGATATCAGCCTTATGCAGCAGCGTATTGATTTTGATATATGGTATATTGAGAACTGGACGTTCAAGCTCGATATGCAGATTATCCTTACTACTATCTGGAAGATGATTAAAGGGGATCCGCAGGCGTATTGAGAAGAGTGAATAGTTAACAGTTAAGAGTGAACAGTGAATAGGGAGGATGGAGAAGGGAGAAGGGAGACCGGAGAACGAAGAAAGGAAAACAGAAAAGAGATTTGTTGAAAGGTGGAACTGTTTAATTGGGGAATTGTGTAATTGTTGAATCGTGTAATGAAATAATTGGAGAATATGCGGGAGGAATCAAATAAACGGTTACACAAATAAACAATTAAATTAGAACACGAATAATTTGAGGAATAGTTGATTGGTTTAATCGTGTAATTGTTAAGTTGTTGGAATTGAAACTGATCACTGTTTACAGATTATTTCTTACTAATCCCTTTTGCATTGTAGCTTTGTAACATTGTTTCCCGGCATTTATTCCTTTTATCTTTAAACCGTATAACGTTGATGACCCTGCTGCTAATATTAAGATACTACTGCAAAGTAATCCCCTCTGGTGAGGGGAAGAAATCTCCTCCTAAGCTTAAAAGTAATTGTTAATAATAATTCAGGAGATATCTCAGTCGTCCGAAGGACTCCTTTGGAGAGGACTCCTTCGATATGACAATACAATGTAAAAATGTCATTTCGAGCGATCATCTGCTTTCGTCAGTAAGCGAGAAATCTCTTTTTTAGTTCTATAAATTTTGCATTATCTAATTAATAACCGTATGAGATTTCTCAGTCGTCCGAAGGACTCCTTCGAAATGACAAAAGAGAAAAAGATTCCGGCTCAGAGGCCGGAATGACAATAGCCAAAGATTTTATTATTAAATGTTAGTAAAAATGACAATGTCATTCTGACGAAGGTCAGAATCTCAGAGATTAGTGTCATAGCACGGAGTGACAACAATTCACACTGAACACAAATTTTGTAGCAATTCTTATATATATTATTATTGTTAATAATGATTTTCTAAATAACCGGAACCGGTTCTTTTAATAAACTAAATTTTTAATTATGATGAAAACTATTACAATTCTTATTTCTTTTTACTTGCTGATCATTACCTCGTTAACCTTTTCTCAAACCGTATACGAACCCATAAACAGCAGTGTGTATGATTTCCTGGATAGAATGGCGCAGAAGGGAATAATCCGTTTTGATGATAATATTAAACCGGTTAGCAGGGCATATATTGCGGAAAAGCTTGAGGAGGTGAAGAAAAGCCGAGAACTGACGGAAGTTGAAATGGAAGATTTGAATTTTTATCTAAAAGATTACGGTATTGAATTAAAAGATTTACATGAAGGTAAGCTTGAGGAATTGAAAAATAAACTTGAGGATGTAATCGGCACAAATATATTGTCTAAAGGAAAATCCCATACTACAATCTTTAATTGGGATCCTTATGACAGATGGAGACTTTTTTCATACGAGGATAATTTATTTAAGCTGAATGTTAGTCCGGTACTTGGTTATGAATTCGGTACAAGGGATGGTGCAAAATATTCACACCGTTTCGACGGTATAAATATGTACGGTTATTTATCAAATTATATAGGCTTCAGTTTTAGGTTTCAGGATAATTCCGAAGACGGGACTACTATCGATAAGACAAAAAATTTTACTCCTGAAACCGGTGTTATTATTGCTAAGGCTGATTTAAATAATATTCAATACAGCAGTATAAACACCAACATAACGGCAAACTGGTCGTGGGGAGATTTTACTTTAGGCAAGGATTTTATTAATTGGGGTTACGGACAGAGCGGCCTGCTCGTTTTATCAAGTAAGGCGCCTTCATTTCCGTATATCAGATTGGATATTCATCCGGTAAGCTGGTTAAGGTTTAATTATATACACGCATGGCTTAATTCCGATGTAATTGATTCTTCCGCATTATATCCCACATACAGGATCGGCTTTTACCGTGATCAGTTCAGGTCAAAGTTTTTGGCGGCTCATTCAATTACGGTTACTCCCGAAGACGGACTTGATATATCTCTTGGAGAATCAATTGTATACAGCGATCAGCTTCAGCCGATATTTTTAATTCCGATTATGTTTTTTAGAGCAGCCGATCATTACTTAAGTCAGGCAAATAACAGCGCCGGGGGAAACTCGCAGTTTTTTATGGGGATAAGTTCAAGGAATCAAATTAAAAATACGCATTTATACGGGACACTTTTTATTGATGAGATCACTTTAGAAGGATTATTCAATCCGCAGAAACAAAGGAACCAATTAGGCTTTACTCTTGGAGGCTCGATTACCGATCTTCCCGTAGATAACCTAACATTTACTTTGGAGTATACAAAAATTTATCCGTATGTATACTCACATTATATTCCTACCCAAACTTACCAAAACGCCGGTTATGTAATGGGCGACTGGATAGGCAATAATGCCGATCTAATTTATGCAGCGCTTAATTATCATTTTATACGGGGGTTGCAGGCAACTATTTGGGGACAGTATATTCGCAAAGGATCTCCGGGCACAGCAGACGGTCAGTATACTCAGCCGCAGCCTCCTTTTCTTTTCGGATTAAGAACAAATTATACTTACTTCGGGTTTAATGTTAATTATGAAATTATGCATGAACTTTTTGCCAAATTTCAATACCAGGCGACAAAAATATCGCAGGAACAAAACGACCTTTCATTTAAAAACAATAAGTTAAACGAAGTATATTTTTCATTGTCGTATGGATTGTAATAAAAAGTGAATAGTGAGAAGTTAATGGTTAATGGTGAACGGTGAAAAGTAAAAAGAGAAATGTGAAAAATGAATATTATTTTTAAATGCAAAATTTTAATGTGGTTATCCTTAGATTATAGCAAAAAATAAATGATCAGAATCCAATTATAATTAACTACTATCTACTAACTTCTCACCACTAACTCCTAACCGCTCATTTCTCACCGGAACAAGTAGATATATAGAAAACGAGGGAAAAACTAAATATAACCTTGCAAATTAAAAGATGAACTTTTATTTTACATGGTATGATCAAGAGGATAATTCAAAAAGAAGTAGAAAATTCGCTATCGACTTTTCCTGTTGTTTGTATTCTAGGACCCAGGCAGGTAGGTAAAACTACTTTGGCAAAAGAAATTCAAAAGAACATTAGTCCTTCGGTGTATATCGATCTTGAGCTTCCGTCGGATTACAATAAGTTAAACGAACCTGAGTTTTACCTGTCGGAACAAAAAAATAAATTAATAATTATAGATGAGATTCAACAAAAGCCGGAATTGTTTTCGATAATTAGAGCATTGGTAGATCAGAATAGGAAAAGCGGCCGCTTTTTAATTCTCGGCTCATCATCACCGGATCTTATTAAACAATCTTCCGAAAGTCTAGCCGGTAGGATAGTATTTCATAACTTATCAACTTTTCTAATTACCGAACTTGAGCGTGATAAAAAAACAATAGACAAATTATGGATTCGAGGCGGTTTCCCGGACAGCTTTTTAGCGAAGGATGAAGAAGTAAGTCTGGCTTGGAGGGAATCTTTTATTAAAACATATTTGGAGCGTGATATTCCGAATTTCGGTATTAAGATTCCTTCTATTCAATTAAGAAGATTTTGGATGATGCTTGCCCATTCTCACGGATCGCTTTGGAATGCAAGTAAAATAGCCTCTGCTCTCGGTGTCTCTGCTCCAACCGCAAAGTATTATTTGGATATACTGGAAGAAACTTTTATTGTAAGGAATCTCCCGCCTTTTTATTCCAATGTTAAAAAGAGACTTGTAAAATCACCTAAAATTTATATTAGGGATTCCGGCTTGCTGCATAATTTATTTGAAATTGAAAACAAAGAAGAATTATTAGGTCATCCCGCAGCTGGGCATTCATGGGAAGGATTTGTTGTCGAACAGGTAATTAATGTATTGCCAAAGAAATATACATTTTATTTTTATCGTACAAGTTCCGGTGCAGAAGTTGATCTTGTAATAGTTAAGGGAGATAAGCCGGTTCTTTGCATAGAAGTAAAGCTTTCTCTTTCTCCGTTGCCAACGCAAGGCTTTTTCAATTCAATGATCGATTTACAGTGTAATAATGGGATTATTATCTATCCGGGGAGTGATACGTATTCGATTAAAAATAGTGTAAAGGTAATGCCTATTTCAAAATTATCGGAATATCTGACAATGATGATTTGAAGATAATAGAATTTAAGGATCGGGATTCGTCAATTGTCATTTTGAAGAAAATGAAAAGCCCGCTATAATCCGGCTTTATTATATATAAGAAGAGACAATTGCAGCTTGAAAATTCCCCGGTATATATCGGCTGAAAAGTTAATTAAATAATTAAAGAAATTCGGCCATTCGTTAAAATGATAAAAAGGGAGTCATATCAGTTTAACTTTCGAATTTAATAGGAGAACCCATCAAATAACTATACCTAATCATAACCCAATTAAAATCGGAACTTTAAATAATATTATCGATGATATAGCGACTTTTCATAAAATGGATAAGAATAAAGTAATTTCCGAGCTTTTTAAATGAATTACCTCGCCGCAAGCGGTGGAGAACCTGCTCGTCCGCAGGCGGATTAAAATACAGAATAAAAATTCAATAGTAACCATATGGGATTGAAGGATTGATGATTGAAGGATCTTAGGATTGATGATTGAAGGATTGTAGGATTTGAGAATTGAAGGAATGACGATTTTGGGATTTAAGGCTTTTCTATTAATCAATTTTAACAACCGAAGCTTCAGCGAAGGTAGTCATAAATCGTCAATCAAATAGTTGCTTTGTCTTGACAAACGAGTCCGGGAATATCTGTCATTTTTTCACACTCTTAGTCAATTTAATTAAATTAAGAACTATCCTGCCAGGCTTATAACAAGTATGTAACAAGTCTATGACAAGCCTTAAACAACTGCTTGGATTGTAAAATAATAGAGTATGCCAAACTGACTAGCACGCTCGATAATTTATATAATTATTTCATATTTCTATCTTTATGTAAGTCAGGCCAATATTGAAAACTCTTAAATCTTAAGTCAAAAGGATTGTGATTGTATTTTCTTTACTAACTGCAAATCATTAACTAATAATTCTTCACAAAACAATTTGTTTAAAAAACAATGGAAGGTGAAATATTTTTTAATTATTTTACTTGCTAAATACGTAACATATAGAAGACTAAATCTTCTATTATTTTTTTGTTTTGCTTTTAGGGAGAAAAGCCTGCCATGATTGAAGAAGTTCAATTTAAATTAAACGGTAAACCTGTAAAATTAAATGTGGATAGCGATCGTTTACTTTTATGGGTTTTACGCACCGACCTGGGGTTAACAGGAACAAAATACGGCTGCGGTGAAAGCTTTTGCGGTGCATGTACTGTCCTTGTTAATCACGAAGCGGTTAGATCCTGCCAGACGGCAGTGAAAGAAGTTAAGGGTAAAGAAGTAGTTACCATTGAAGGTTTGGCAGTAAACAATAAACTGCATCCGCTTCAGAAAGCCTTTATCCAACACGATGCAATGCAGTGCGGTTACTGCACACCCGGAATGATATTGAACGCCTATTCCTTTTTAAGAAAAAATCCTGATCCTTCGGAGAACGATATTATCGATAACATGAATGATAATTTATGCAGATGCGGAGCTCATAACAGGATTGTTAAAGCTGTTAAGTCTGCGGCTAAAGAAATGAAAGGAGGTAAATAAAATGACAGAAGATAATTTTATGGATATAGATTTTAAAGACAATACCTCCGGTTTCAATATGGATAGGAGAGAGTTTCTTAAGCTTGCAGGCGGAGGAATATTTATTCTTTTTACAATAAAAGATATGTCGGTCTTCGCACAGCAGAGGCCGAGACACAGACTTCCTTCCGATTTTAACGCTTTCCTTAGAATTGGAGAAGACGGAAGAGTTACCTGTTTTACCGGCAAAATTGAAATGGGACAGGGTATAATAACTTCGCTTGCTCAAATGCTTGCCGACGAGCTTGATGTTGCGCTTGATGATGTGGATATGATAATGGGTGATACGGATCTTTGTCCGTGGGATATGGGAACATTCGGTTCGATGAGCACACGCTTTTTCGGGCCGCCTCTTCGTAAAGCCGGTGCCGAAGGGAGAAGAGTATTGATGGAATTAGCTTCCGAAGTGCTGAAGGTTTCTATAAAGAATTTGGCTACGGGTAACGGTGTGGTTTATGACAAGAAAAATAAAAGAAAAAAAATTACTTATGCTAAACTGGCCAAAGGGAAAAGGATACAAAAGCAACTCTCTGAAAATGTTAAGGTTAAAAAGCCGTCCGAATTTAAAATAATGGGCAAGTCGTATTTGCGCAGCGATGCAAAAGAGAAAGTAACAGGCAAAGCAAAGTATTCGGCAGATATTCAGCTTCCGGGAATGCTTTATGCAAAAATATTAAGACCGCCTGCGCATGGTGCCAAACTGGTTAATGTCGATCTTTCAGAAGCCAAAAAGGTTAAAGGTGCGCAGGTTATTAGAGACGGTGATTTAATTGCCGTACTTCATAAGTATCCGGATGTTGCTGAAGACGCATTGCAGAAAATTAAATCGAAATTCGATATTCCCAAGTCTGATTTGAATAATAAAAATATATTTGATCATCTGCTGAAAATCGCCCCTGAGGGTGAAGTAGTTAAAACCGAAGGTGATTTAAAAAATGGTGAAGAAAATGCGGTTAGCGTTTTTGAAGAAACTTATTTTGACGGCTACAAAGCTCACGCTCCGATGGAACCGCACACAGCCGTTGTAAGCATTGAAGGAAAAAAAGTTAATGTCTGGGCGTCCACTCAAACTCCTTTTAGAGCTAAGGAAGAGGTTGCTGATGCGCTTGAAATTCCTGAAAAAAATGTTAGGATAATTCCGCCTTTCCTCGGAGGAGGATTTGGGGGTAAATCAAGAAACCTGCAGATAATAGAAGCTGCAAAGTTAGCTAAATTATCCGGCAGACCGGTTCAAGTTGCATGGACGAGAGAAGAGGAATTTTTCTTTGATTCGTTTCGTCCCGCTGCTGTTGTAAAAATTAAATCCGGCGTAAATAAAGAAGGTAAAATCAGCTTTTGGGATTATAAGGTTTACTTCGCCGGTGAAAGAGGTGCTCTGGAATTTTATAATATACCTAATACAAAAACTACTGTTTATGGTTCAAACTGGGGTGGAATTCCTGGTGCTCATCCTTTTGCTACCGGCGCTTGGAGAGCCCCTGCAAATAATACCAACACATTTGCCAGAGAATCTCAAATCGATATTATGGCTTCAAAAGCAGGCATTGATCCGCTTGAATTCAGGTTGAATAATTTAAATGATGAAAAGATGCGCGGTGTATTAAAAGCTGCTGCAAAAAAATTCGGATGGAAGCCTGCAAAGGCGCCGAGCGGAAGAGGATACGGTATAGCATGCGGTATCGATGCAGGTACTTCAGTCGCTGCAATAGCTGAAGTAGAAGTGAATAAGAAAAACGGCGATGTTAAAGTAAAGCGAGTTGTTTGTGCGCAGGACATGGGCCTATCAATAAATCCCGAAGGCGCAGCTATTCAGATGGAAGGCTGCATTACAATGGGTCTTGGTTATGCATTAAGAGAAGATATTCACTTCAAAGGCGGTGACATACTGGATTTGAATTTTGATACTTACGAAATACCGCGCTTTTCCTGGCTTCCGAAAATTGAAACCGTAATCATCGATAATAAAAATGCCGATCCTCAAGGCGGAGGAGAACCGGCTATTGTAATAATGGGTGCGGTTGTGGCCAATGCAATTTATGATGCGGTCGGTGCAAGAGTTAAACAAATGCCTATGGATCAGGATAGAGTTAAGGAAGCCTTGAAGGGATAATAGTTAATAGTGAATAGTTAATGGTTAATAGCTTTAAAAGATAGAAAATGTTGAATTAACGGGTACTAGGATTAAAGATTAAAGTAAAAAGATAAAAGTTCGGAATTAAAACACAATGTTCTACTCACTGCTGACTACTCACTAAAGTTAGTGAATAGTAGGAATTAGGAACTCAAACCTTTGTTGCCTTGTCACTTTGTTTCTTTGTTACTTTACAACTTTCTGCACCTAAATCATTTCAACAGCATCATTTTCTTGGTTTGTGTAAAACTTCCTGCTTCAATTCTATAAAAATAAATTCCGCTTGCTAGGTTTGCCCCGTTAAAAACTACAGTATAAGGATAACTTGAACTGGAGTTTGCGGCAAATTCTCTGTCAACCAATGTTGCCACCGTTTCGCCTAATGTATTATACACTGTAATTTTAACTCTTTCGGACTGCGGGATTACAAAATCTATTTTAGTCGTTGGATTAAAAGGATTCGGATAGTTTTGAGATAAATAATATTCTGTTGGAACTATATTAGTTGTTGTATCCGGAGAACTTGTTGTATCAAATGAAACATAAGCCCTAATTAAATACTGGTAAGTTGCAATTGTACTATCAACATAATACAGCCATTGTGAACTGGTTACATCGTATGTATAACTGTTGGCAAAATCAGTTCCAGGACTTTCGGTTACCATTACACCGGGGTCATTACTTGGAATTACAAATGCAACTGCAAAAGGCTGATCGGTTGAAATTTTTTTAGAAGTTAAATTCACATTTCCCCAATTAGGCCATGGAACCGGGTAAGGGTAAGGCGGTGTATTATAAACGGATGCCGTAAACGGGCCGGCTAATTTTTTTTGCAAAGGTGTGGTGGTAAAGTCTTGATTATACGTCCACACTCCCCCAGTGATAGATCCTGCATGTCTTAATCCAATTCTTACAGAATCTAAAAATCCTCCTGGAACACTATTAAAAACCACACACACCGTATCAGATACATTGAGCGGTAAATAGCCGATAGGTGCAGTAGTATCCCATTTAAGTTCATACGAAGGAGTTTTAAGAGTTTGGGTAGCCTTATACGTGTATATTTGATCCGAAGTCTGGCTTGTATTTATAACTGCAAAATGAATGGTATTATAAGTACTTCCATATCCGGGCTCGGTAAAACTTGTATTGACCGGTACATCAACTACTCTGGAATTATTCGTCCCTATTTCAATTGCTTTTACAACGAATGAACTTTGAGAGCTTTGAGGTGTAAACGTAATGTTGAGATTACTACCGTCTGTAAATGTTAGATATTCGGCCGCTAATCTGCTTACCGTATCGTTAGCGGAAGCATTAGGTGCAAAAATCAATTTGCTTACAGACTGCGGCAATCCTGAAAGTGTGTATCCGTATTCGGTATTAACAGAGCGGTTATTAAGTTCGTTTGCAATTTCCCAGTTTGTAAACAATTGAGTAAAAGTTATAGACTGACCGTCATTTTTTAAAGCATTACTCAGCCCGGGAATTCCTGTTAGATTATCCTGTACTATATCTTTAAATATTCCAATTCCGAATTGATCAAGCCAGTAGATGAAAAATCTTTGAGCTCTTGCGTAATCGTTAAGAACTAAAGTCGAATTGCTTCCGCGCCAGTCAAGAAGATAATGATTCGGTTCATTAGCGTAAAGTGATTGATCGGTTGGAGGGTAACCGCAATTAACTTCCGCAAGCATTGAACAGCCTTCATTTATAAATGTAACTTCAGGATCGGTTTGGTGGTAATTCCAATTTATCATATGCTGGAATTCGTGAGCACAAGTTTCGAGTGCAACCTGCAAACCATAGGAAGTATTAAGGTTGGTAGGATTACAATCCATATAGTACATTTCGCATTTATTACTATATAATTTATTTGTTTCGTTTATCGGATCAAAGAATCCTGCTACATATCCATTAGATCCATTATAACCGTCTTTTATATTTAAAATTAATATTATTATCCGCGGATCATTGTCAACATCGGGCGGATTTCCAAAAGCATCTACATCCATTTGATAAATACCTTTATTCGGATTTGCAGGAGTTTTATTATCAAATTCATTTATTACCGAATCAACAGCTGCCTGGTTAACACTCCCGTCGGTCCAGGTGGAATCCTCTACAAAAACATAACAATCCTTTCCTACACCGCGGCAGGTTGACGAAACCTGGTAATATGATGTTGTATTACTTGAAAAATCGGCGGCATACCATGTATGAGTCGAACCAACCGTGAAACCCCAGGCGGAAGTTTTTTTCAATTTCATATCTGTGTACATATTAGGATGCGAAGAAATATATTCGGCAACTTCTTTATATTGCTTTTGTAAAAGGGAACTTCCGTCAATCGGATAGCTTTTATTAGAATGTTCCTTTACGGGTTTTATTTGGACACTATTTTGTGCAAAAATAGATAAAGATGATAAACTCAAAAAAATAATAGCTGCAAAAAAAGTTTTCATTCCATCCTCACAGTTGCTGAAATTTTATTATACAAAAGTAATCAAATAATATATCTTTAAAAGCCTAAAAAACTGTAATAAAGTCCTAATTTAATCTTTTATGTCATCCCTCCGGGATTTTTTATCCGTTCGTTTACTGCTTTTTATAATAATTTCACGCCTTTGGCGTTTGGTGTCAAAGCCTGAACGGATGAAATTATTCTTAAGCAGAATTGTTTTGTTTTCCTGTCATATACAAAACAAATTATTTGATTCCGATTTATTTCGGATAAAAATGATAATAAACGAAAAGGCCTGATGCAGGCATTCGGACTATTGCAATTATGAAATTATTCCTAGGCTCCGCCCGGGATGATATGAATTAAAAATAATATTGCAAATTAAGATACCGCCGAAACAACTTTTCAAAAGTTAATCATGTAAAAATTCTATTTAAATAATGATTTTAATCTTTGTCCTTTAAGATTATCGCTCTCTCAACAGTAATAATATTTGGCTTTCGGGAGTGATCGATAGTTTTATAAAATATTTTTGCCTTTTTCTCCTGATTCGATTCAAGGAGCTTTTTGTTAGCTGCACTGCATTTTAATATATAGATTTCAGTTGAATTTACTCTTAAAGCCAAGTGAGTAAAAGGTTCATTTCCAACTACCTCAATTACTCCGGTTATATTTTTCATTGCCTCGGTATTGTCTTTAGATGAAGAGCAGCCGGGAATAATTGTAATTAAGAAAAAAAAAGGGAAAATAAATTTTGCATAATTCATCTTGAGTACAAACCAAATAATTATCTTTTAATAAGCAGTTGTGTGAAATAAAAAATCATTTAAAAATTAGTGAAATAATAGACACTTATGACAGTCTGAGCGTAGTCTGGAAATCCATCCCTTTGGGAGAAGACTTAAATACACCGTTCGACTCCGCTCACGGTGACAATTTAACGCGTCTTTGAAAATATTTTTATATCGAAAAATTCATTTAATATATATTATTATTTAATTCACATAACGGATCTTTTAATAATAAAATTTAATTGAATTTTTCTTATTTAATGTTCGCCTAGACTATCCTCTAATCGTTTTACAAATTCTTTCCCTCCAACAGCCGCCAAAACAACTGTAAATAAACCAAGTGTAATAAAAATAGTTGCAAATCCAATTACGACAATTTCTCTAGCTATATCTAATTCCACAAGCGCCATAGCAGAAAAGAATAAGAAGAATACTGTTTTAATAAATTGTGCAATTAAGGCAGACCTGGGAACATTTTCCATAATTAATACTCTTTGAACAGATCTTCCGCCCCAGGTAGCGATGAGCCAGCCAATTCCCAGAATTAATAATGAGACTACTATTTTAGGAACATAAAAAATTACTCTTTCGAGAAAATTGGAAAATATAGTCAGCCTAAATGTATTTAATGCGTCATTAAAGAAGATTATGAAAATAATAAAGAATGCTATATTTCCAAGGTAGTTATAAAAACCAAAGCGAACATCTGCTTTAGCAAAGCCTTTGCCCCACCGGAAGTTGATTAAGAATCTTTCCAATCTTAAGATAACCGCTATTTGAATAATAAATCTCTTTGCAAGCCATCCTAAAAACCATCCTATTATTAATAAGACGAGGCCGCCGAATAAGTTGGGTAAATAAGCAATAATATTTTTGCTTAAGTTTGTGAATATTTCACTAAAACTGCTATCCATTATGATCTCCTCCTTGATTTAAAGGTTTGAAAAGAGAAGTCCAAAAAGAAGGCCTCTCTTCATATTCTTTAGCCCACAGTACCGGGCATTTTACTTGTTCCGTAATTTCCTGTGCAAGAGATTTTGCAAGAAGAAGTTCAAGAAAATCACCGGTTCTTCCACCCATTAATATTAAATCTGCGTTTCTTGATCTTCTAAGAATCCCTTGCAGAATGTCTTCATCCGTAACAGGCTCAACCAAAGCTGTCACTGAATTTTCTTCCATGACTTTTTTAATTTGTTTTATTTTCTCGTCTCTTTCGGTTTTATGAGTCCCGGGATTAAATACAATCGCAATTTTTAATTTGGCATTAAAATATTCGGTCAGTGCAGGTGCAATTTCGGTTGCAAGTCTTGTGTGAGCATCAGGGCTGAACGGAATTAATATATTTTTAATTTTATCCGATTTAAAATCCCCATGCAGAACAACAGCCTCGCTAGGCGCTTTTTGAAGCACGGTATCAATCAGAGATGAAAATACTCTATCAAAAAAAGTTGGTTTCTTTTGTCTTCCTATAACAATAAAATTGCAGTGTTCTTCAATTGCTGTATCTATAATACCCTGTGAAATTCTATGAGAAACTTTAACAATTGATCTAACAGGAATACCTGCTCCAGTTACCAAGGATTCGGCTTCATCTAAAAGCGGTTTGAATATTTCAGTTTCTTCAACTCTGGTTCTTAGTTTTTCACCAGGCGCAACTTCAAGTACGCTAAGAATAATTATTCTGCTTCCGCTGTGTTTTTTCCCCATAGCTATTGCAACGGAAGTAAGGCTTGAGACAGTCCTTGCATTTGAAAGGCAGACAAGTATGCTGTATTCTTTTTTTTCAATGCTTTCCAGAGCTTTTACTTTTCGAATAAATTCGACTTCTCTGTTGGAGGCATAAAATTTAAAGACAAGAAGACCAATTGCAATCCAAATTATAGTAATTATCCAGGCTATCAAACTGTAGTTGAACATGTAGATTGCTATAAAGAGAAGCATAGCAATTCCTACTATTGAAAGGTAGGGATAAAGCGGAACAAAAAATCCGCGGTCCAGGTCCGGTCTTTTTTTACGAAGGCGTATCATTGCAATGTTCACCTGCAAGAAAAGTAGTAGGAACATTATATCTGCTGCGCTTGCTACATCCTCTATTGGCAAAGAAACAGCCATTAAAATAATAATGAATAACGAAATCATAATTCCCCAGTGAGGAGTAAAATTTTTCGGATGAACCTTGCTGAAGAATGTAGGAAAGTTTCTGTCTCTGCCCATAGCAAAAGCCACCCGGGATGAGGAGAAAATAGTTGCATTTAATGCTGATAGTGTAGAGATAAGTCCGCCGAATAACAGCATAATTCCGCCGCCTGAAAAGAAATTTCGGGCAACCTCCACAAGAGCAATTTCCTTTTTCTCAGCCAAATATGCCCATGGAGTCATGTTACCGGGATGAACAGCGCCGATAGCTGTGACAGCAACTAATAAATAAATAGGTATAACTATTATTAATGAAAGGAAAACAGCGCGCGGGATATTCTTTTTTGGGTTCTTAATCTCTTCGGAACTTTGTGCGATAACTTCAAATCCCTGGAATGCAATAAATGTTAAACCCATGGCTTTAAATACGCCGCCCCACCCGTTAGGCATAAAAGGGCTGAATGTAGTTTGCCAGTCTCCCTTTCTTAAAATAATATCTAATCCAAAGCCGATAAAAATTGCAAGAATAACTATTTTAGTAATTGTAACCAGGTTTCCTATTTTTCCTGCTTCAGATGCTCCGCGGAAATTAACATACGCAAAAACAATTGCTGCAATTGCCGCTAGGATTTTTTGGGGTGAAAAGAATCCCCATTGGGGAAGTGTAATTGAAAATTCATGAAAGACCAGCTCAAAGTATGCGCCGAAACCTAATGCATATAAACTGCATGCAACTGCGTGTGCAAACCATCCCATCCAACCCGAAATAAATCCATTCCAATGCGGCAGGCCTTCCTTGACCCATAAATAGCCACCGCCGGCGTCATGATAACATGAGCCCAATTCTGCATAAGACATTGCTGTAAATAATGCTACAAATCCATTTAATATGAATGTAATTAGAATTGCAGGTCCGGCAACACCTGCAGCAATTCCTATTAAAACAAAAATACCTGCCCCTATCATAGCTCCGACACCAATTAGTGTCGCATCCATTAAACTCATTTCCCGACTTAATCGGACTTCAGTGTCGAATTTTTTCATTAAGCTCTCCTAAATTAAGAAATGAATTTTGTCATTACCATTTAACTTAATTTGTCAACATAAATATCATAAAATGCTAAGGTTCAGCGGGATGTACATTCAAATTTATAAAAAAGATACCATAAGCGCACTGAAATTTTGTGACCAAGTAAATCTAATTTTTATTTATTCTTTAATAATTAAAATTTTTATCCGTTAATATTAAACTAAAATTTTTTTCCATATTTTAAAGAGTCAAAATTCTCATTATACATAAACGAGGCACAAATGGATCTGGAAGTAAAGCATGATGTACAAAATCAGAAATTTTTTATACTAATTGAAGGAAAAGAAGCTTATTTAAGATATATTATAAGCGATAATAATTCGATGAACATGATTAAAACGTATGTACCGCCCGAATTAAGAAATAAAGGAATTGCCGCTGAAGTAGTATTAAAAGCTATGCAGTACGCGCGTGAAAATAATTTGAAAGTTATACCAAGTTGTTCTTACGTTGATACATTTCTTAAAAGACACAAAGAGTACAAAGATTTGGTTAGAAATGTTTAATTAATCCATAAAATGAAAAGCCCAATTTTTAAAGGAATTGGGCTTTTGTTTTTAATGATAATTTATTTAGCAAGCGTTGCATTTAAGATATATTGTACTCCGGTTAAAGCTCTTGAAACCGGGCAGCCTTTTTTAGCTTCTTCCGCTTGTTTTTTGAATTCTGCTTCATCAATACCTTCCACATTTCCAACAGTATTCATTTCTATTTTAGTAATTGTAAATCCGGCATCAAGTTTTTCTATATGAACTTTGTCCTCGGTTTTAACCGAATTGACTTTAAACCCGGCTTTTGAAAGATTATTGGAAAGCGCCATTGAAAAGCAGGCTGCGTGAGCTGCTCCCAATAACTCTTCCGGATTTGTTTCATTGCCCTGCTCAAATCTCGAAACAAAATTATATGCTACATTTTTTAATACTCCGGATTCAGAACTAATATTTCCGCTTCCTTTTATTAAATCTCCGCGCCATTCGGCATTTCCTTTTCTAACAGGCATATTAACTCCTTTAATTTTCTTAGTTTGATGTTATAAAAATAAGAGGCTAAATAATACCATATTTAATTAAAGATGTCAAAAAATTTATTATAAAATTATTATAAAAGTGATCTGGATATAACACCATTCATAATAAGGCAATGCAGGCAGATTTAAGTCAATACATTAAAGATGAAAATTTAATATGATGAAAAAAGTTTTATAGTATTTAAATCTTATTCTATTATGTAAATTATCAACGAGGCTGTCTCAAAAGTAATGTCTTTTTGAATGATAGAACACTGATGACGCAGATTTGACTGATTTTTAAATAGATAATTACTTTTGAGACAACCTCATTAATTTTTTGCCGATTAAAGATTTATAATATCGCTGTAAATTATAAATGCTATCAAAAGCATTAGTATTACAATACCCACGTTCTGGATAGCAATTTTAACTTTTATCGGAATTTCCCTTTTAGTAATTCCTTCAATAATAATCATAATTAAATGACCGCCGTCTAATACCGGAAACGGCAAAATATTTATTATTGCTAAGCTCAAGCTGAGCATTGCCAAGAAATAAATAAAACTCATTATCCCGTTGTCTGCGGATTGAACAGCGAACTCTGCTATTTTTACCGGTCCCCCAAAAACTTTACCGAACGCAACTTTTCCGCCTATTACTTTCCCGGCCATGCTAAAAGTTAAGTCGGTTATTTTAACAACATCTTTCCATCCATTAGCCAATGACTGGAAGAAGCCAAATCTTTCATAAATAACCGGACCTGTAACAGTATTGACAATTCCAATTCCAATCATTCCATCGGAACCAGGAGTTACAGCTATTTTTAATGTATCTTTTCCTCTTAAAATTACTAATGGTAATGCTACATTTTTATGACTAGTAATAATTCCGGTAGCTTGGGTTCTGCTGTATAAAGGTATATTATTCAGTTTAAGCATAATATCGCCGACTTTAATCCCCGCAGCACTGGCTGGCGATTTGGGCAGAATCTCTGTAACCGCAGGTCTCACACCTGCCGGAATTAAGAAAGTTTTGTCACTCTGGGAAGAAGGAACTTTTGATCGGGGAACCGCAATAGAAATATCTTTACCTGCCCGGTTAATTTTAAATGTTAAATTTTGACCGATTGTATTTAAATAAATATCCGTGCTAACCTGATTCCAGTTATGAACTGCCTTTCCATTGATAGCTAAAATTTTATCATTAATCATAAATCCGAGTGAATCAGCGGTGCTGTTTGGTTCCACATAACCGATGGAGGTAGTTTTTGTTATTCTGTTGCCATAGAAAAAATTAGTTCCCCAGAATACAAATAATGCCAGAAGTAAATTCATAATTACTCCGGCAGTAATTACAATAATTTTTTGCCAAGTAGGTTTAGCTCTGAATTCGTAAGGCTGCGGTTCTTTATCGGCAAACTCGGTGTCAAAGCTTTCATCAACCATGCCTGCTATTTTTACATAACCGCCTAAAGGCAGAAGACTAATGCGGTAATCGGTATGTCCCTGCCCGTCAAAGTCTTTAGGTAAATCGCCGAAGCTAAACCCGCTAATTTTATTCCATCCGAATAATCTTTTACCAAATCCGATTGCAAAAACTTCGGCTCTCATCCCGCATGCTTTAGCAGCTATAAAATGCCCGAATTCATGCACAAAGGCCAATATTCCGAATGTTATTGCAAAATATATAATATAACTCATTAACTACAGTTCTCCTTTAATAATAAACAATTACCTCTCCAGGGCAGCTTACCTATACTCAAAAAATCTGGAAGTAAAAATTATGGGGAATTTTTTATTAAAACAACCTAACTCAATGTTAATACAAATTCTCTGGTTTCTTTATCACATTCAAAAATAGTTTCAACATCCGGTGATTTGTGATTTTCTAGTTTGTCCAATGCCATATTAATAAATCGGGGTATACTTGAAAATTTAATCTTCCCTTTTAAAAATTTATCGACCGCTACTTCATTAGCTGCGTTTAATATACACGGAGCGGTTCCTCCTTCATCTAATACTTTATAAGCTAATTTCAAACATTCAAATTTTTCCATGTCGGGTGAAAAGAACGTTAAATCTCCTATTTTGGGTAAATTTACTCTTTTATAATTATTTGCAAACCTTGACGGATAAGTTAAAGCGTATTGAATCGGAAGTTTCATATCCGGCAGACCAAGCTGAGCTTTTATCGAACCATCGACAAATTGTACCATAGAATGAATAATAGATTGAGGATGCACAACAACCTCAATTTTATCTTTTTCAATTTCAAACAGCCAGTGTGCTTCGATAATTTCCAGCCCTTTATTCATCATAGAAGCCGAATCAATCGTAATTTTATTGCCCATCTTCCAATTTGGGTGGCTTAAAGCTTCCGAAACGGTTACAGCTTCAAGAGCGGATTTCTTTTTATTTAAAAATGGTCCGCCTGAAGCTGTTAAAATAAGTTTTTCTACGCTATTTTTATTTTCTCCCTCAAGACATTGAAAAATTGCACTATGTTCCGAATCAATTGGAATGAGTTTAGCGCCGTACGTTTTACACATCCGGGTAACTAGTTCGCCTGCTACTACAAGTGTCTCTTTATTTGCGAGGGCAATTATTTTACCGCGTTTTATCGCTTCAAGTGCAGGTCCTAAGCCGCTGAAGCCGACCATTGCACCTACAAAAATATCATAATCTAAATTTGAAGCGGCATCAATTAAGCCCTGTTCGCCGGTAAGTACGGTGCATTTGTTTGAAATTTTATTTCTTAATTCCAAACCTTGCTTTTCATTTTTTACAACTACGGTTCCCGGTTTAAACTCATTGATTTGAGGCTCCAATAAGTCAATTCTTGTGTTGACGGTAAGAGCTGTAATCTTAAACTCTTCGGAGAAATTTCTAATTACGTTAAGTGTGTTTATCCCTATTGAACCGGTTGAACCTAATATTAAAACTTTTTTCATTTTTTTATTCAAACATGAGCATAAAAGTAAGCAAGTGTATCAATTTAATCAATGTAAAATTGATGTCGAATACAATAATTATTAAATCTTTATTATAGATTAAATCATCTTTTTAGGCTTTTTCTAAATTTTAAATACGTTATTTTATTTTAACCTGGCCGTGCTATCAGATGCGGATTTTCGTATAGCACATATTAATTAACAATTTTATTCGATATAGAATAAAATTATTTAACTGCATTTCAAATAATAATATTTAAAATAAATAAGGCGCATCAATGAGGAACATAAAAATATTCTTAATTATTTTTATAACATTAATCCTTACCGGCAGTGAATATGCATTGCCCCGATTTGCGTTAAGAATGGGTGCCAGCTGTGCAGACTGCCACGTAAATCCAACCGGAGGAGCCATGAGAAATAGAGGAGGATGGCATTACGGATTAAGGGTTCTTCCGCTGGTTTCTCCTTACCAGCGAGATCAAAATTTACCAATGGATGATTATATCGGTAAAAATATACAGTTCGGTTTTGATTACCGAACGCAATATTTGTATTCTCAGCAGTTTGGCAAAACAACATTTCAAAAAATGCAGGGATCGGTATATTTGAATGCTAAAATTCTGGACAGCATAGATGTTTGTGCCGATTATGATTTTGTTAATGCCAACTGGGAAGGATTTGCAATAGCACATATTTTACCGAATTACAGCTATATAAAAGCCGGTACTTTTGTTCCTGACTACGGAGTATTGATTGATGACCATACTGCTTATACACGCGGCGGAGATTTAGGTTATTTATTTACTACAGGTACAAGACAAGGATTAATATACGATCCGCGATACAATATTACAGGTGTCGAAGTGGGTGCTAACATTTCGGATTTCGGTTTGCTTACTGCTAGTGTAGGAAGTCCGGTTTCCCTAAGCTTTACAGATCCTACTTATACAGCCAGTATACATTTTAATCCTGTAATCGCCAATAAAGTTGCAGTAATGTTTGGAGGTTCATACACGAATTTTAAAGGACCTTTAATTTACACACAGGTTCCATCGGAACATAAAGTTAATATGTATGGAGGTTTTTTGGGCTTTGGTGTCGACGGTTTTACTTTGATTGGTGAATACGATATTGCAAAAGATTACATATTAACAGGTACAAATTCAAGCGCTCAAATGGTGGAAGCCTCATATGTTTTATTGAAAGGCCTGGAAGCGGATTTGAGATATGATAGATTTGATCCAAATACTTCTGCAAGTTATGATGAAGTATCCAGGTTAGTTGTTGGTTTCAGTTTTTATCCTTACAGCTTTATCGAGATTATTCCCGAATACAGATTCCAATTTCATGCAATGCCTCCCGGTCAAACCGCGCCTAAAGAAGATTCGGCGCTGCTGCAATTTCATTTCTATTATTAAAAATATAACAATTATTTGTAGGAACTTGATTAATCAAGTTCCTACATAAATATTCCTACAAAAATGTCCTACATTAAAATTCCTATACAAAAGCCCATATCTATTTCCTTAATTAGTTTTAAATAAAATTTCACCGGGCTTATATAATTTTATTTTTCACTCAAACTTTCCATCCTTTAAATCATCTTAAATATATAACATTAATTAATTTTTTGAATACAAGTGAAAAAAGTCAATTTATTTTTGATATTGATCGTATTTCAAATTTCATTGTTATTAAATTCAACGTTACTGGCACAAAATGCGAGTTCTACAGGACTTGATACGGCGAAAATATTAATGATGGAAGGGAAAAATAAAGCATCTTTAACTGTATTAGATAGTATTTTAAAAAATGATTCGACAAATGCTATAGCTTATTATTATAAAGGGCTCTGCTATCAGGGACTCGCAAACTTTCAAAAAGCTTCCGAAGCTCTTTCAAAAGCGTTAATTTATAATCCGGACGATGTTAATTTTATGGTGACTTTCGGAAATGATCTATTCTCTTGCGGTAGATTTAGCCAGGCCGAGGATATTTTATTTAAAGCTTTTTTATTGGATTCCTTAAATACAAAGACTTGTCTTTCTTTAGGTAAGATATATATGCAGGAACAAAAGTGGGGAAAAGCACTAAAGATTTATAATATATTATTTAGACAAGATTCTTTAAACAGCTTTATTTATGAACAGGCTGCAAAATGTAATTTTTCTATTGGGGATACTAACGAGGCTGTTATAGATTATCAGGTAGCCCACAAGTTAAATAAGTTTAATATCAATACAATCATGGGACTTAGTTATCTTTATTATCTACAGGACAAACTTATATCGGCAATTCGTATTGTTAACGATGGACTTGCAGTTTACCCGGCTTCAACCGAAATTTGGACAAGAAAAGGCGATATATACCTTAAAATGCAAGAATACCCGGAGGCAATAAACTGTTACGGCAATTCAATAAGGTTTGGAGATTCATCTTCAAATAATTACAGGAATCTCGGTATCTGTTACTACTGGACTGATGCATTTGATTCAGCTGTAACTTCACTAAAAGCTGCAATAAATATAAATGATAGAGACCCTTCTGCTTATTTTTATTTAGGCGCATCATATAAAAGTTTAAATGACTATGAAAAAGCTGTTAAAAATTTATTAGCAGCTGCAAATCTTTTAAAAAATGATTTTCTTTCGGAAATTTATACGCAGTTGGGCGCTTCATACAATAACGTAGGAAAATACGGTAATGCAATTAAATTTTATAAAGATGCGTTGAGGGAAAATCCGGGTAAAGAGGAGGTAAATTTTTATTTGGCAGCAGTATACGAACATTATTATAAAGATAAATCAGTTGCTTTGAATTATTACAGAAAATTTCTGAAAGATTCGGTAACTGTTGATAAAAAACTTGTTAATTACGCCGAAGTGAGAGTTAAAGCTTTGATTGAAACAAGTTTTATGAATACCAAGCATTAAAAAGGAAATATTTATTGGGTAAAAGCCTTACAAATATTATTGACTTTACACTGGTTTATAATCAGAATAAAAAGCAATTGTTTAATTACATCCGTAAAATGCTTGATGAAAAGTATATGGCGGAAGATATTACCCAGAATGTATTTCTAAAACTCTATGAAAATTTAAAAAACATAAACAAAGCTCAAAGTGTTGTTTCATGGCTTTACACAACTGCACGAAATGAAGTGTATGGTTACTTAAGAAGAAAAAAAATCAAAAGCGAAGATTATATCGATGAAAATATTCAATACTCTTCTAATGATAATTTAAATATTGAATTGGAAAATATTGAGATAAGATCAATAATTGAAAACGAAATTGTAAATATGGAAGAAGAGACAAAAGAAATTTTTATACTAAGACATTATTCCGAATTAAGCTACGGAGAAATCGGTAATATTTTAGGACTAAACGAAAGTCTTGTTAAAGGAAGATTATTCAGGGCAAGACAAAAGTTAATCGATAAGGTTTCAAAACTTGTGAGGTAAAAATGAATTGCGATAAGAATAAAGAATTGATTCAATTATATATTGACGGCGAATTGGAAAAGGAAAAAGAAGCATATGTGTTTACCCATCTTTCAGACTGTGAAGAATGCCGAGCGTTTTTCAAATCCTTTAATACAATATCTTCCAATATTCATAAAGAAGAATTTCCCAATGAACTGGAAACACGCATATTCAATTCAATTAATGAAAAGGAAACCGGAAGAGAAACCGGGTTCCTTAAAAAAGTTTTTGTACGTGCAGTAACTTTTGCAGTAGTTTTGTTTTTAATAGCCGCAAGTATATTGATGTATAACCGGACCAATGATTACAAAAATATTATTAAAGATATGAGCGGACAAATACAATCCCAGGCGCAAACCATTGATTTGCTGTATAATACGCTTCCCGCAACTGTCGTCCAGGCAAAATATGAACATGAAATAATTATTAAAGCAAAGATGTGAGGGTTAAAATGAATTATATAAAAGCAGGTCTTGTTTTAATTATAACCGGAGTGATTTTCTTCAGCTGCAGTGAAAAGAAAAATGGAGTTGAAGTGGTGCCTGATTTGGATGCAATATATTTACCGGCCAGCGGTTCCGTTCATCCGGTTGAAAAGAAGGGCTTCAAAATAAAAGAAGAAAAAGACTTAATTGATGCGGTGGTGAAGTCTTTGAAAGAAAAGTCTTTCCGTGATACGGTTTGGGTTGATATTAAGCTAAGGCTTTATATAAGTGAAAAAGGTGCTGTTGATAAAATAAAAGACCTCGGCAGCTATGCCTCAACACTTCCGGTTAAAGAAATGCCGGGAATCTTTACTCCGGAAGAAAAAAACAAACTTGATGATTTATTAGCTTCCAAAATGAGCGATTGGCAATATCTGCCGGCAATTAAAAACGGTCAACCTGTCAAAAGCTCTTTGTTGTATAGGAAAGTGGTTGAAATGGCACCCGACGGAAACATAAAAATGCTCCATGTAAACTTTATGAGTGATATGCCCGGAGACTTTATTCAAGTTGACAAGATGCCGCAGATTGTAAAATCGGTAAGTCCGAAATATCCCGAATTGGCAAAGCGGCAGGGACTGGAAGGAACCGCTTTTATAAAAGTATTGGTTGATACTGCGGGAAATCCTGTAAACGCAATTGTTATTAAAAGCGATAATGAAATATTCAATCAGCCTTCTATTGATGCTGTAATGAAGTTTAAATTTTCGCATGCATTAAAAGATAATAGACCGGTTGACGTTTGGGTAGTGATTCCGTTCAAGTACAAGTTAGGAGGCGGACCTGAGGGAAAGGCAATGAAAAATAAAGAACCTAAAAAGAAATAAAAATATGATTTATCTTTTAATGAAGATATCATTTAATTCATTTTACGAGGAGAAATTATCGACATACAGTCTATTATTTCAAATTTATAAGAGGAAGCTTCCTTATTACAATTAAGTTTTTCCTTTTTTCGTAAGGGAATTTCTTCTTTGCAAATGGCTGTTTCCTTCTTATAATAAATAATTTACACTAAGGCGTCTTTTTCTATATTACAATCATAAATTTGCATATTACGGATTTTTTATCGCTTCTAAGGCAAGCTTCTATAAAGAATGGTCTTCAGATAATATCTTTTATTTTTCTATAAAAATATAAATTAAAAATAAATGTCAAGCATACTTGACATTATGTTAAAAATATTATACATTTAGTTAAGTATTTTTAACATTGCCGGAGGAATTTAAAATGCATGTAAATAGAGAAAGATTTACTAAGGGCAACCTTGCTTTTTCATTAGCATTCTTTGTATCCTTTCTATATGAAATATTTAAATCACCGGACTTTATTAATTCATATATTTTTACCTTAATTTATTTTCTCGGTGTTTTAGGTTATATAGTTGGAACCGTAACACAACTATTAACCTTGCATTTTACCGCAAGACCAAAAGATATTAACGTCGATGATGAAAGAGATAAATTTATTGTGTCAAAATCGTACCGGAATGCTCATATTAGCACGATTGTACTTGTTAACGTTATAATTATATGTTTCATTTTTTATAATAAAACTCTCCAACCGGCTTTTTTCTTCAATCTGCTTTTGGGAACGCTTTTAATTTCTCATATTGTTTTAGTCTCTACTAGGGTTTTTTATTACAAAAGAGGCATTCAATGAAGAATGTTTCCATAACAAATAATATAAGGAAGTTAAGATTTAATTCTTCTGAAATGACCCAGCAAGAGCTTGCAAATAAATTAAATGTATCACGTCAAACTGTAATTGCAATCGAAGGCGGGAAATATTCGCCTACATTGGAATTAGCATTTCGCATAGCAGAAGTATTTAATGTTCCTTTGGAGGAAGTATTTCAATTTCACGCTTCTAGTTAAATTTTAAAATTGAACATTTACTCAAAAATATGGTATTCATTCAATTATTTCCCGAATAAGAAGGAAGGGGGAACGATATGAAAAATTTTTCTGTTCTATTTATTGCTTTAGTGTTATTATCCATCCAAAACTTTGCACAGGAAAAAGGCAGCTACAGTTTAACCGGTGTCGTTGTTGATTCTGTTCTTGGAACCGGTCTTGCCAATGCTAACATTACGATAATTTCGAGGAAAGACGGTAAAACAATTACCGGTGCCGCTGCAAATGCTAAGGGATATTTTTCAATCAATAAAATTCCCGTAAGCAATGTCCGGGTTAAATTCTCAATGGTTGGTTATCAAACAAAGATAATCGATTCGGTATCGCTTGAAAATAATTCCCGCATAGGATTAATCAGGCTTTATGCCACTTCAATATTAATGCCTGCAGTAGTTGTTAAAACAATTAAGCCGATGATTGAATTTAAAATCGATAAAGAAGTAATTAACATCAACCAGGTTCCCGGCAATACCGGTTCTTTGACCGATGCGTTAAAAAACACCGGACTTGTAGACGTTGACCCACAATCGAATTCAATCTCCGTTAGAGGACAAGCTGTTAAATTGGAAATGGACGGGCATCCTTATGAAATGCCGGACAACATGCTTTCCCAGCTTCCGGCATCTATGGTAGACAAGGTTGAGGTAATACTTTCACCCGGCGCAAGAGAAAGCGCTGAAGACGGTACTTATATTCTAAATATAATAACAAAGAAAAATACACAAAATAATTTTAACGGCTCTGTTAGCCTAAATGCAGCTTCAAATAAAAGAAATTACGGGGGTCTGAATTTTAATTATAAAGTAAACAAGCTGAACCTTTTCGCTTCAAGTTTTGGATACTTTGGCGACTTCAGCAATGATGCAACCACGGAGAAAAATAATTATAACAGTACAAGCTTTCATTATCTGAATTCTAATTCCACCGGCAGCGGGAATGGATTTTTCGGAAATTTGAAATTAGGATTTGACTACGACCTTAATGAAAACAATTCTTTTACTTTCTTTGGTACGTACAGCAGAGATAAATATGATTTCAGCAATTTCAGTAATAATCTGGTTGAAAATAACCTTGCCGTACCCCAATACAGCTACGGAAATGCAACAACTTCAAATATGACATGGAATAACTTTTCTCTCTACGGTTTTTACAAAAAGAAATTTGAAAAATCCTCGCCGCAATCCAAGCTGCCGGTTAGAGAGCTAACATTAGATGCTTACTTTGCCAATATTTATAATCCTTCCTCTGCGGATTTGAATACAATTTACAGCTATCAAAGCAGCTTTCCGCAACTGCATAACAGCGGAACAGTTGAGAATGCCAATACATTTATTTTTAGAATTGAATATGTTGAACCCTCCGAATTAGGTAGGTTCGAGACAGGATATAATTTTACTTACCGTCACAGGCAAAATGAAAACGACGCGCTGGATTATTCTTATTTAACCAATAGCTGGCTGGACAGTTTGAACTTGAGCAATTTTTTCAGGTATAAAGAGAATATTAATGCTGCTTATATAACTTACTCAAAGGACTTCGGTAAATTCGGAGTGAAGGCTGGAGTTAGAATGGAAAATCTTAATACTGACGGCAACCAGGTTACTTCAAATGAAAATTTTAAACATAATTTCCTAAACTTCTTCCCGAACTTAAATCTTTCATATAGATTAAGCCAGTTATGGCAGCTAACCTTCAATTCATTTAGAAGAGTGAGATATCCCGAACTGTATTATATAAATCCGTATAAAAGATATAACGGACCCAATAGTTATACTGCAGGGAACCCGGACATACAGCCGTATTATACTTATTCATATGCGCTGGGTTTATCCCAGTATATAAGTGTCTACTATAATTCTTCAGCAGGATTGTATCAGTATGTTACGGCTAATGTTCAAGACAGCATTTCATACACAAGTCCGGTAAACTTAAGCAGCAATAAAGTTTACGGTGTAGATTTATCTCTGCCGTATTACAATAGCCCAATGGCTTTGTTTCACCTGCCTGATTTTATCTCAATGCTTAATATCCGGTTCACTTACAGGTACAGCAAGAGCATTGGCAGTTATTTGAATGAAGATTTGTCGGATTGGGGTTATTCCAAATCTTTAAATGCTTCGGTTGGATTAAAACTATGGTACGACATTGATGCAAGCATTTACCTTTATTATACTCCAAGAACTGAAAGCAAGAGATATATCGGCAATCCTACTTCATACTTATCAATTTTCTTCAGTAAGTCATTCTTAAATAAAAAGCTGAAGGTCAGCTTGTATATTACGGATATTCTTGACAGCAATAAATATGACCGGCAGACTTTCGGAACCGATTATTATCTTCATAGCAGCTACACTATGCTGAACAACCGCAGCATTTCAATCGGTTTTACATACACGATTAACAATTATAAGGCAAGACATGATAGAAATATTAACGACGAGCGGGATGCAAGCGGGCAATCGGTGAAGTAGATTTGCGAATTATACTTAAAAATAGTAAACTAAAACTGGTAATGTTAATTCATTTACTCATTTCTTCCCTTGAAGGCATATCATATTTTACTATCTTTGAAGCATGATAAAGAAAGTTTTTCCATTAGTATTTTTTATTTCATCACTTTTATGTGCTCAGCAGTTATCCAACGATAATAATCAATATATGCTTGCACAAAATTATATACAGGCAGGCATGTATGCTAAAGCGCAGCCGATCCTTGAAGAGCTTTATAAGAATCAACCGGGCAATTATGAATATTTTAATTCCTTAAATCAGGTGTATACCCAATTAAAAGATTATGATGCTTCAATTGCTCTTATTGAAGATAGAATTAAAATGTCCAGCCCGGATATAAATTTGTACGGCATGCTTGGGACTACTTATTACATGAAAGGCAATGAAAAAGAAGCATTTAAAACGTGGGATGATGCTTTAAAAACTCTCCCGCAAAGCGAAGTCAATTACAGGGTAATTGCCAACTATGCACTGGATAGACGCGCATTCGATAAAGCTATTGTATACCTTAAAAAAGGTCAGGATATTTCAAGCAATCCTATTTATTTCGCTTATGATCTTGGTAATTTATATTCTGTAACAATGCAGTACAAAGATGCGACCGATGAGTATTGTTTTATTCTGACCAAATATCCGTCACAGCTAAATACTATAGAAACCAGGATTTTAAATTATATTAACAAGCCCGGAGCATTGGAACAAGCGCTTCCTGTTGTTGAAAAATATGCCAACAGCGATGAGATAAATTTTAAATTTCTGTTAGCAAGACTTTTTATTGAAAAAAAATCTTACGATAAGGCTTACGATATTTATAAAGATATTGAGGAAATTCAAAAAGATCAGGGAGCCCAGCTATTAAGTTTTGCTCAATTTTTATACGGAGAAAAAATCTATAAAACAGCCGTAAAAGTGTATTCTGATATAATAAATAATTATCCCAATTCTGCAATTGTTTCTACGGCTAAACTCGGGTATGCAAAAACTCTTGAGGCTCTTTTGGATGAAAATAGTGATTCAAGTTTACCTTTATGGAAGCCGTATTATGAAATTCCGCCGGGTAATTCTTCGGAAATCGACAGAGTTATTTCTGCCTATCTTGAAATAAATAAACTTTATCCGCATTCGGAAGTAGCAAACGAAGCTCTTTTAAGAATCGGTAATATAAAGCTGGATAGACAGATGGATATTAAAGAAGCGGAAAAATATTTTAACATGATAGTTGAAGATTCTCCGCTTTCCAAATATTCCGGCGAAGCTTATAACGGGCTAGCAAAAGCTGCTATTTTTAATGGAGATCTGAAAAATGCTGCCGCTGACTTTTCAAAAATAATTTCCAACGACAGGAATTCGAAGGATTTGAGAAATTTAGCAGCTTACCGGCTTGCAAGAATTAACTTTTTTAAGGGTGATTTTTCAAAAACGAAACAATATCTTAAAAATATTTTAAGTGATCTGAAAAGCAATACGGCAAATGATGCGCTTGAATTATCTTTATTGATGAACACTTCACAGAACGATTCGTCTAATCTAATAATTTTTGCATCGGGAGAATTGCTGGCAGAACAGAAAAAGTTTGAAGATGCCGAAAAGAAATACAAAGTTGTAGCTGCCGATCCGAATAAATTGATGCTTCAGAATTTAGCGGTTTTTCGTTTAGGTGAAATGGATCTGGCAATGAATAATTTGGACAGCGCAATTGCAGTTTTTCAAAGAATTGCAAATGAGGGTCAAAAAAACATATATGCCGATAAAGCCTTATATTTGTTGGGAGAAATTTACCAATTTGGCTTAAAAAATAAGGCTAAGGCTACCGAAACTTATGAAAATTTACTTGCAAAATTCCCCAACTCGTTATATCTTGATGATGCAAGAGCTCAAATTGTTAAATTAAGAGATAATAAAACAAATAGATTGGAATAATGGCAAAAAAACAAAATCAGAAAATTGTTAAATGTTCCTTTTGCGGAAGAGACGGAAGTGAAGTCGGCAGCATGATTGCCGGACCGGATGTATATATATGCGATATTTGTATCAGCAGCAGTGTGGATATATTGAAAAATAATTTGGCTGCTTTTAATAATACAAAATCTAAAGGAACTTCACTGCAAACTCCGGCAGGGATAAAAAAGACCCTCGATGAATATGTAATAGGACAGGATAAAGCAAAAAAAATATTATCGGTTGCGGTTTATAATCATTATAAAAGAATAAATTCAAAAACTGCATTTTTTGAACTTGATGATGTTGAGATAGAAAAAAGCAATATTCTATTAATCGGTCCGACCGGTGTAGGAAAAACACTCTTAGCTCAAACGCTTGCAAAAATTTTGGATGTTCCGTTTGCAATTGCCGATGCCACAACTTTAACCGAAGCAGGTTATGTAGGCGATGATGTTGAGACAGTACTGGTGCATCTTTTGCAGGCTGCAGATTATAATCTGGAAAGAGCTCAAAAAGGTATTGTTTATATTGATGAAATTGATAAAATTGCGAGGAAAAGCGAAAGCACTTCAATTACCAGAGACGTTTCAGGAGAAGGAGTGCAGCAGGCGCTCTTAAAAATATTGGAAGGAACAGTTGCAGGCGTTCCCCCAAAAGGCGGAAGAAAGCATCCCGAGCAAAGCTTGATTAACATAAATACAAAAAACATTTTATTTATAGTCGGCGGTGCTTTTGAAGGTATAGATAAAATAATCGCATCTCGAATAAATAAAAACAAGATGGGCTTTTCTTCAAATTCCTTAAAAGGCAGAACTGAAGATGAGAATTTATTGCAGTATATTCTTCCTGAAGACTTACTCCGTTACGGTTTAATTCCGGAGCTTATCGGGAGAATTCCGGTCATCGCGCCTTTGCAGTCTTTATCTGTCGAGGCTTTTAAGTGTATTCTTACCGAACCTAAAAATGCCATCCTTAAGCAATATAAAAAGTTATTTATGATTGAAGGTATCGAGCTTGAATTTGATCCTTTCGCTATCGATGCAATTGTTGCAAAAGCAATGGAAAGAAAAACTGGTGCCAGGGCATTAAGGTCAATCGTTGAAGATTTTATGCTTGAAATTATGTATGATTTACCGGATAAAGAAAATGTAGAAAAATGTATAGTCACAAAAGATGTCATTGAAAATGGAGCGGAACCCATCTATCTTGAGGCCGATAGAAAATCAGCTTAACCAGTAAATTTATATTTAGTTTTAAGGGGCGGTCTTTCAGGATCGCCTTTAATGTTTAAAGATAAGTATTGTATTATGTTGAAGAAGATTATATTTGTCCTTTTGCTGCTTCCTTATTTTGCCTTACCACAATCAAAAATTTTAATCTATATGGATTTGAAGCAGACCGATCATTTAAAAGCATACGGAATAACTTACCATGCACTTGCACGCGGAGAAACTGCGGATTGGCTGCTGAATTACAGAGGCGGTTCTTTTATGCTGGATTATACTACTCAGACTGCCAATGAGTGCAGAGTTGACGGTGTTGCATTCGATGCTCTTTCCACTTCGCAGGCTGCGCAAGTATACTCTACCGTACAGGCCGAAGATAATAATATGGCTGTTGTTCGATTAGAGAAAGCGCCGAAGATTGCAGTTTATGTTCCCCCAAGTTTTCAGCCGTGGGATGATGCCGTTACGCTTGTGCTTGATTATGCAAAAATCCCTTATACGAAAATTTGGAACGATGAAATTTTAAGAGGCGATCTTTCAAAATATGACTGGCTTCATCTTCATCACGAAGATTTTACGGGCCAGTACGGAAAATTTTATGCAAGCTTCAGTAATGCTCAGTGGTATATCGATAATCAACTACAATATGAAAGAGACGCAAAGAAAAACGGGTTTAAAAAAGTTTCCAACATGATGAAAGCTGTTGCGCAGACGATAAAAAATTATGTAGCTAAAGGCGGCTTTCTTTTTGCAATGTGTTCAGCAACCGATACTTTTGATATTGCACTGGCAGCAGAGCATACGGATATTTGCGCTTCGATGTTTGACGGCGATCCTCCCGATCCCGATGCACAGAAAAAGCTTGATTTCTCCAATACACTTGCTTTCACGAATTTTACTTTAGAGATGAATCCTTATGTATATTCATTCAGTAATATAAATGTAACACCAAGCCAGGTTGGAGATCCTAAAAACGATTACTTTACGTTGTTTGATTTTTCTGCTAAATATGATCCGGTTCCTTGTATGTTAACTCAAGACCATGTAAATGTTATTCACGGATTTTTAGGACAAACAACGGCATTTCATAAAAAATTCATTAAAAGAAATGTAACAATATTAGCACAAAGACAGGGGACTGATCAGGTAAAATATATTCATGGGAATTACGGAAGGGGAACTTTTACTTTTTACGGCGGCCACGATCCCGAAGCTTATGAGCATTTGGTCGGTGATCCTCCGACTGACCTGGCGCTTCATAAAAATTCTCCCGGCTACCGGCTTATTCTAAATAATATTTTATTCCCTGCTGCCAAACCTAAAAAACAAAAAACATAATTATTGTTTCGGATGTAGTTTGTTGTTCCCCCGCCAATTAATTATTTTTTAATGTTGTTTAATTAATAAAGTTATTCCAATAGGCAGATTATTATATGAAATCTATTAAAATTAAAAATTCATCAAGACAAATACCCATTGGTAAAATTGTATGCGTAGGCAGGAATTACGCTGAACATGCAAAGGAACTTGGAAATGAAATTCCGGAAAAACCGGTTGTATTTTTAAAACCTGCTTCTTCGGTAATTTTTTCGGAAGACAGTATTATTTACCCTTCATTTTCAAAAGAAATGCATCACGAAATTGAACTCGTTTTATTAATCGGTAAAAATATTAAAGATGCTGCCAAAGTAGAAGCAGAGAATGCAATTATGGGTTATGGTCTTGGCTTGGATATGACACTCAGGGATATTCAAAATGAATTAAAGAAAAAAGGACATCCCTGGACGATAGCAAAATGTTTTGATACTTCTGCCGTGCTGTCGGAATTTATTGTGAAAGAGAATTATACCTTAACGCTTGAAGAAGAGATTTCCCTTAGTGTTAACAACCAAATCCGACAAAAAGAGAAATTAAATCTTATGCTTTTTAAACCTGCTGAAATTGTTCGGTATATCTCTTCTTTAATGACACTGGAAGAAGGGGATTTAATTTTTACCGGCACACCCAAAGGTGTAGGCAAAGTAGAAAAAGGAGATAGGCTTACAGCTAATCTTTCTGATGTCTTTGAATTAAATTGTAATATAATTTGATTTTTAAACCCCTGTTGCATTATAGTCATGTGGTACATTAATTATTAAGTTTGCCGAGGGCTTTCTTAATTAGTTCTTCAATTGAAATATTAGTTTCTTCGGCAAGTACATCCCGCACGGCTTTTTCCGCAATTTTTTGATTGTATCCTAATGTAGTAAGAGCAGCAACAGATTCATTTTTTATGCTGAAAGGTATCTCAACACCGCCTTCTTCTATTATATGATCCACCTTTGTTCTAAGCTCAAGCACAAGTCTCTCGGCTGTTTTTCTTCCGATGCCCGGTATTGCAATAATTCTGGAAACATCGCCGTTTTGAACGGAACCTTTAAGCTCATCAACCCTGATGCCTGATAATATATTTAAAGCTAATTTTGGTCCGATCCCGTTTACACCTACAAGAAGTTCAAACATTTCTTTTTCGGATTCCGAAAAAAAACCGAACAATGTGATGGAATCTTCTTTTACGCTTGTGTAAACAAAAAGGGAAACAATTTCTTTATCATTAATTTTTTCAAACGTGTTTATGGAAATATTTAATAAATAGCCGACTCCGTTTACGTCTAATATTATTTTAGTCGGCTTTGAAGAAATTATTTTGCCTTTAAGAAATCCTATCATTGCTTTTTAGGTATTTTATCAAATAATTAATTAATAACTCTTTCAGGATAAGCCTCCACAAATGCTTTCCAGTTATTGCTTCTTTTAGACGGAGATTTCATTCTAAAAGCATGGCAAATAGCTACAGCAAGTGCGTCGCTTTCATCGAATCTCATCTTAATATTTTCAATATTTAAAATTGTTTTAACCATGTAGCTTACCTGCTCCTTCGAAGCTGCACCGGTTCCTACAACCGATTTTTTAATTTCTCTCGGAGAATATTCGCTTGTTTGTATTTTATTATGAACCGCTGCTAAGATTGATACACCTCTTGCATACCCAATTTTCATTGCAGATTGTACGTTCTTTCCATAAAATGCAGTTTCTATTGCAAACTCCGCAGGCTTATAAATTTTTATGATATTACTTAATTCATCGTAAATCATTTCGAGCTTTTCGGAAAGATTTTTAGAGGAAGGAAGTTTTATTAGTCCGTTTTTTATTAATGATAGACTATTTTTATTTTGTTTAATGATGCCGTAACCCGTAAATATGGTTCCAGGGTCAATTCCTAGAATTATCATTTAAACTTTCGATTAGAATTTAAAAATGAGTTCTGTTTGACTAACCTTTTTATTAATTATTTAAAGATGCATCATCAATATCGGCATTAGAATAAACATTCTGTACATCATCACAATCTTCTAAAGATTCCAGTAGTTTTGCAACTTTTTCCGCATCTTCGCCGGTCACTTTAATATAATTTTGCGGTATCCACTGAAGTGAAGCATTATCAATTATAAGTTCTTTATCCTGCAAAGCCTTTCTTACCGTTTCAAAAGATTCTATAGAGGATTGTATTACAAAAAATTCTTCTTCGGTTTGAATATCTTCGGCGCCGGCTTCCAAAATAATTTCCATAATATCGTCTTCGGTTTTATCCTGTTTGGGTAAAGTAATAACGCCTTTTTTATCGAACATATAAGCAACGGAACCGTTTTCCGCCATTCGTCCTCCTCCTTTACTGAATAAATGCCTGACTTCGGCAACCGTTCTATTTTTATTATCGGTTGCTACCTCGACCATTACTGCAATGCCCGCAGAAGCATATCCTTCATAAGTCAATTCATAATATGTCACCCCTTCAAGTTCGCCGGTTGCTTTTTTTATAGCCCGATCTATATTATCGGCCGGCATATTAACAGCTTTTGCATTATCAACAGCTAATCTCAGCCGGGGATTGCCGTTAATATCACCGCCGCCTTCTCTGGCAGCTATTGTTATTTCCTTTATTATTTTAGTAAAAGCTTTGCCGCGTTTTGCATCTATAGCAGCTTTTTTCCTTTTTGTAGTCGCCCATTTTGAATGCCCAGACATGAATATAACTCCTAATTATTTTCTTTTATTTTAATATCCTTAAATTTAAACTGAGGAAATGTCCTTCCGTCTCTTACGCTCTTATCTATTGTATAAACAACATCAATAATTGATTTGTTTCTTATTGAATCTATATATTCTCCCATATTGAATCCGATACCGTCGAATATTCGATCCGTACCGTTTTGCTTTAAACTTAATATTAAATGATTAGTTCCGACAATTCTGGGATGATTAACAATCTCAACATTCTCGGATAAAAATACCGGTCTCATATTGCCCGGGCCAAAAGGAGAAAATTGATCAATAACTCTAAAAAACTTTGGCGTTACTTCGGAAAATTTTAGTTTGGAATCAATATGAATTTCAGGAAGCAGATCTTCTTCATTCATTGATTCCTTTACAATTTGATTAAACTTTGATTTAAATTCTTCAATTTTATCAACTTCAACTGCGAGCCCCGCAGCCGCCTGATGACCTCCGAAATGTATTAATAAATCTTCACATTTTTTAAGTGCTTCATAGATATTAAAGTTGGAAATGCTTCTTGCAGATCCTTTAGCGATGCCGTCTACGGTTGTAAGCATAATTGTCGGACGGTAATATTTTTCAACTAATCGTGAAGCAACAATACCTATAACACCGGGATGCCATTTTTCCTGATGCAGTATAATTGCCAAATCCTCGCTTAAGTCTAAAGAATTTTCAACGATTTCCAATGCACTATCGTAAGTATTCTCATCAATTTTACGTCGATTATAATTTTCAGTTTCCAGTATTTGAGCCAGCTCCAAAGCGTGATTTTTGTCTTTGGTTATCAATAATTCGACAGCCCTTTGTGCATCACCCATTCTTCCTACTGCATTTATTCTCGGCGCAATTGTAAAGACAACCTGCCCGGATGTTAAATTTCCGGGACTCATATTGCTGCTTTCTATCAATGCCGCAATACCGGGTCTTGGATCGGAATTAATCATATTCAATCCTTCCTTCACAAGAATTCTATTTTCATCTACAAGAGGAACAATATCGGCGGCACCTGCCAGTGCAACCAGATCCAGATATTGCAGAGGAAGTTCTCTTTTGCCGATTCTTTCTGCAACACCTTGCGCTAATTTAAAAGCTACGCCCGCACCGGAAAGATACTTGAACGGGTAAGTACAATTCGGTTTTAGGGGATCCAAAACGGCATAAGCATTTGGTATTGCGTCCTTAGGCTGGTGATGATCACAGATGATTAAATCAATGCCTAATTCCTTTGCATATTCGGTTTCTTCAATGGCGGTAATTCCGCAGTCAACGGAAATTAAAAGGGAGGTGCCTTTACTTTTTATATTATCTATTCCTGATTTTGAGATCCCGTAACCTTCCGTTAATCTTTGCGGGATATAAAATTCAGCATTTGCACCGAGTTCTTTTAAGAACATAAACAACAAAGAAGTAGAACATGTTCCGTCTACATCATAATCCCCATAGACGCAAATTAATTGATTTTCGGTAAGTGCCTTTATAACTCTATATGTAGCAGCTTCCATACCGTCCATTAAAAAGGGATCGTTCAGGTGTTCTAATGATGGGCGAAAAAAAGTTTTGGCCTGGTTAAAATTTTTGATGCTTCGAAGATACAGTAATTTAGCAAGTACTTCGGAAATATTTAAAGAATCAGCTAATGATTTTACTGCGTAGTCATCTTCAATTTCTTTTATTTTCCATCGTTTTTTCAGCATAAAAATTATCCTAAAAAGATAATTTAAAGAATAAAAAATAGTAAAAGCCTGTAAGCCGAGTTCTGTATTCCTGAAAAAATCAGGACGGCAATTATTTATCTTGATCACGAATTACTCCGTGATTCCAGCAGTCTACCCGGAAACCGTTCAAAGCGAACAACTTTGACCCCGAAAAAACGGGAATGATTTCCTTATTTGACCTTGCTTCAGGTGGGGTTTACCCTGCCGGAAATGTTACCATTTCCGCGGTAGGCTTTTACCCTGCCTTTTCACCCTTATCCGGCTGCTGCCGGACGGTATATTTTCTGTGGTACTTTCCGTATACTAAGCTTTGCGTTTAGTATCCCGGGTGTTACCCGGCACCCTGTTCTGTGAAGCTCGGACTTTCCTCTGCAACGGTAAAACCATTACAGCAATTGCCCGGCTCTTCTATTTTTTATCCTTTTATAAACTGCAGATGAAGGAATCATCGGCAATTTAAGCCAATTACTTTTTAACTTTAATAAGAATTTTAAATTTTGAAAGTTAAGTTATTTTAATAACTGCAATATAATAAATAACTTGTCTTAAGTCAGTAGAAAATTTATAAGTTTTATTTAATTGTATAATTATTTGAAGTTAATTGGATTTAATAAATAAAGAAGTGTTTTTTTTATCTCTTACCTTTATGTACCGACTTTTGGCCGGTACAAGTGCCTTTTTTTGTTAAATAAGGCAGGTATAGAGAATTTTCGGAAAAGTTTTATGCATCCACAGTATCTGCAATTTCAGTAGAAACCAAAATTCTGCCGCAATATTCGCAGAAAAACAACTTGTTGTTTCTTCTGATTTCAAGCTGTCTTTGAGAAGGAACAATGTTATGGCATCCCGAGCAAGCCGAACGTTTTATAGTAGCAACGGCTTTGCCTTTTTTAGCTTTTCTTATTCTCATGTATGCAGAATAATCGGCCTTCTTGGTTAGTGCTTCAATTTCTTTCCTTTTTGCTCTTATCTTAACTTCTTCTTTTTCGTTAGCTTTAATAATTTCCTTAAGATCGGCTTCTTTAACCTTTAACTCTTCTTTTAAAACATCAAGCTGCGGACTTACTTCCTCAATTTCATCGGTAAGAGTTTTACTGAGGTCAGCTAAAGTGTTATTCTCAGCTTCAAGTTTGGTAATTTGTTCTTCGGAGTGGTCTATTTCCTTTGTAAGTGCATCGTACTCTTTGTTGTTTCTTACCTGATAAAGCTGAGCTTTAAATTTTTTCTGATTCTCTTTTAATTTTTCAATCTCTTCTTCATTTCCTTCTCTTTTTTCCAGAGATTCTTTACGTTCTTTATCTTTGTCCGCAATTTCTTTTTTTAATCCGGAAATTTTTTCTTCCAAAGCTTCAACAGCATTAGGGAGATCCCCGCGAAGTTCTTCAAGTTCGTCAAGCTGATCATCTAAATTTTGAAGCTCATACAATATTTTTAACCTGTCAAACAATTTATTTATGCTCCTTAGTTATTAAAAAAAATTATGGGGTTAGTTGACCCACCGTATTTAAAAATTTTTATATTTGAATTATTTGAATTAATATAATTTTCTAACTTATTCTTTACCTGTTTAAGTGAATGAATTTCGGTTTCATAATGCCCGGCATCAATTAAAAGAATTTCTCCGTTGAAATCATGAAATGTGTGATATTTAATATCTGCAGTTATAAAAGCATCGGCTCCGGAAATAACGGCATCTTTTATCAAATCGCTTCCGGCACCTCCGCAGACGGCCACTTTATTAATTGAATTTTTGCTGCCTTTTGTGTAGCGAAAATTTTTAATATTTAATTTTTGCGAAATATATGATAGAAAAGTTTTCACGTTCAAAGGCTTTTCCAGATACCCTATAACTCCTTCGCCGTAATTAACATTTGAATTCTCAAGCGGATAAATATCGTAGGCTATTTCTTCGTACGGGTGTACTTTTAATATTGCATTTAAAACATTTCTTAATTTCCATGAATTAACCAGAACTTCCAATCTAATCTCTTCAACCTCTTCAAAATTTCCTTTTTTGCCGATTGAAGGATTGGTTTTTCCGGAGCCCCGGAACGTCCCTGTGCCCGAAGTTTTGAAACTACAATTACTGTATTCTCCAATTATTCCTCCTCCTGCTTCGAAGATTGCCTTAGAAATCCGGTTAACATGGGTGAGAGGAACAAATACAATTAATTTGTTCTGATTTGATTTTATGTTAACTAAAAAGTCTATCTTTTTAAGATTTAATTTTTTGGCAAGTTCAAAGCTTACACCGTCCCTGGTAAAATCAAGATTTGTGTGCGCCGAATAAAGTGTTATATCGTTCTTGATTAATTTTTCAATTAATCTGGAGTTCTTATCGTTAAGTGTATCTATTTTTTTAGGTGAATGAAAAAGAAGCGGGTGATGGGTTATTATTAAATTGCAGTTTTTTTTAATCGCATCTTCAACTACGCTGTCCGTAAGCTCGAGAGACAAAAGAATGTTTTTTACTTTTCTTTTAACCGATCCTACTTGCAATCCGACATTATCCTTTTGCCACGCTATTTCTTTCGGGGCCCAGTCTTCAAAGTATTTAAATATCTCGTTACATGTCATATCAAAAAAAAATGCACTTCTGTATTTGAAGTGCATCTTTCTAATTTTAATTCTTTTGCTGAGAAACAGCCGAACTGTAAAATATTCTGAAAAAAATAAATCTTTTAATATTTATTACCATAATTTAAGTTCTTAAATATAGGCTTTATCAATCAAATTTTCAATAAAGAGGTTAATATTATATTAAAAATAATATGAACCCTATGTGATGTAAAATACCATAAAAAACATTAGCCGGGTTCTGTCCAATTATTATCTTCTTTAATAAGCTCAATTAAGGAATCTACTGCATTTTCCGACTTAATGTTCCTTTTAACAATTTCTTTACCGCGGTATAGTGATATTTTTCCAACTCCGGAACCAACATAGCCGTAATCGGCATCTGCCATTTCTCCCGGACCGTTAACAATACATCCCATTATTGCGATTTTAACACCTTTTAAATGTTCTGTTCGTTTTCTAATCATTTCCGTCGTTTCCTGCAAATCAAACAAAGTTCTGCCGCAGGAAGGACACGCAATATATTCGGTTTTTGAAATTCGAACCCGCGCTGCCTGTAAAATTCCGAATAAAATTCTATTAACAATTTTCTCTATTTTTTCAGATGATTTTGTGTAGCTTTTTACATAAACATTGTCTTTCTTCAAAGGTGTTTCTAATTGAATATTTTTTGTACTTACCCATACACCGTCGCCAAATCCTTCTATAAGCAATCCGCCGAAATCGGTTGAACTGTTTAGTCTTAATTCATCCATTGTTATATTGGAATATGTCCTTTTAATAATAACAGGATTTTCAACTTTTTGTATAAGCAGTTCCATAAAAGCACGCCGCTGCGCAGGCATCCCGTGCAAATTATCAGTTCTCAAAACTAATACTACGGTTTTGTCGTTTTTAATTTGTTCAATTAAATTTTTATTAAAGTTGTCCGAATTAATTGATACAAAATTTAATGCATCGGATTTATAGTCTACAGTTAAATATTCATCTGCTTTGTATAAAGGATAACCTTTTGATTTATCCTGAAATTGTTTCCAGAAGTCAAAATCATAAATTGCTTTTAATCCGCTGGGAATTTCAAATGAAAGTTCTTTGCCGCCGAGATAAATTATATCAGGCGCACTGTCACTCATGCTCCATTTGTCTGTGGATGAATTGTAATAATATCCTATCAAGGAAAGATCATCTGCGGTTTTAATATTTTGTTCACTTAAATCCGCTACGACTCGTGGAACATTGCTTCCTCCTATTCCCGAAACCTCCGATGTATGTCTTTTAGAATAGTTATACGGATCATAAGGAATTACTTCAACAGGTTTTATCGGTTTATGTTCGGATCTGTTTTTATATCTATTAACTAATTGAATTGCAACAGGGGTTTCAAATTCGGGATCTTCGGTTAAAGAAACTCTTACCGTATCACCTATTCCATCTTCTAACAACGATCCGATTCCAAGCGCCGATTTTATTCTTCCGTCTTCTCCGCCGCCTGCTTCGGTAACACCAATGTGAAGGGGATAATTCATACCCTCTTCTTCCATTTTTTCAATCAGCACTCTATAAGCTTGTACCATTATTTGAGGATTACTGGCTTTCATAGATAACACTATGTTAAAATAGTTTAGGTCTTCGCATATTCTTACAAATTCCAATGCTGATTCTACCATGCCTAATGGAGTATCTCCGTAACGACTCATAATTCTATCTGAAAGCGAGCCATGATTCGTTCCGATACGCATTGCTGTTCCGTATTCTTTACAAACTTTTACCAGCGGAACAAACTTTTCCCGTATTCTATCTATCTCGGCATTATATTCTGTATCGGTGTATTCGAGCGATTGAAATTTCTTTTTGTCTGCGTAATTTCCCGGATTTACTCTAACTTTTTCAACAATTCTTGCAGCAATTTCTGCTGCATTAGGCGTAAAGTGAATGTCAGCAATTAGCGGAACATCGCATCCTCGTTTATGCAGTTCCTTTTTAATTTCCGCTAAATTTTGTGCTTCCAATTTACTAGGCGCTGTAATACGAACATACTCACATCCCGATTCAACCATCCTAATCGTCTGTTCAACAGTTGCTGTTGTATCCATAGTATTTGTAGTTGTCATCGATTGAATACGGATCGGATTATTCCCGCCGAGAGGAATATTACCAATGTTAACTTCTCTTGTTTTATAACGGGAATAACTCGTTAAACTATTGCAGTATGTTTTAATATTTTTAATTGTATCAAGCATTTTTTAATTCATTTTTAGTTTTGCCTGTTTAATAATTCAATTATAGATTCGGCAAAAAAGCCGGCTGAATTTGGTCCGTTTGCAGTAATAATATTTCCTATAATAACTACGGGCAAATCTTTATAATCGATTCCTTTATTAATTAATTCCATTCTGTCTTCATAAAAACATGTAGCCGAAATCCTATTTAAAATTCCAGCTTTAGCCAGTATTACCGGTGCACTGCAGATTGCGGCGATAATTTTATTAGATTTATTAAATCTAATTGCCGCTTTATGAAGCAGTGAATTATCCCAATAATTTCTGGCACCGGAACCGCCTATAAAAACAATTCCGTTAAAATTATTTTCGTGAATATTAAACAGGTTTACATCCGCTTTAACCTTTTGACCGGTCTCACTTATGCACAAATAATTAGCATCAGAAGCTATAAATGTATTTATATCGTTTTTTTCAAGAATTCTCTTTGTTGTAAAGAATTCAATACCGCTAAAATGCAAAGAAGGAAGAAAAATTAAAATACTTTTTTTATTCACCGGTTAATTTAACCTAAATTTGATGTTTCTAATATAGTTATTATGGACAATGATAAAAAACCTAAATTTTGTAAAATTCATATCGTCATTTTTTGTAAATTATCAATCGATTAATATCAGCCTTATTAAATATATTTTGTCCGGCAAAAATGAGAATATCCGAGAATAAAATAGAAGAAATAAGATCAGCGGCAAATATTGTTGACGTAGTATCGGAATTTATTCCTTTGAAGAAAAGAGGAAAAAACTTTTTAGGTCTTTGCCCTTTTCACAACGAAAAAACTCCATCATTTACCGTAAGCGAAGAAAAACAGATTTTTCATTGTTTCGGATGTCATGCCGGAGGAAATGTATTTAAGTTTTTAATGGATTATGAAAAAATATCTTTCGTAGAAAGCGTTCAGGAAATTGCACAAAGATGCGGTATTAGTCTTGAGTTTGATGAGGCATCACAGAGTGAAAAGCAAAGCGAACAGGAAATATTTTACGACATAAATACCGAAGCTGCCCGGTATTTTTCGAATAACTTACTAAATCACCTCGATGGTGAATATGCCCGCAAATATTTTCAAGAAAGAAAAGTAAAACCTCAGACAATGCGCGCCTTCGGGCTTGGATACGCTCTGCCCGGCTGGGAAAATTTTCTTTCATTTGCAGAGGAAAGAAAGATTGATTTTCAAAAAGCTTTAACTCTAGGATTGATCGGTCAAAATAATGACGGAAGATTGTATGATAAATTTTCCGGAAGAATAATTTTCCCGATCTTTTCGCCTAACGGCCGCGTTGTAGCTTTTGCGGGGAGAATCCTGGACAACAGGGAAAATGCTGCAAAGTATCTTAACTCGCCTGAATCAATAATTTATACAAAAGGAAGAATACTTTACGGTCTTTCGCATGCAAAAGATGAAATTAGACGTTTGGATAAAGCTATCCTTGTTGAAGGATACATGGATTTAATTGCACTTCATCAAAG
>Ga0307441_1000056_pt1 | contig 51218 bp, 45 predicted proteins | sample SalMarWE160420MG_FD_202149 | JGI IMG/M metagenome (GOLD analysis project Ga0307441, IMG submission 202149) | Salt marsh sediment microbial communities from the Plum Island Ecosystem LTER, Massachusetts, United States - WE1604-20 | ecosystem: Environmental > Aquatic > Marine > Intertidal zone >... | reverse complement strand
GACGCGCCGCCGCCGTACGCCGACTGCTGCGTTTCCTCTCTTTGCTGCCCCTGCCGCTCGCCCAGGGGGTGGGCGTGCTCATGGGTGCGACGCTGGCGCTGTTTCCCACCAGCCTGCGGCGTATCACGCGGATCAACCTGGACCTCTGTTTGGGGGAATTGCCACCGGCCGAGCGCCGGCGCCTCACCCGACGCAGCCTCATCGAAACCGGCAAGACCGCCGCCGAGAGCGGTGCCGTGTGGCTGTGGCCGCCGCAACGGGTCATGCCCCTGGTACGGGAGACGGTGGGCGAGGAGGTCATGGAACAGGCGGTGGCCCGGGGCAGGGGGGTCATTCTCGCCACCCCCCATCTGGGATCGTGGGAAATGTCGGGGCTGCACGCCGCCGTACGCTTCGGTATCACCAGTCTGTACCGCCCGCCCCGCATGGCCGAGCTGGATGATCTGATCCGCGGTGCCCGGGAGCGCACCGGCGCCCGCCTGGTACCCACCGATGCCGGTGGCATCCGGGCTCTGTACCAGGCTCTGGGGAGGGGGGAGGTGATCGGCATCCTGCCCGATCAGGAACCGGCGCCGGGCGGCGGCGTTTTCGCCCCCTGGTTCGGCAAGCCGGCCTACACCATGCTGCTGCTGGCGCGGCTGGCCCGCAAGAGCGGTGCCCCGGTGATCTTCATCTATGCGGAACGTCTGCCGTGGGGTCGGGGCTTTCGGCTCCATTACCGGGAGGCCGAGGAAGGCATCGCCGACGCCGACCCGCAGGTCGCCGCCGCCGCCCTCAACCGCACCGTAGAAGCCTGCGTGCGGGCCCTGCCCAGCCAGTACCAGTGGAGCTACCGCCGCTTCCGTCACCGCCCCGAAGGCGAGCCGTCCGTCTACGGATAGAACGCGACGGGGCGTGGCCCCTACTGGGCACCCTGGGCCTTGTGCAGGCGTTTGAGGAACACGCGCATTTCCTTGGCCGCCTGGATGTCGCCTCTGGCCTCGGCGGTAGCGATACCGCTCTCGTAGGCCTGCACCGCCTGTTCCCTGCTGCCCGCTTCGGTGAGTGCCTTGCCGTAGGCCTTCCAGGCCGCAGAGTACTGGGGATCCTGACGCACCGCTTCTCCCAGGTGCTCGACGGCGTGCGCGTTATCGCCGGCTTTCAGGTAGGCCGTGCCGAGACTGTAGCGCAGCAGGGCGTTGTCCTGGCCGGAGGCCAGCATGGCTTCGAAATTTTCGATCATTCCCATGGACGAAGAGTGTCGCGGCTGGGACGTCCCCTTGCAAGGGCGCGGATTCAGGGGGATTGGCGTGCGCCGTCGTCGGCCCGCCGCTGGGCTACCAGCAGAGCCTCGTTGCGCAGGCCTGCGTTCAGGTCGCCGATGAGTCCTTCCTCCCGGTAGGCGACCAGGTGCAGATCGCCGAACGCCCGCAGCAGCTCGTTGTCGCCCAGCCGGAAGTCGGGGTTGCTGGGCCCGCCGCCGTCCACCCGCTCGCGGATGAAGGTCTGATAGAACAGCAGCCCGCCCGGGCGCAGGGCGGCGGCGATGGCAGGGAAAAGATCCCGTTCCAGAAAGCGGCTGACCACCACCACGTCGAAGCGCCCGGCCTCCGGCGGCATGGCCACCACGTCGCGCATTTCGGCGTTCAGCTCCAGCCCACGCCCACGGGCCGCCTCCCGCACCGCCTCCACGGCGGCCGCCGACCAGTCCCACGCCCAGGTCTGCAGGCCGCTTGCGGCCAACAGCAGGGCATTGCCACCGCGCCCGCAGGCCAGATCCAGGGCGCGGCCCCGGGCCGGCAGCAGATGGCGGTTCTGCGCCAGCACCTCGGCCGGCTGCGCACCCGGCCCGCCGCCGTCCCGAAAGCGCGCTTCCCAGCGCGCCCGGCGATCCTCAGGGTCTGTATCGCTCACGAGCCCGCGCTCAGAAGAAGGTCACGCCGACCTGGAACAATCGCTCGACGTCGCCGATGCGGCGCTTGTCCACCAGAAACATGATGACATGGTCCTCGGGCTCGATAACGGTGTCGTGGTGGGCCATCAGCACTTCCTCGGCCCTCACGATGGCCCCGATGGTGGTCCCCGGCGGCAGCTTGATCTCCTCGATGGCGCGCCCCACCACCTTGGAGGTCTTGCGGTCGCCATGGGCCACCGCCTCGATGGCTTCGGCGGCGCCGCGGCGCAGGGAGTGCACCGCCACCACATCGCCGCGGCGCACGTGGGTGAGCAGGCTGCCGATGGTGGTCTGTTGGGGCGAGATGGCGATGTCGATGGCTTCGCTCTGCATGAGGTCCACGTAGGCGGCGCGATTGATCAGCGACATCACCTTGCGCGCGCCCATGCGCTTGGCCACCATGGCCGACAGGATATTCGCTTCCTCGTCGTTGGTCAGGGCGCAGAACACGTCGGTGTTCTCGATGTTCTCTTCGCGCAGCAGTTCCTCGTCGGCCGCATCGCCCAGCAGCACGATGGCCTTGTGAAGACGCTCCGACAGTTCCCGGGCCCGTTGCGCATCGTGCTCGATGATCTTCACCTGGTATTTGTTTTCCAGGGCGCGGGCAAGGCGCATGCCGATGTTGCCGCCGCCGGCGAGCATGACGCGCTTGACGGGCTTGTCCAGGGACCGCAGCTCGGCCATCACCGCTCTGATGTTCTTGCGGGCGGCAATGAAGAACACCTCGTCATCGACCTCGATGACAGTGTCGCCTTCCGGAATGATGGGTTTACCCCGCCTGAAGATGGCGGCCACCCGCGTCTTCACGCCGGGCATGTGGTCCTTGAGACGCCGCAGCTCGTGCCCCACCAACGGGCCGCCGTAGTAGGCGTGCACCGCCACCAGCTGGACCTTGCCGCCGGCGAAGTCCAGCACCTGCAGCGCACCGGGGTGCTCGATCAGGCGCTGGATATAGTCCGTCACCACCTGTTCCGGGCTGATCAGCACATCCACGGGCAGCGCTTCGGGTGCGAACAGCCGGGGGTGCTTGAGGTATTCGCCCGAGCGCACCCGGGCGATCTTGGTGGGGGTGCGGAACAGCGTATAGGCAACCTGGCAGGCCACCATGTTGGTCTCGTCGCTGTTGGTCACGGCGATGATCATGTCGGCGTCCATGGCCCCGGCGTGGGCCAACACGTCCGGATGAGCCCCATGGCCGGCGACGGTGCGGATGTCCAGCCTGTCCTGCAGGTCCTGCAGAATCTGCGCGTTCTCGTCCACCACGGTGATGTCGTTGGCTTCGCTGGACAGGTTGCTGGCTACCGAAGCGCCCACCTGGCCGGCACCCAGAATGATGATCTTCACGGCGCCGCCACCTTCGATACATGCAACGACACAGCGCACCCTGCCGAGCGACCGCCCACGCCTTTATCCATGCTCATGCGCAGCGCGCGCCCCAGTCCCGCGCCAGCCCATGGAAGGCGCGCCGCCGTAAGCCGTTCCAACACTAGTCACCGCCTTTCTTGAATTCGATACCCAGGGCGCGCAGCTTTCGATACAGATGAGTGCGCTCCATACCCACCAGCTTGGCGAGCTTGCCGACGCTGCCGCCGGACTCCTGCAGTTGGTGCTCCAGATAGGCCCTTTCGAACTGCTCACGCGCGTCGCGCAGGGGCAGATCGAAGGACAGCGGTACGCCCCGTTCGGCGCCGACGCGGATGGGCTGCACGCTCAGCGCCGCCTCCACTTCCGCCACCTCGATGGTCTCGCCGCTGCCCAGGATCAGCAGCCGCTGGACAAGGTTCTTCAGCTCCCGCACGTTGCCCGGCCAGGGATAGTTGCGCAGCCGATTCTGGGCAGCCAGGGAAAAGCGCCGGTAGGGCAGATTTTCCCGGTCGGCAAAATAGTCCGCGTAATAGTTGAGCAGGTCCGGCACGTCCTCCAGATGCTCGCGCAGGGCGGGCACCTTCAGGGGCACCACGTTGAGGTGGTAATACAGGTCCTCACGGAAGCGGTTGGCGCTGACCTCCTCTTCCAGATCGCGATGGGTGGCGGCGATGATGCGCAGGTCCACGTGCACCGCCTCGCTGCCGCCCACCCGCAGAAAGGAGTGGGCCTGCAGCACACCCAGCAGGCGCGCCTGGGTCTGGGGATCCATATCGGCGATGTCGTCAAGGTACAGCACGCCGCCGTTGGCCTGCTCGAGCCGCCCGTAACGGACCTGGTCGCCCTCCTCGCTGCCGAACAGCTCCACGGCGGAATTCTCCCGTGAGATGGAGCCGACGCCCACCTCCACGAACGGACCTTCCCGCCGGGAGCTGTTCAGGTGCAGGTAGTGGGCGAAGGTCTTCTTGCCGCTGCCGGGCTCGCCCCGCATCAGCACCCAGGTATCGTGCTGGGCAAGGCGCTTGACCTGCTCGCGCAGCTGCTGCAATACGGTGCTGCGCCCCACCGGCTCCAGCACCGGTTCGGCCTGGCGACGCAGCCCGACGTTTTCCTTCTGCAGCTTGTCGGCTTCCAGGGCGCGACCGACGGTGAGCAGCAGCTTGGCGAGGGAGATGGGCTTTTCGATGAAATCGTAGGCCCCCAGCCGGGTGGCCTCCACAGCCGTTTCCACAGTGCCGTGTCCTGACATGACGATCACCGGGCAGGGCAGGCCGCCGCTCTCGGACCATTCGCGCAGCAGGGTGATGCCGTCCACGTCCTGCATCCAGATGTCCAGCAGGATGAGGTCGGGGCGGCGGGCGCGCCGGGCCTGGCGGGCGGCCTCGCCGCTGTCGGCGACGCCGACTTCGTAGCCCTCGTCCTCCAGAATCTCCTGCACGAGATTGCGGATGTCGGGCTCGTCGTCGACCACCAGAATGTGGGCAGCGCTCATGGGGCAAACCCTTGTTCGCGAAAATGGCCCCGAGGGGGCCCATGACGCGCCTCATCGTAACCCAATTGACGGTCTATCCCTAGCCCGCCTCCTGCGCGGACAGGCGGGGAAGCGACCGACGATCGTCATCAACGCGTCGATGATCGCCGGCATGTCGAATGCTCCGTTGGCACCCGTACCGCGGGCTGGCCCGCGAGGCCGCTACCTGCAAGATAAGCACAGATTGGCGAGTGCAGCGCTCGCGCCGCGCTGCGATTATCCCGCGGATCGAGCGTTCGAGGCGTCCGCCGCGCCGCTGCGGGTGGTCAGCACACGCAGACGGATGAGCACGCGGGCGCCGCCGGGCTCCAGGTTCTGGGCCTCGATGACGCCGCCGTGCTCTTCGACAATTTTCTTGACAATGGCGAGGCCGAGGCCGGTGCCCTTGGGCTTGGTGGTCACGTAGGGCTCGAACAGCTGCTCGAAGAGCTGGGGCGGGAATCCGGGGCCGTTGTCGTCCACCCACAGCTCCACGTAGTGGGTATCGAGCTCGTTCACGCACAGCGTACCGACCACCACCTTCCCATCGGGGCGGTTGCTGGTGGCTTCCTGGGCGTTCTTGAACAGGTTGTGCAGCAGTTGGCGAAGCCGACCGGCATCGGCTTCCACGCAGGGGTTGGAGGGATCCAGGCGGCTCTCGATCTGCAGACCGGCGGCGTGGCCGCGGTACAGGTCCAGCACCTCCAGGACGAGGGGATTCAGGTCCACCGGTTCGCGGTGCATCTGCGGCGCCCGGGCATATTCGGTGAACGCGTTGACCATCTCCTTCATGGCCTCCACCTGCTGGACGATGGTGTGGGTGGCCCGTTCCAGCACCTCGCCGTCCTCCGGCGCCAGCACCTTGAGATACTTGTGGCGCAGCCGCTCCGCGGACAGCTGAATGGGCGTGAGCGGGTTCTTGATCTCATGGGCGAGGCGGCGTGCCACTTCGCCCCACGCCGCGTCGCGCTGGGCCTGGATGAGCGCCGTGACGTCGTCGAATACGATCACCATGCCGCCGCCCCGCACGCCGTCGCCGGGCAGGGCGGCGCCGCGGCACATCAGCACCTGCCGGCCGCGCACCCCGAACAGGATGATCTCTTCACGCCAGCCCGGGTCTTCGGCGCGCACATGGCGCGCCACCGAATCGAAGAACGGCGCCGTATAGCCGTGGCGTTCGCTGAGCTGGTTGAGCGCACCGCCCAGGCTCGCGCGCAGATCCATACCCAGAATGTGGCTGGCGGCGTCGTTGACGGTCCGCAGTTTGCGATCCCGGGAGATGCTCATGACCCCGGAGGACAGACTGCCCAGCACCGCCTCCAGATAGGCCCGCTGACCTTCCACCTGCTGCTGGGAACGCCGCGCCTGATCCCGGGCCCGCCCGATGCGCCGGGTCATGTCGTTGAACGAGCGCACCAGAAAGCCCAGCTCGTCCTCGCCGGGCACCGGCAGCTGCTTGTCGTAGTCGCCGTCGGCCACCGCGCGGGTGCCTTCGGCGAGGTCGCGAATGGGCGCCACCAGGCGGCGCGCCGAGAAGAACGCCGCCCACACCGCCGACAACAGACTGAGCAACAGCACCAGCGACAGGGTCAGGGTATAGCTGTACTTAAGGGGCTTGCGCAGATAGGACAGCTCTTTGTAGCGGCCGAACGCCGACTGCACGCTCTGGGCGAGCTTGTTGAGTCGCTCCGGCACCCGGTACAGGGCCTGCAGGATGCGGGTTTCGCCGGCCGGACCGGAAGCGGGCACCGCGACCACGGCCCGCACGTACAGACCATGCTCGCCGATCGGATCGAGCCCTACGTAGGACTGGCCGCGTTTGACCTGCAGCAGAATTTCGGCGGCCGGTCGATTGGGCACCAGGTCGGTGGGATCGTTGCTGCTCGATGCAATGATGCGACCGTTGGACCCGAACAGGGTGAGCTCCGATGCGCCGCTGCGCACCCGCAGGTCGTAAAGGTTCAGGGGCGCCACCGCCGGCGACACCTGGCCGATCTCGCTGGCCAGGTGGTCGGTGACCCGCAGCAGCTCGCGCAGGCGCACGTCGAAGGCGGCGCGACTGAGATCCAGGGAATCGCCCAGGGCACGCTCGATGCGCACGTCGAACCAGCTGTCGATGCCCCGGTGCAGGAACTGGAGGGAAAAGTAGTAGACCACCGACACCGGCAGCACCGCCAGCACCACGAACATGACCACCAGCCGGCCGGTCAGTCGGGCGCCGGCCGCCCGCGTCCGGTACTGGCGGACCAACCAGTAGAGGTTGCCGCCGATCAGCGCCGCCAGCACCACCAGACCGAGGGCGTTGACCAGCAGCAGCCACGAATACAGCCGACCGAAGCGTTCGGAGTTGTGGGTGGCATCGCTCATGAACGACAACGACACCAGCAGCAAAATGAACAGCACCAACATGGCCCACAGGCCCCAGCTGGCGCGTTTTACTTGCGGAGCGGCCATGTGTACCAGTCGGTGCTCAGGTGCCACTGGGAGGACACGTACGCCCACACCCGCATGGGCGTGGGAAGCGCCTCGATGTCCAGCGACGCCTGCAGGGCGCCCTGGTAGTGCGCACCGGGTTCGAGCAGGCGCTCGTCGAGCATGGGAAAGCCGTGAATGATGCCGATCTCGTCGAGAGCGTCTTCCAGACTGTGGTGGCTGTCCACCAATCCCGTATTGAGGTTCTTGACCAGGTAGCGATCGCTGAGGGCGTGGTACTGGATCTGGTAGTACTGGTGCAGATCCGCTACCACCCGGTTCCACAACCAGCCGCGTTGCTGGATCGCCTGCATGTGGATATCGATGGTCAGCGGTACGCCGCTGTGCAGGGCGTCCAGGGCCGCCGTGCTCAAATGGAAGTCGATGCGCGCATCCAGACGATAGACTTCGTGCGACAGGACCGTGTGGGCCGACCGCACCCAGAACGAGCCCGCCTCGTCGGCGGCGGCTGCGGGCCGAAACAGACCGGTGCAGCCGAGAGCCAGCATAAATACGGCGACCACCACGCGGGGCACGGAACGCCGGTGCGCTGCCATCCGCACAGTCATCCAGGAGCCGTCCCGTTCATTGCTTGACCAAACGCGCGTAATAGAAGCCGTCCATCCCGTCCTGGCCGGGAAGGACCTGGCGTCCGCATTGACAGGCGCGCCCCCAGGGCGCGTCAATCGGCCACTCTCTGGCATCGGAATGAGTGGCGAGGAATCGTTCCACTTGATCTACGTTTTCATCGGCGACCACCGAACAGGTCGCGTATAACAGCATACCCCCAGGCGCCAGCAAGGACCACAACGACTCCAGCAGACGCCGCTGCTGATCCACCAGCCGCGGGATGTCATCGCTGCGACGCAGCACCTTGATGTCGGGGTGCCGGCGTATCACGCCGGTGGCGGAGCAGGGTGCATCCAGCAGAATGCGTTGGTAGGGATCGCCGTCCCACCAGCTGTCCGGCACCGATGCGTCGCCCGCCACCAGCTGCGCCTGCAGTCCCAGCCGTTGCAGGTTCTCGGCCACGCGCTGCAGGCGTGCGGGGTCCATGTCGATAGCGGTCAGCCCGGCCAGGTCGGGCTCGCATTCCAGAATATGCGCCGTCTTGCCGCCCGGCGCCGCGCAGGCGTCCAGCACACGCATGCCGGGTTGCAGGTCCAGCAGCGGCGCGGCCTGCTGGGCGGCGCCGTCCTGCACGGAGAACCAGCCTTCGGCGTAACCCGGCAGGCGCTCCACGGCCATCGGCTCCACCAGCTCGACGCCCGCGGACCCGTGGGGCACGGGAACGGCTTCGATGCCCGCCTCCGCCAGGGCGGCCAGATACGCCTGCCGATCGAGCCGGCGGGCGTTCACCCGCAGGCACAGGGGGGGCCGGGCGTTGTTGGCGGCGGCCAGCGCCTCCCAATCCGCCGGCCAGTCGTGCCGAAACCGCTCCAGCAGCCAGCGCGGATGGGCGAGACGGGTGACCGGATCCTGTTCGAGAGCCGCGGTCAGCTGCGCCTGCCGGCGCTGGAAATTGCGCAGCACACCGTTGACCAGCTTGGCTGCCCACGGTTTGCCCAGGGCGCGTGCGGTTTCCACCGTCTCATGCACGGCGGCGTGGGCGGGAACGGCCAGATAGGCCAGTTGGTACACACCGACCAGCAGCAGGGCATGGATATCCCGGTCGCGATCCTTGAGCGGATGCTGCAGGAGCTGACCGACCAGTGCGCTCAGGCGCGGATACCAACGCAGGGTGCCGTAGGCGAGCTCCTGTGCGAGCGGTCGTTCGCGCGCGTCGGCCACCCGCTGGAGCAGTGCAGGCAATGCCGCCGCCAGGGACTGGCCGTCGGTGACCACTGCGAGCAGCGCGCGCACGGCTGCCTGCCGCGCCCCCAATACCTCCATGGCATTCCTCCGTTCAACCCTCGTCCCCAAGACGAACGCCCGTCAGAGGACGGGCGTTGGCCAGATCCGCTGCCAGTGTCGGGCGCCGGCCCGGCAGCTGGGCTTCCAGTACTCTTAACACACCGGCACCGCAGGCTACGTCGATTCCGTCACGTCCCGCGGCCACCACCGTGCCAGGGGGTGCGTCGACGCCGGAGCCCAGCGGGCGTGCCCTCCAGATACGCAACGGCTGGGACTGGTAGCGGGTCTGGGCCACCGGCCACGGATTGAAGGCGCGTACCTGCCGATCCAGCTGCAGGGCGGGCTGGCGCCAATCCAACTCGGCCTCGGACTTGTCGATCTTGGCCGCATAGCAGGCCTGGGCATCGTCCTGGGGGCGGGCCGGCAGCTCGCCGCCAAGGATGGCCTCCAGATTCTGAGCCAACAGCTCGGCGCCCAGCGCCGCCAGACGGTCGTGCAGGCTCGCCGCCGTATCCTCGGCATCGATGGCACAGCTCGCCCGGGCCAGCATGGGGCCGGTATCGAGGCCCCGTTCCATCTGCATCAGGGTCACCCCTGTTTCCGCATCGCCCGCCAGGATGGCACGCTGGATGGGCGCCGCGCCGCGCCAGCGCGGCAGCAGGGAGGCGTGCACATTCACGCAACCGCGTGCCGGAATGTCCAGCACCGCTTGGGGCAGCAGCAGCCCGTAGGCGACCACCACCATCAGGTCAGGCGCCAGGGCGGCCAGCTCGCGCACGGCCTGCTCGTCCTTGAGGGTAAGGGGCTGGCGGACCTGCACCCCGGCCCGCTGGGCGGTCTCCTTGACGGGACTGGCCCGCAGGCTGCGACCGCGACCGGCAGGCCGGTCCGGCTGCGTGTAGACAGCCGCCAGTTCGTGAGCGCTGGAAAGCAGCACCTCAAGGGGGGGCACGGCAAATTCCGGCGTGCCCGCAAATACGATCTTCATCGCCATCCTCGTGGGGAAAGCCGGGTCGCGAACGGTGCGGTCCGCGCCGCGCCGGGCATGGCGCTCGCGCAGGCACGACCAATGAAAGCAGCATGCATAGCCGCGAAACTACGTCCGGTGGGATTGCGCTCTGTCAGATATCCCCAACCAGCCTGCCGCCGGCTGGAACCCATCTCAAAATGCGTCTCGCCCGCCCATGCTGCGTTGCGGATCACGCTGCGGTGCTCATTCAACCGTGTTGACCGCGCTGTTCGCGCGATCCGCGCGTTGTCGTGACGGCCGATCCACGATGTTGAGACAGGTGCTAGATCACCGGCTGGGCGTGTTTCTCCCTGGGGCTTTCCAAGTCTCCCTGGCGGCGCTGCTTTTCGAGCTTCTTGCGGATGCGCTGGCGCTTCAGGCTGGAAAGGTAGTCGACGAACAGCTTGCCGTCCAGATGATCGATCTCATGCTGGATGCAGATGGCCAGCAGGCCCTCGGCCTCCTGCTCGAAGGGTTGACCGTCCCGGTCGAGAGCCCGGAAGCGGATGCGCTCGGCGCGCACCACCCGGTCGTATACGCCCGGCACCGACAGGCAGCCCTCTTCCATCTCCTCCTCGCCGCTGCGCTCGAGGATTTCCGGATTGATCAGGCACAGGGGCTGATCGCGCTCTTCGGAGATGTCGATGGCGATGATCCGGCGGTGGACATTGACCTGGGTGGCGGCCAGCCCGATGCCGGGGGCCTGGTACATGGTCTCGAACATGTCCGCCACCAACCGACGGACCGAGTCGTCCACCTGCTCCACGGGCGTGGCCCGGGTACGCAGCCTGGGGTCCGGAAAATGGAGAATATCGAGGAGCGCCATGTGAAGCCCGTCACCGAATCACTTAAAGCAATTCTTTAGATTGCCGAATTATGGGAATGATAAGGGATTTTAGAGTTCCGTTTCCACATTTTGTGGACTGGGGTATTTTCACTAAACTGCCGTGAGGCTGGGATTTTTCCGGGGCGGGCGAACGAACGCGCTATCGACCCGGCTCGCAGCGAGAGACTAAGGATGATCATGAAGACGACCAAATTGCTCGGCGTGGTGTTCGCGGTCCTGCTGGCCGGACTGGCCTTCGCCGATACGGTTGCGCTCAAGCCCAACCACCCCGACCGCTACGTGGTGGTCAAGGGCGATACCCTGTGGGGCATTTCCGGGCGATTCCTTCGCGATCCCTGGCTGTGGCCGGAAGTGTGGTATGCCAACCCCCAGATCAAGAATCCCCACCTCATCTACCCGGGCGACGTGATCACGTTGTCCTACGTGAACGGAAAGCCGCGCCTCAGCGTCCAGCGGGGCCGGCCCACGGTGGTGCTCAAGCCCCACGCGCGCGTCGAATCCCTGGCCCGGGCGATTCCCACCATACCTATCGACGCCATCCGCCAGTTCCTGACCCAGCCCCTGGTCACCGACAAGAACGAGCTCAAGCACGCGCCCTACATCGTGGAGATCGCGAACGAGCATATCATCGGCGGCCCCGGCGATAGCATCTATGTGCGGGGCATCAAGGGCGACCAGCACAAGCGCTTCAGCGTCTACCGCCCCAGCAAGCCGCTGATCGACCCCGAAACCCATGAGGTTCTCGGCTACCAGGCCCTGTTCGTCGGCGACGCCACCGCCCTCAGCTTCGGTGACCCGAGCACCCTCAAGCTGACCAAGACCTCCCAGGAAGCCGCTGTGGGAGACCGGCTGCGGGCGGTCAGCGACCGGGAGCTCAACGCCAACTTCATCCCCCATCCGCCCAAGAAGGACATCCACGGCCGTATCATTTCGGTGCTCAACGGCGTCAGCCAGGTGGGCCAGTACCAGGTGGTGGTACTCAACCGCGGCGCCCGCGACGGCCTGAACCCCGGCACCGTGCTGGCCATCTATCAGGCCGGCCGGGAAATCACGGACACCGTCGACGGCAAGGGCGACACCGTCAAGCTGCCGGACGAGCGGGCCGGCGTACTGATGGTGTTCCGCACCTTCGACAAGGTGAGCTACGGCCTGGTCATGAGCGCCACCCGCGCGCTGCATGTTGAAGACAGCGTACGCAACCCGTAGTCTTTAGAAGGAACGGGGCCGCCGGCGGAACCGGCGGCCCCGTTCTTTTTTGGCGACACGGAATGGATGCCAGGTGACTCACGAATCCCCGCACGCCGTCCGCGAGGATGAGCTGCGCGATTGGCTCGTGCTTATGCATACCCCGGGGCTCGGGCCGGCCCGCTTCGGCGCGCTGCTGGAGCGCTTCGGTTCACCCCGCTCGGTGCTGGAAGCCCCCGCAGGCGAGCTTCCGGTCGAACTGGTACGCCAGCTGCGCAAGCCGGCCTCGGAGGAGGTGGACGCCGATCTCGCCTGGCGCGACGCACCCGACAAGCACATCGTCACCCTCCACGACCCCCGCTATCCGACGCTGCTTCGGCAGATCGCCGATCCGCCTCCGGTGCTGTTCGTGCACGGCGACCCGGGCGTCCTGTCCGGCCACCTGCTGGCCATGGTGGGCAGCCGCAACCCCAGCTCCGGCGGCCGGCGCACCGCCTTCGAGTTCGCCCGCCACCTGGCGGGCGCCGGGCTGGTGATCACCAGCGGTCTGGCCCTGGGTGTGGACGGGGCCGCCCACCGTGGCGCGCTGGCCGCCGACGGCCCCACCGTCGCGGTGCTGGGCACCGGACCCGACCGGGTGTATCCGGCGGCCCACCGGGAGCTGGCCCATGAGGTGGTTGAGCAGGGTGCGCTGGTGTCCGAGTTCCCACCGGGCACCACCCCCCGGCCGGAGCATTTCCCCCGCCGCAACCGGCTGATCAGCGGGCTCAGCCTGGGCACGCTGGTGGTGGAGGCGGCGCTGCGCTCGGGCTCGCTGATCACCGCCCGCCACGCGGTGGAGCAGGGCCGTGAGGTGTTCGCCATTCCCGGCTCCATACACAACCCCCTGGCCCGGGGCTGCCATGCCCTGATCCGGCAGGGCGCGAAGCTGGTGGAGACCGCCGAAGACATACTCGAGGAGCTGGGAAGCCTGGCCGCGGTGGGAAACCCTGCACCCCCCGCCCAGGCACCGGACCCGGCCGCCGAGCTGACAGAAGAATATTCGCAACTAATTGAAATTATGGGCTACGATCCCGTTACCATCGACCAGATGGTGCAAGCCAGCGGATTGACGGCGGAGGCCATTTCCTCCATGCTCCTGATCCTGGAGCTGCGCGGTTACGTGACCTGCGGCCCGGGCGGGCGTTATGCCCGGACCGAATACGAGGCCCTGAAATGAAAGAAAACATGCTCGACGTGCTGATGTATCTCTTCGAGAACTATTATATGGACGACGAGAACGACATCGGCCCGGATCGGGAATCATTGCACGTCGAGCTGCTGGAAGCGGGTTTTCCGCCCAGCGAGATCAACCAGGCGTTCGACTGGCTGGAAGATCTCGCCGCCCAGCGGGACGAACCGCTGCCGAACACGCAGACCGGCCGCTCCATCCGGCTGTTCACCGAATCCGAATGCACCCGCCTGGACGTGGAGTCCCGCGGTTTTCTGATGTTTCTGGAACAGGTCGGCATCCTCACGCCCACCAGTCGCGAGCTGGTCATCGACCGCATCATGGCCCTGGGCACCAGTGAGGACATCGATATCGATCACCTCAAGTGGGTCATCCTCATGGTGCTGTTCAACCAGCCCGGCGAGGAAGCGGCCTACGCATGGATGGAAGATCTGGTATTCGAGAACCTGGGAGCCAACCTGCACTGAGCACCCCCGCCGGCGCTGTCGCGCACGGCCGGACCGCGGCCCCCTACGCAGGCTTGCAGGGAACGGCAACGCTTCCCCTGCCAACCGCCGACCCCGCCGCAACGACGCCTGCCATGCATACCCATCCAGAAGGCGCGCTTGCAAACCGTAAGCCGTAGCCGGTAAGTTCACCATCCATGAGCAAGAACCTGTTAATTGTCGAATCGCCGGCAAAGGCCCGCACCATCAAGAAATACCTGGGCAAGGATTTCGAGGTGCTGGCCTCCTACGGCCATGTACGGGACCTGGTGCCCAAGGAGGGCGCGGTCGACCCGGCCCACGACTTCGCCATGAAATACCAGGTGATCGACAAGAACGCCAAACATGTCGACGCCATCGTCAAAGCCCTGAAAAAGGCCGATGCCCTGTACCTGGCCACTGACCCGGATCGCGAAGGCGAGGCCATCTCCTGGCATCTGTACGAGCTGCTCAGGCAACGGGGCGCCCTGAAGGACAAACCGGCCCATCGGGTGGTGTTCCACGAAATCACCCAGCGCGCCATCCGCGAAGCCATGAACCACGCCCGCGACCTGTCCATGGACCTGGTCAACGCCCAGCAGGCGCGGCGCGCTCTGGATTATCTGGTGGGCTTCAACCTGTCGCCGTTGCTGTGGAAGAAGGTGCGCCGCGGACTTTCGGCCGGACGCGTGCAGAGCCCGGCCCTGCGCATGATCGTCGAGCGCGAGGAGGAGATCGAGAAATTCCAGCCCCGCGAGTACTGGACGGTGGAGGCGGACCTGGAAAAGGACGCTCACCCGTTCATCGCCCGGCTCACTCACCTGCACGGCGAAAAGCTGAGCCAGTTCAGCATCACGGCGGGCGACGAAGCCCACACCGTGGAGCGCGAGCTCACCGAAGCGGCCGGCGGCAAGCTGACCGTCAGCGAAGTCGAGAAGAAGCAGCGCAAGCGCAACCCGACCGCGCCGTTCACCACCTCCACCCTGCAGCAGGAGGCCTCCCGCAAGCTGGGATTCTCCGCCAGCCGCACCATGCGCGTCGCCCAGCAGCTCTATGAGGGCATCGACATCGGCGGCGGCGCGGTGGGTCTGATCAGCTACATGCGTACCGACTCGGTGAACCTGGCCCAGGAAGCGGTGGACGAGCTGCGCGAACTGATCGGCGAGCGCTACGGCGCCGACAAGGTGCCCGCCAAGCCACGCACCTACAAGACCCGGGCCAAGAACGCCCAGGAAGCCCACGAGGCCATCCGACCGACGTCCGCGCAACGCACCCCCGAGTCCCTCAAGGATCATCTGAGCGCCGAACAGCTCAAGCTGTACGATCTGATCTGGAAGCGCACCGTGGCCTGCCAGATGACCCACGCCACCATCGACACGGTGAGCGTGGATTTCGCCTGCGGCGAGGGCAACATTCTGCGGGCCACCGGCTCCACGGTGGTGGACCCGGGCTTCATGGCCGTCTATCAGGAAAGTGTGGATGACGCCAAGAGCGACGGCGACCAGGCCATCCTGCCGCCGCTGGCCAAGGGCGACTCTGCAGTTCTGCACCGGGTGCGTCCCGAACAGCATTTCACGGAGCCGCCGCCGCGCTACAGCGAAGCCAGCCTGGTGCGCGCCCTGGAAGAGCATGGCATCGGGCGCCCGTCGACCTATGCGGCCATCATCTCCACGCTGCTGCAGCGCGAGTACGTGACGCTGGACAAGAAGCGCTTTCGGCCCACCGACGTAGGAAGAGTGGTGGGCAAGTTCCTGGCCAACCACTTCACCCAGTACGTGGACTACGACTTCACCGCCAAACTGGAGGACGAGCTGGACGCCGTCTCCCGGGGCGAGGAGGAATGGGTCCCGCTGCTCAAGCGCTTCTGGGGGCCGTTCAAGGAACGGGTGGACGACAAGGAGCAGAGCGTCAGCCGCAGCGAAGTGACCACCGAGACGCTGGACGAAGCCTGCCCCAAATGCGGCAAGCCCCTGACCCTGCGCCTGGGTCGGCGGGGGCGCTTCATCGGCTGCAGCGGCTTTCCCGAGTGCGACTACACGCGCAACGTGGACGAGGAAGGCGGTGCAGCCGAGCCGGAGGTGGTGGAAGGACGCACCTGCCCGAAATGCGACAAGCCGCTGATCATCCGCAGCGGTCGCTACGGCAAGTTCATCGGCTGCAGCGGTTATCCCGAGTGCCGCTACATCGAGCCGCTGGAAAAGCCCGAAGACACCGGCGTGGCGTGCCCCAAGTGCAACCAGGGCACCCTGCTCAAGCGCAAATCGCGGCGCGGCAAGATCTTCTACTCGTGCTCCACCTACCCGAAATGCGACTATGCGGTCTGGAACGAACCGGTCAGCGAACCCTGCCCCAAATGCGGCTGGCCGATCCTGACAATAAAAACCACCAAACGGCGGGGCACCGAAAAGGTGTGCCCGCAGAAGGACTGTGATTTCGCCGAACCGGTCGAGGAATCCGAAGAAGATACGTACCAAACGGCAGCCTCGTCACGGTCGGTCTGACCGGAGGAGCAACCATGGAGACCGTCCTGATCCACGGCAAACCCGTGGAACTGCGCATCAGTGCCGCCGCCCGCACTCGGCTCGCCGACCGGCGCACGCCGCTGCTGGCGGAAATGGAGCTGTATTTCAGCTGTCTGGTGCGCAAGCGCGTGCGCTTCCAGGAGCTCGACGAGCGGGACGATACCGTGAACGCGCTGCGGGGACTGAACGTGTGTTTCCGGCCGGTCACCACTGCCGAATGCCGAATGGTGGACGCCGGCGAGGAGGTGCCCACCACCGCCATGCCGGTGGTGAACCCGGCGGCCTTCGTACCCCATTGGCTGACCATCGACTACCGCCGCGGCGGCTGGGTGGGCGAATTTGGCTACCGGCGCAACGACTGAACGCGCACAGGCTGTGCCCACGGGCTGGCAGCTGCGCAGTGCGGTGCGGTGCCTGCGCGCCGGCGGGGTGGTGGCCTATCCCACCGAGGCGGTGTACGGCCTGGGATGCGATCCGTTCGACCACCTCGCCGTAACCCGACTGCTGGAGATCAAGCGCCGACCGGTGGGCATGGGTCTGATCCTGGTCGCCACCGACTTTCAATACCTGGCACCCCTGGTGGAGACGCTGCCCGACAAGCTCCAGCGCCGGGTACTGGCGAGCTGGCCGGGACCGGTCACCTGGATCTGGCCGGCGCAGCCCTGGGTCCCCCGCTGGCTGCGGGGCGATCATGCCGGCCTGGCGGTGCGGGTGACCGACCATCCGGTGGCGGGCGCCCTGTGCAGGGCCTGGGGCGGCCCACTGGTCTCCACCAGCGCCAACCGCAGCGGCCACCCGCCTGCACGCAGCGCCCTGACGGTGCAGCAGCGACTGGGATCCGATGTGGATTGGCTGCTGCACGGCCCGGTGGGAGCCAGCCGCCGGCCCACCGAAATCCGAGACGCCCTCAGCGGACGGATAGTGCGCCCCGGTTGAGCCACGCCTGGTGCGGTATCATGCGTCCTGTTGCCCGACCGCCTGACCGCCGCCCATGACCGAACCCGACATCAGCGCCGTACGCCAATACCTGCTGGAGTTGCAGGACACCATCTGCCACGCCCTGGAAACCAGCGACGGCAGCGGACGTTTCCGCGAGGATGCCTGGGACCGGGCGGAGGGCGGCGGCGGGCGATCGCGGGTTCTGGAAGAAGGGGCCGTGTTCGAAAAGGCCGGCATCAACTTCTCCCACGTGCACGGCGCCGGCCTGCCACCGTCGGCCAGCGCCCACCGCCCGCAGCTGGCAGGCCGTCACTTCCAGGCCCTGGGCGTCTCGCTGGTGGTCCATCCGCGCAACCCTTACGTACCCACGTCCCATGCCAACGTGCGGTTCTTCATCGCGGAGAAGGAAGGCGCCGAGCCGGTTTGGTGGTTCGGCGGCGGCTTCGATCTGACACCGTATTATGGCTTTCGCGAGGATGCGGTGCACTGGCACCGGATGGCCCGACAGGCCTGCGAGCCGTTCGGGCCCGATGTTTACGATCGCTTCAAGCGGTGGTGCGACGAATACTTCTTCCTCAAGCACCGCAACGAGGCCCGCGGGATCGGCGGGTTGTTTTTCGACGACCTGAACGAATGGGGGTTCGAACGCTGCTTCCAGTTCATGCGCAGCATCGGCGACCATTATCTGCGCGCGTATCAACCGGTGGTGGAACGGCGCAAGCATATCGAATACGGCGAGCGCGAGCGCGAGTTCCAACTCTACCGCCGGGGCCGCTACGTGGAGTTCAACCTGGTCTACGATCGAGGGACGTTGTTCGGACTGCAGTCGGGCGGGCGCACCGAATCCATCCTGATGTCCTTGCCGCCGTTGGTGCGTTGGCGCTACGACTGGCAGCCGGCACCCGGCAGCCCGGAAGCGGAGCTGTACGACCTTTATCTGCGACCCCGGGACTGGCTGGAGGGTGCGGACTGACAGCATCCCGCACCCCCGAACCGCGCCGACGCCGCTCTGCTACCATCAGCCCATGACACTCACCGAACTGCGTTATATCGTCGCCGTGTCCCGCGAACGCCATTTCGGACGTGCGGCCGAAAGCTGCTTCGTCAGCCAGCCGACCCTGAGCGTGGCGGTGAAAAAGCTCGAGGACGAGCTGGGCGTGGTGCTGTTCGAACGCGGCGGCGGCGAGATCACGCCCACGCCCATCGGTGCGCGCATCGTGGAACAGGCCATGCGGGTGCTGGAACAGGCCGATCAGATTTCCCATATCGCGGCGCACGGCAAGGACCCGCTGGCAGGGCCGTTGCGGGTCGGCGCCATCTTCACGATCGCACCGTATCTGCTGCCGCGGGTGATCCCGGTGCTGCATCGCAAGGCACCGCAGATGCCGCTGCTGATCGAAGAGGACTACACCGCAAAACTCGCCGCCCGCCTGAAGAACGGCGAGCTGGATGTGATCGTCATTTCCCTGCCGTTCCAGGAACCGGGCCTGGCGGTACAGCCCGTGTACGAAGAACCGTTCGTGGTGGCGTTGCCTGCCGAGCACCGCTGGCGTGACCGCAAGGGCATCGACGCCCAGGAGCTGTCCCGGGAAAATCTGCTGCTGCTGGGCGCCGGACACTGCTTCCGCGACCAGGTACTGCAGGTCTGTCCGGAGTGCCAACGCTCCAGCGCCACCGGCAGCCTGCAGCGCACTCTCGAAGGCGGCTCCCTGGAAACCATACGCCAGATGGTCGCCACCGGCGCGGGTATCACCGTATTGCCCTGCACCTCGGCGGGGACCAGCCCCGGCAGCGACCGGCTGACCGTTATCCGCTCGTTCCGAAAGCCGGTGCCGGTGCGACAGGTGGCACTGGCCTGGCGGCGCAGCTTTCCGCGCCGCGAGGCGGTGGAAACCCTGCGCCAGGCCATGCTGCGCAGTCGCCTGCCCTGCGTCACGTTCAAGCCGCAGGCGGCAGTCGAAGAATACTAGGGTCTGCAAAGCGCGCCTATGGATCCGATCGTAATCGTGGGAACCGGACTGGCCGGCTACACCGTGGCGCGGGAGCTGCGCAAGCTCGACGCCGACACGCCGCTGGTCATGATCACCGCCGACGACGGCCGTTTCTATTCCAAGCCCAACCTGTCCAACGGCTACGGGCTGGGCAAGCAGGCCGATGAGCTGGCCATGAGCGATGCCCAGGCCATGGCGCAACAACTCCATGCCGCCATTCACACCGATGCGCGGGTCGAAGCGCTGGAGATACAACAGCGCCGTGTGATTCTCGCCGATCGCAGTCAACCCTATTCCCGGTTGGTGCTGGCCCTGGGCGCCGACCCCATCGCTCTGCCGCTGGAAGGCGACGGCGCGGACGCCGTGCTGTCCGTCAACGATCTGCAGGACTACGGGCGCTTTCGCGCCGCCATGGCGGGCGGGCGTCGACTGGTGATCCTGGGGGCGGGACTGATCGGCTGCGAGTTCGCCAATGACCTGCAGGCGGCCGGGGTGCAGGTAGCGCTGGTGGACCCCGCCGACGAACCCCTGGGCCGGCTGGCGCCGCCACCGGTCGGACGCGCCCTGCGTGAGGCCCTGGCCGGCATCGGGGTGGAGTGGCACATGGGTACGGTCGCCCAGCGGATCGAGCGCCAGGGCGAGGATCTGCGGGCCAGCCTCGCCGATGGCGCAAGACTGGACGCGGGCGTGGTGCTGTCGGCGGTCGGGCTGCGACCGCGGGTGGCGCTCGCCCAGACCGCCGGGCTGACCACCGAACGGGGCATCGTGGTGGACCGCCTGCTGCGTACCAGCGCCGCCAATGTCTACGCCCTGGGGGACTGCGCGGAGGTGGCCGGCCTGGTGCTGCCATTCGTGATGCCCATCATGCACGCTGCCCGGGCTTTGGCCCGCACGCTCACGGGCACCGCCACCGAGGTTCGCTATCCGGCCATGCCCGTGGTGGTCAAGACGCCGGCTCTGCCGGTGGTGGTGGCGCCGCCCGCCGCCGGTGCCGCCGGCGCCTGGCGAGTGGAAACCATTGACGGCGGCGTGCGGGCCCGTTGGCTGGCCCCCGGCGGTGACCGGCTGCTGGGGTTCGCGCTGGCAGGCACGGCGGTGGCCGAGAAGCAGGCCCTTACCAAGTTGCTGCCGCCCACCTTGAAATAGAGTCCCGTATTAGGGACAAAAAAAACCCTGCCTTTCGGCAGGGTGAAGTCGCTTTTCAGCGTCGGAGGAGTCGGCAGTTCGTTACCGCATCTGGGCGGTGCGTCTGTGACATGGACCCGAGTGTCCGTCCGAACCAGTTCATCAAGTCTTCGAGGTCCTGTGGCGCTTCAGGAGTTCCGCCGGCGGCGGATCTGCACAACGGCACCAGCAAGGTCCTACTGGTCAAGACATCGGTTTGGGTTCAGGGGCTTCCAGGCCCATGTCACAAACCCCGCCCTCAGCCTTCGAAAACGTTGGCGGCGATGTATCCGGAAACTTGAGGGCCGTCCCGGATCGCCGCCAGCGCCCTTTGCCCAAGAAAATGCAAGCACGATGCCAAGTGGTGCCAATCGGCAGGGATTACGCAAATACAAACACTTACGGCCACGACGCGATTGCAGCAAACAGGACGACCGGGCTGGGCGCGTCAATTTGTGACGCTCTGCGGCGGGTAAGGCGTCAGGCGGGTGACGGAGTCCGTCAGATCTCCCGGGTTCCGCCGGGACACAGGACAGGTGGCGCGGCGGAAGGGCCCGCAGGGAGTGTCGGCCTGCCGATGGCGGGGCGCCGCTGGCTGCAGCAGGGTATGCAAAGCGGAACCGGACGACCACCGGCCGCCGCGATGCCGGCACGGCGCAAGCGGCGGCCCATGGAACATTGACGAACGGTGAAAATCGGTCTTGAGGAAGTCGGTCAACCGATGGTGTCGTCGCGGTCAACCCCGGCAGAACCCTGTGGGGCCCGCGCGCCCTGCAGTCGACGAATGACACCGGCCTCGGCAAGCAGGGCGTCGAGCCCCTGGGGCGGCACCGTGCCCGTCGCCATGGGGGGCAGGTAGGCCAGCAACTCGTGGCGACGCAACACCTCGAAGTACTCGCGCGCCGCCAGCTGGTGAACGGCCCGGGCAAACCCGTCGTTGAGATGGGCGATGGCGTCGGCGCGCTTGCGGCTCATGAGCAGCTGGCCGTAGACCAGCTCGGCCAGGGCCAGCTCCCGTTCGCCGGGGGCAGTTGCCATCAGCGTGCGATAGTCCCCTTCCACGTCACGCCCCAACCAGTAGCGGGCGATCAACGCCTGCAGGCGGCAGGCGAAGCAACCGCGGCCCTGGGCATGGGACTGCTGCAAGCGTTGATTGGCTTCCTGCAGAAGCTCGGCCGCCTCGGTGGACGACATGGGTTGTCCGTACCACGCGGCAAGGGGCAGCGGCCCTTCCATCAGGGCGACATGACGCACAATGGAACTGACCCCGGGAGCTGTCATCCGCGCCTCGGCCGTAAGGGAATCCGCCCGTGTCGCGGGCCCCGCCGCCCGCCCGGGCGACCTGCAGTGACATGCTAACCGCCCCGGCACGGGCCGCCAAGGCGACCCGGGGACTGACCGCAACGGCGCCGGCGCGGTACACTGGCGCTTCGAGTTTCGCAGCACACGGAGATCCCATCCATGGTCGATTTCGACACCGATGCAAGCGCTTTTCCGCGGGTGCGTATGCGGCGCATGCGCCGGGATGACTTTTCCCGCCGTCTGATGCGCGAGCACCGCCTGACCGCCGATGACCTGATCTACCCCGTGTTCGTGCTGGAAGGCGACGAGCAGCGTCAGCCGGTGGCTTCCATGCCGGGAATCGAGCGCCACAGCATCGACTATCTGCTGCGCGAAGCCGAACAGATCCTGGAACTGGGTGTTCCGGCCATGGCCCTGTTTCCGGTCACCCCGCCGGAGCGCAAGAGCGAGGATGCCCGCGAAGCCTACAACCCCGATGGGCTGGCGCAGCGCACCGTGCGCGCGCTCAAGGAACGCTTCCCGGAGCTGGGTGTGATCACCGACGTGGCCCTGGACCCGTTCACCACCCATGGCCAGGACGGATTGATCGACGGCCAGGGCTATGTGATGAACGACGAGACCGTGGATGTGCTGGTACGCCAGGCGCTGTCCCATGCCGAAGCCGGCGCCGACGTGGTGGCCCCGTCGGACATGATGGACGGGCGCATCGGCGCGGTGCGCGACGCCCTGGAGGCCCAGGGCTTTCGCAACACCCGGGTGCTGGCCTACGCCGCCAAGTACGCGTCCGGCTTCTACGGCCCGTTCCGGGATGCGGTGGGTTCGGCGGCCAACCTGGGGGCCGGCAACAAGTACAGCTATCAGATGGACCCGGCCAATTCCGACGAAGCGCTGCGGGAAGTGGCCATCGACCTGGCGGAAGGCGCCGACATGGTGATGATCAAGCCGGGCATGCCGTACCTGGATATCGTACGGCGCGTGAAGGATCGCTTTGGTGTACCCACTTTCGTCTATCAGGTCAGCGGCGAGTACGCCATGCTGATGGCCGCCGCCGGCAACGGCTGGCTGGACGAACGCACCGTGGCGCTGGAGTCGTTGCTGGCCATGAAGCGGGCCGGCGCCGACGGCATCCTGACCTACTTCGCCAAGCGCGCCGCCGGCTGGTTGAAGGAGGGCGCCTGATCGGCGCCGGCGATACAGCCGTGCCCGATCGTTACGCCGTCGTCGGCCATCCCATAGCCCACAGCAAATCCCCGCGCATCCATGGCATGTTCGCCGTCCAGACCGGGCAGCAGCTGGTATATGACGCCATGGACGTGGAGCCGGGCCGCTTTGCCGCCGCGGTTGGCGAATTTCGCGCCGGCGGAGGCCGGGGCCTGAACGTCACCGTGCCTTTCAAGGAGCAGGCCTGGGCGCTGGCCGAGCAGCGCAGCGCCCGCGCCCAGCGTGCGGGGGCGGTCAACACCCTGGTCTTCGACGGCGACGGGCCGATATTCGGCGACAATACCGACGGCCTGGGGCTGGTACGGGACCTCACGGTCAACCAGGGGGTGATGCTGGAGGGACGGCGCGTGCTGCTGGTGGGCGCCGGCGGCGCCGCCCGGGGGGTACTGGAACCGCTGCTGGCGCAACGCCCCGCGCTGCTGGTCATCGCCAACCGTACGCCGGAGAAGGCGGTGGAGCTGGCGCGGCTGTTCTGCGATCTGGGCCACGTGGAGGGCTGCGGCTTTCCGGTCCTGGATGGTCAGCGCTTCGATGTGGTCATCAATGCCACCGCCGCCGGTCTGCAGGGGGAGGTGCCCCCCCTGCCCACCGACGTGGCAGCGGCTGACGGCTGGTGCTACGACATGATGTACGGCAGCGGCCCCACCGCCTTCGTGCGCTGGGCCCGGCAGCAGGGCGTCGCCCATGCGGTGGACGGCCTCGGCATGCTGGTGGAACAGGCCGCCGAGTCGTTCCGCATCTGGCGGGGCGTGCGCCCCCTCAGCGCCCCGGTGATCGCAGCCCTGCGTGCAGAGCTGGCGGCGGCGGACTGAGCCCGCCGGGCCCGCCGCTCAGCGGAAGCTGCGGCGCTCGCCCTGGCGTCGCTCGGAACCCTGCCAGGGGCGTTCCCGCCAGTCCGTGGCCCGCCGCTCGTTGGCGCTGGCGTGGCGATCCACGAACGGCCGCACCCGCAGCGGTCCCCCATCCAGACGCGCCAGCCGCAGCCGATCCATCACCCGCCGGGCCTCGGAGTCGGAGTCCACCTGCAGCAGTCCGTAACGCAGCATTTGCCCTTCCGGGCCCGGCTTCTTGAAAACCCGCACCCGTCCATCGCCGTCGGACAGACGGCCCAGCCGCCACAGGTCCTGTTCGGTCGCCCCCTTCGGCAGATCGCCCACGAAGATCAGCATGGCCCGTTCCTCGGAGAGGTTTCCCGGAAAAGTATAGTCCGTCGCATTCACCCAAGCCTGACCGCCGTTCGCCTCAGGAACCGGTCGGGAGTCTCAGAACCCGAACACCATGGATTGCGCTGAGTGCAGCGACGGCAAACACACCGCGCCTTCGGCCGCCGTGCAACCCAACCCGCAACGCTCCCAAAAAAGGGGTCGGTGACAAATGATTCTCATTTGTCACCGACCCCTTTTTTCTTTTTTTCGATGGCTACGAGCCGTGACGGTTCTTGAGGCGCACGTAGTGCTCGGCGGAGTAAGCGAGGTAGGCCTGTTCGTCGGCCCGCAGGCGGCGCACACGGCGGGCGGGGCTGCCGAGCCACAGGTAGCCGCCATCCAGTTCCATGCCGGGCGTCACCAGGGCGCCGGCACCCAGCAGCACACCGCTGCGGATGAGCGCGCCGTCCATAACCACCGCCCCCATGCCGATGAGGCAACGGTCCTCGATGGTGCAGCCATGGAGGGTGACACGATGGCCGACGGTCACCTCGCTGGCGACCGACAACGGGTAGCCGTCCGGATTGAACTCGCCGGCGTGGGTGACATGCAGAACGCTGCCGTCCTGAATATTGGTGCGGGGTCCGATCTCGATGCGGTGGATGTCACCCCTGACGACAGCCATCGGCCACACAGATGCGTCCTCGCCGACAGTGACGTCGCCGATGACCACGGCCGTTTCGTCCACAAAGGCGCCCGCCGCGATCCGCGGCACCTTGTCCTCGAACGGGCGGATGGCCATGGAGGAACCCGGACTAGGCCGCCGGGCGCGTGATGGGCGCGCAGGCTGGGGGCTTGGAATCGGCCAATGACTTCTTCATGGCTCGCACTCCGCGGCATGGCTCATGGCAGGGGCGACTCGGAAAGTATGGGCCGTATGGGACCAGCGCGACAGTGCCGTGATAACCCGGGCACGGGATCCCGGGACCCTTCCCCCATCATGGCCGCTGCCGGGCCGCCGGGTCAGCGGGCCAAACGTCCCCGCGTTCTCCTTGTGCAGGCACCATCACACGCCCCGAAAGGAGATAAGGCGGCTATCGCCCGCATGGACCACTAGCGCATGGTCACCAGCTCTTCGGCGCTGGTGGGATGGATGGCCACGGTATCGTCCAGATCACGTTTGGTGGCGCCCATGCGGATCGCCACTGCAAACCCCTGCAGCATTTCGTCGGCGCCGTGGCCGATGATGTGACAGCCCACCACCTTCTCATGGGCGCCGACGGTGACCAGCTTCATGGAGGTCTGGGTCTTGCGCTCGGTGAGCGCGTGGTACATGGGCGTGAAGCGCGTCTGGTAAGTCTTCACCGCATCGCCGTGGGTGGCCCGCGCTTCATCCTCGGTCAGCCCCACGGTGCCGATGGGTGGGTGACTGAACACCACCGTGGAAATGGTTTCGTAGGGCAGGTGGCGGTCGGTCATGCCGCCGAACAGCCGGTCGCCGAGGCGCCGGCCGGCGGCGATGGCCACCGGCGTCAGCGCCGCCCGGCCGGTCACGTCGCCCACCGCGTAGACGCCCGGCACATTGGTGTTCTGGTAGGCATCGGTGGGAATGAAGCCCTCGGCGTCCACCTCGACCCCGGCGGCGCCGGCGTTCAGATCCTCGGTGGCCGGGCTGCGACCGACGGCCCATATGAGTTGATCGAAACCTTCCAGTAGCGTGCCATCGCCGCAGTCCACGCACAGGGTACCGTCGTCCCGGCGGGTGAGGGCTTTGACCTGGGTGCTGGAGAGAATGTTGATGCCGTCATTGAGCATCTCCTCCATCAGCACTTCCCGCAGCATGGCGTCGAAGGGACGCAGCAGATGCTCACGGCGCAGCAGCATGGTGACATCGGACCCAAGGGCATTGAGCATGCCGGCCAGCTCCACGGCGATGTAGCCGGAGCCCACCACCGCCACCCGGCGAGGCAGCTCGGTAAGTTCGAAGAAGCCGTCGGATGTGATGCCCAGCTCCGCCCCGGGCAGCTCGGGTACGGTAGGGTAGCCGCCCACGCCGATGACGATGTGGTCGGCGCTGTAGCGCTCGCCCCCCACCTCCAGGGTGCGGGCGTCCACGAAGCGGGCGGCGCCCTGGATTTCGTCGATGTCCGAGTCGGCGAGGTAGGTGTGATACCAGTCGTTGATGCCATGGACGTAGGCATCGCGACCGCGTTTCAGGGTGGCCCAGTCGAAGCCGTTGACCTGCACGTCGAAGCCGTAGCCGGGGGCCTCTTCCAGGGTGTGGGCAATGGAGGCGCCGAACCACATGACCTTCTTGGGCACGCAGCCCACGTTCACGCAGGTGCCACCGAGCCGCTTTGATTCCACCACCGCGCAGCGCGCGCCATAGCGCGCCGCCCGTTCCGCCACCGACAGGCCGCCGCTGCCTCCGCCGATGGCGATCAGATCGTAATGTTTCATCGCGCCTGCCTCGCCCATGTGCCGAAAGGCCGCCATTCTAGCAATTTATTCCCGCTCGTCCCCAATTCCCGGGGCCGGCGCCGGTTTCTTGGGGGCACCGGATACCCGTGCTAAAGTACCGGTCCGCACGGTGTGCCCTGCCTGCAATCCATCTTCAGAGGCTCGCGAACGTCATGGACAACCCACTGCTGAACATGCAAGGACTGCCGCCCTTTTCCAGCCTCCGGCCCGAGCACGTGGAGCCGGCCATCGACCAGTTGCTGGACGACAACCGCCGGCGGGTACGGCAACTGCTGGAAGCCAACGACCGCTACAGCTGGGACAATCTGGTGCAGCCCCTGGAAGACATGGAGGACCGCCTGAACCGGGCCTGGTCGCCGGTGAGCCACATGAACTCGGTGGTCAACTCCGAGGCCCTGCGGGCGGCCTACAACGCCTGTCTGCCCAAGCTCAGCGATTACGCCACCGAAATGGGTCAGAACGAAGGGCTGTACCGCGCCTTCAAGCAGATCGCCGACGGCGACGAGTATCACCGGCTGGACACTGCACAGCGCAAAATCATCGACAACGCCCTGCGGGACTTCCGGCTGTCGGGCATCGAGCTGGACGCCGAGCAGCGCGCCCGCTACAAGGCCATCATGCAGGAGCTGTCCTCGCTGACCTCCAAGTTCGAGGAAAACCTGCTGGACGCCACCAACGCGTGGAACCGGGAAGTGACCGATGAGGCACTGCTCGCAGGCATGCCGGACAGTGCCAAGGCGCTGGCTCGCCAGACCGCCGAGCAGCGGGGCGTGGACGGCTGGCTGATCACCCTGGAATTCCCCTCCTACTACCCCGTGCTCACCTATGCGGACAACCGGGAGCTGCGCCGGGAGGTCTACACGGCCTACGTGACCCGCGCCTCCGACGAAGGACCCAACGCCGGGCAGTGGGACAACACGCCGGTCATGGAGCGCATCCTGGCCCTGCGCCACGAGGCCGCACAGCTGCTGGGCTACGCCAACTACGCCGAACGCTCCCTGGCCACAAAGATGGCCCGTTCCACCGACCAGGTGTTGGGTTTTCTCAACGACCTGGCCGCCCGGGCGCTGCCCATGGCGAAGCAGGACCTGGAGGAGGTGCGCGCGTTCGCCCGGGACAACCATAGCGTGACGGAGCTGGAATCCTGGGACGTGGCGTACTACTCGGAGAAGCTGCGCCAGCACAAATACGCCATCTCCCAGGAGGAGCTCAAGCCGTACTTCCCCGAGCACCGGGTTCTGGAGGGCATGTTCGCGGTGGTGGAACGCCTGTACGGCCTGAACATCGGCCGCGAGGAAGGGGCGGACGTGTGGCATCCGGACGTGCGCTTCTACACCATCCGGGACGGCAAGGGCACGGTGCGCGGCCAGTTCTTCCTGGACCTGTACGCCCGGCCCAAGAAGCGCGGCGGCGCGTGGATGGACGAGTGCATCAGCCGCAAGCGCCGCGGCGACGCGCTGCAGGTGCCGGTGGCCTACCTGACCTGCAATTTCGCGCCGCCCATCGGCGATGACCCGGCGCTGTTCACCCACGACGAGGTGCTGACCCTGTTCCACGAGTTCGGTCACGGGCTGCACCACATGCTCACCCAGGTGGACTACCCCAGCGTGGCGGGCATCGGCGGCGTGGCCTGGGACGCGGTGGAACTGCCCAGCCAGTTCATGGAGAACTGGTGCTGGGAACGCGAGGCGCTGGATCTGATTGCCGGCCACTACCGCACCGGCGAGGCGTTGCCCGAGGCGCTGTACCACCGCATGCTGGCGGCCAAGAACTTTCAGTCCGCCATGCAGATGGTGCGCCAGCTGGAATTCTCCATCTTCGACTTCCGGCTGCACCTGGAGTACGACCCGGCCAGGGGCGGGCGCATCTACCAGATACTGGACGAAGTGCGCGAACAGGTGGCCGTGATGCGCCCGCCCTCGTTCAACCGCTTCCCCCACAGCTTCTCCCACATCTTCGCCGGCGGCTATGCGGCCGGTTACTACAGCTACAAATGGGCCGAGGTGCTGTCGGCGGACGCGTTCTCCGCCTTCGAGGAAGCGGGCATCTTCGACCGGGGCACCGGCGAGCGCTTCCTGGCCAGCATCCTCGAGCAGGGCGGCTCGCGGGATCCCATGGAGCTGTTCGTGGAGTTCCGTGGCCGCGAGCCCACCATCGACGCGCTGCTGCGTCACTCCGGGCTGGCGGCCTAGGGAAGCTCGGCATAGACCGCCGATATTCGAGCTTCATAGCGAAGATGCCGGTGGCAAAGGACAGGACCGTAGGTTGGGCTGAGTCCCGTAGGTTGGGCTGAGTCCCGTAGGTTGGGCTGAGTGCAACGAAGCCCAACGCGTGTGGCGCTGCGGGTGCCATTGCACGGGGTCGAGCAGGGGATGCGGCGTTGGGCTTCGCGTTGCTCAGCCCAACCTACGACAACTTGTGACCATGCGCTTGATCGATCTGTGCAGAGGTTCCCTGCATACGGGACTCCGGCTCCGGAGTTGCCACAGAGGGCACAGAGTCGCAGGACAGGGATGCTAAACAATGGCTGCCTCAGGGAAGAGCGCCATGGGGGATTTGCAGACGGAGCGAATTGAACGATCCGGCCGGTCCGTAGGGTAAGTTGAGGGAGAGCCGTCGCTGTGTACTCGGTGCCCTCTGTGGCAATTCTCTCAAGCGAGATACAAAACAACGCAAATGAAAATCGCAACCTGGAACGTCAACTCCCTGCGGGTGCGCCTGCCTCAGGTGCTGCAGTGGATGCAGACCGAGCAGCCGGATCTGCTGGCTCTGCAGGAAACCAAGCTCACCGACGAGCAGTTCCCCCTTACCGACATCGAGGCCGCCGGTTACCGCGCCGAGTTCAGCGGCCAGAAGACCTACAACGGCGTCGCCATTCTGAGCAAGGCCGAAGGCGCCGATGTGGTCACCGACATTCCCGGCCTGGACGATCCCCAGCGTCGGGTGCTGGCGGCCACCTACGCCGGCGTGCGCCTGCTCAATCTGTACGTTCCCAACGGCGAGTCCACCGATTCCCCCAAGTACAGCTACAAGCTGGACTGGCTGGAAAAGCTCAACGGGTTCCTCAAAGGGGAGCTGAAGCAGCATCCCAAGCTGGTGGTGGTGGGCGACTTCAACATCGCGCCGGACGAAAGGGACGTGTACGACCCCCTGGTGTGGGAAGGGCGGGTGCTGTTCACCGAGCCCGAGCGCTCGGCCCTGCAGGGGCTGATTGAGCTGGGTCTGTGCGACACCTTCCGACTGTTCGAGCAGCCGGAAGCGAGCTTCAGCTGGTGGGATTACCGCATGCGCGGTTTCGCCCGCAACCTGGGCCTGCGCATCGACCATATCCTGGCCAGCGAACCGCTGTGCAAGGCCTGCACGTCATGCCGCGTCGACAAGGAGCCGCGCGGCTGGGAACGGCCCTCCGACCACGCGCCGGTGGTGGCCGAATTCGACCTCTGAGCGGGACAGCGAACGCCCACGGACTGACTCACTCCCGCCCGGCGACCGGCAGAATCGGTTCCTCGCCGGGCGGGCCGCCGCACCTGCCCTCTGGTATCCTTGGCAGCCTGCCCCATACCAACGACCGGCCATGAATTACCGCGACCTGCGTGACTTCATCGATCAGCTCGAAAAACAGGGTGAGCTCAAACGCATCGGCGTGGAGGTGGACCCGCGCCTGGAAATGACCGAGATCTGCGATCGCACCCTGCGGGGCGGCGGGCCGGCACTGCTGTTCGAGAACCCGAAGGGCCACAGCATCCCGGTGCTGGGCAACCTGTTCGGCACCCCCCGGCGGGTGGCCATGGGCATGGGTGAGGAGTCGGTGGAGGCGCTGCGGGAGGTGGGCAAGCTGCTCGCCTTCCTCAAGGAGCCGGATCCGCCTCGGGGCATGAAGGACGCCTGGCGCAGCCTGCCCATCTTCAGGAAGGTGCTGGACATGGCACCCAAGGTGGTGCGCAGCGCACCCTGCCAGCAGCAGGTGATCGAAGCGGCCGACGTGGACCTGGGCCGGTTGCCCGTGCAGACCTGCTGGCCGGAGGATGCGGGCCCTCTCATCACCTGGGCGCTGGTGGTCACCCGCGGGCCCCGCAAGGAGCGCCAGAACCTGGGTATCTACCGCCAGCAGGTCATCGGGCGCAACAAGCTCATCATGCGCTGGCTGGCCCACCGGGGCGGGGCGCTGGATTTCCGCGACTGGCAGCAGGCCCATCCCGGCGAGCCGTTTCCGGTGGCCGTAGCCCTGGGCGCCGACCCAGCCACCATCCTCGGTGCGGTGACACCGGTGCCGGACACACTTTCCGAGTACGCCTTCGCAGGCCTGCTGCGGGGCGCCAAGACCGAGTTGGTCAAGTGTCAGCTCAGCGACCTGCAGGTGCCGGCCAGTGCCGAAATCGTGCTCGAGGGATTCATCCATCCGGGCGAAACCGCTCCGGAGGGGCCCTTCGGCGATCACACCGGCTACTACAACGAGGTGGAGACCTTCCCGGTGTTCACCGTCGAGCGCATCACCCACCGCAAGCACCCCATCTACCACAGCACCTACACCGGCCGCCCGCCGGACGAGCCCGCCATCCTGGGACTGGCCCTGAATGAGGTGTTCGTTCCCATCCTGCAGAAGCAGTTCCCGGAGATCACCGACTTCTATCTGCCCCCGGAGGGCTGCTCCTACCGCATGGCGTGCGTGAGCATCCACAAGCAGTACGCCGGGCACGCCAAACGGATCATGTTCGGGGTGTGGTCGTTCCTGCGCCAGTTCATGTACACCAAGTTCGTGATCGTCACCGACGACGACGTGAACGTGCGGGACTGGAAGGATGTGGTATGGGCCATGACCACCCGCATGGATCCCGCCCGGGACACGGTGATCGTGGAGAACACGCCCATCGACTATCTGGACTTCGCCTCGCCGGTATCCGGCCTGGGCGGCAAGGTCGGCTTCGATGCCACCCACAAGTGGCCGGGCGAGACCCAGCGCGAGTGGGGACGCCCCATTGCCATGAGCCCGGAGGTCAAACACCGCGTCGACGGGCTGTGGGACGAACTGGGCATCTTCGAGACAGCGGAAAAGTAGCCGGCCCGCCAAAGAAAAAAGCCCGCACAAGGCGGGCCCTAACGTCTTCCCTGTTTTTCTTATTTTTCCTCGCCGCGATTCACACCTTTGTTGGTATGACGGCTAACTCGTTGCCGGTGGTCTTCTGCACAGCCACCTCTTGCTCCGATGCTGCAAGGGATAAAGCAGAAGTCGTGCCATATACATAACACATTGTTTGAAAATGCAAACGATCCAATCGCCATCGCGTACTGTAAAAATACGCGACAGGTCGGCCTGCAACATGCCCATCAAAAATCGCCGAACTCCTCCGTGGAACGCATGGAAAAACGAAATAAACAGGGGAGTTACGAAGACATCAAGGGGCCAACGCATCCAACACAGGCATACGTCGAGGCTGTCGCCCCGTTTAAGCGGCCCGCGCCCTGGAGACTTGAATCAGTCACGACCTTCCATGAATTCCTCAATAAATACAATACTGTGGCCTACGTGACCGCTGTCGGCGTTTCTTACATTGGAGTCCCCAGGGACCCTTCGAAGCACACGGGACGCACTGTGGTAGAGTTAGGAAGTCCACAGAGACTATAGCAAAACAAAAGGACAAGCCCATGCGCAAGATCCTGGTCCTCAACGCCAAGGGCGGTTCCGGCAAGAGCACGGTAGCCACCAATCTGGCGGCCCACTACGCCCAACAGGGGGAACACGTGGTGCTGGCGGACTTCGATCCTCAGCGCTCCAGTCTGGATTGGCTCGCGGCCCGGCCGCCCCACTACGCACCCGTCCATGGGTTGGCGGCGGCCGACGGCGACATGCCGCGGGCCGTACCGGGTGCAAGTTACATGATCATGGACGCCCCCGCGGCGGTGCGCGGCAAGGAGCTCAAGGCACTGGTGCGGCGCACCCAGACGATCGTCATCCCGGTACTCCCCTCGCCCATGGATACCCGGGCCGCCGCCCATTTCATCGCCGAATTGCTGACCGTCGGCAGAGTGTCCCGGGAGAAGACCCGCCTGGCGGTGGTGGCCAACCGGGTCCGGGAACACACTCTCGCCTACCAGGCCCTGGAACGCTTCCTCAAGAGTCTCGGCATCCCCTTCGTGGCCACCCTGCGGGACACTCAGAATTACGTCCGCGCGGCCGAGCGTGGTCTGGGAATCTTCGAACTGGCACCGTCCCTGGTCAGCCACGACCTGGAGCAGTGGCAGCCGCTGCTCAAGTGGCTGCGCAGCAAGCGCAGCCTGCCCAAGGAATAGGGGACGGCGCCGGGGAACGCGCCCGGCCAAGAAAGCCCTGCGCACGACGGGCTTCCGGCACCGATAGCGCGGTGCGTGCGGTCAGGGACTGTACCGTGTTGCGGGCGGTCCGTTGCTGGGCTTCGCGCTGCTCAGCCCAGCCTACGGGCGACATGCGCGCAAACCGGCTTCCAGATCCGGGTAACGCAACGTCACGCCCAATTCCTCGCACATGCGCCGGTTGTCCAACCGACGGGAATCCTGCAGAAACGACAACATGCCCGGGGACAGGACCCGGCGCGCCTCGGCCATGTCCACCGCCGGCGGCCGCGGAAGTTCCAGCAGGTCGGCGATCCGGTTGAAGTAGTCGGTCATGGTGCTGGGGTGGCCGTCACTCACGTTGTACGCCGCCCCGGGCTGCCCGCGCTCGGCGGCGGCCACGCACACGGCCGCCAGATCGTCGGCGTGAATGCGGTTGGTGTAGGGGCTGTCCTCGGCCCGCAGGACCGGCAGGCCTTCCTGCAGGCGCCGCACCGGCAGCCGCCCGGCGCCATAAATCCCCGGCACCCGCAGAATCACCACCGGTATGCCCGCAGCGTCCTGCCACTCCAGTAGCGCAGTCTCGGCGGCCAGCCGCCGACGACCCCGATCCGTGCTCGGTGCCGGGGGACGCTCTTCGGTAACCCACGCGCCGCCGCAGTCGCCGTATACCGCGCTGGTGCTCACGTAGACGATACGGGAGGGCGGCCGGGCCGTGGCAGGCCCCGACAGAAAGGCCGTCATACGCGGGTCCACTACGCCGCCGGCCGGCGGCGGCGCCAGATAGAACACCAGGGCATCGGCGGTGGGCAGTTCCACCAGCGAGGCAGGCTCGTCCAGATCGGCCAGCAGCGGGGCTATGCCCTCAGCGGCCAGTTCCGCCGCCCGCTCGGGGCGTCTGGCGGTGCCACTCACCGCTTCCCCCCGTGCGCGGTACAACCGCGCCACCCGCCGTCCAATATCTCCGCACCCGACGATTAACACACCCGCCACCGGTTTATCTCCCAGGTAAAATCAGCGACAATTCATCGATTTTCGCATCGATGGCATCCGCATTCCATGAGTTACAAAGTCACCATACAGCCCAGCAATCACGAGTTCTCGGTGGAGTCCGGCGAGAGCGTTCTGGACGCGGCCCTGCGCCAGGGTTTCGCCTTTCCCTACGGATGCCGAAACGGCGCCTGCGGTTCCTGCCTGGGCACCCTGGTGGCGGGCGAAGTCGAATATCCGGGACAGCGGCCGCCGGCCCTCAAAGAAGGCGACATGGCGGCGGGCAAGGCCCTGTTCTGCCAGGCGCGCCCCACCTCGGACCTGACCATCGAGGTACGTGAGATCGGCGCGGCCAAGGACATCGTCATCAAGACCCTGCCCTGCCGGGTGGCAAAGAAAGAGCCTCTCGCCCACGACGTGATGCGCTTGAAACTCAAGCTGCCCATGACCGAAAGGCTGCAGTTCCTGGCCGGCCAGTATGTGGACATCCTGCTCAAGGACGGGCGCCGGCGCGGCTTTTCCCTGGCCAACGCGCCCCATGACGACGAGTACCTGGAGTTGCATGTACGGCGGGTGGAAGGCGGCTTCTTCACCGGCCATGTGTTCGACGAAATGAAGGAAAAAGCCCTGCTGCGCATCGAAGGGCCCCTGGGCACGTTCTTCCTGCGGGAGGACTCCGAGCGACCCGTCATTCTGGTGGGCGGAGGCACCGGCTTCGCCCCCCTCAAGGGGATCATCGAGCACGCCCTGCACCACGGCATCGGGCGCCCCATGCATCTGTTCTGGGGTGTGCGCAGCCTTCGGGACCTGTACCTGGGCGAACTGCCGGAGCAGTGGGCGCGGGAACACGCCGACTTCCGCTACACGCCGGTGCTTTCCGAACCTTTGGCGGAGGACGATTGGCAGAGGGAGACCGGCATGGTGCCGGAAGCGGTGGCGCGGGCCTATCCGGACCTCTCCGGTTTCGACCTGTACATGAGCGGGCCGCCTGCCATGGTGGAAGCCGCCAGGACGCTGTTCGAAGCCCACGGCCTGCCGGCGGAGCAGCTCTACTACGACTCGTTCGAATTCGCCAGCGACGTGCAGGCGGCCTCGGGGGCCTGAGGCCGACCGCGCGGTGCCGCGGACCGTCGGAGCTTCTCAGGGGCTGTCTGACGTGGCCGGCGCCAACGCCGTGAGGGCATCGGCGTCTTCACCTATACCCCAGCCGGTGTCCAGATTCGGGGCAGGCAGGGCACGGGCCTCGGCGGCCCTCGACACGCCCTTGCGGTAGCACTCCATGGCCGCGGCGGGTTCGTTCATCTGCTCCAGCACGCTGCCCAGCAGCTGATAGGCCTCCACCGTGGGTTTGAGACCGATGCTCGCCTCCAGGTAACTGCGCGCCTTGCCCCATAACTGGTTGCGCTGCGCCAGCCGGCCCAGGGCCAGCAACAGCACGGGATCCTTGTCGTGATCCTTCAGCCAGCCTTCGGCGGCCTGAAACTGGGCCGCGGCATCGGCCTCGATCTGCCCGTACAGATACACCAGCCGCTCGCTCCAGTAACGTTTCAGCGCGCCCTCCACCAGCGCGGCCGCCTCGGCCGGCACCTCGAGGCTGCTGAGGTAGCCGGCGCAGATCAGCACCAGCGGCTCTTCCCGCGTCAGGCGCCGCGGCACCTGCTCCCAGACCTCCCGCACGCCCGCCAGATCGCCCTTGCGGCCGGCGTCGCCCAGCAGCGCACCATAGACCTGCAGCTCCAGGCGGTGGGCCTGCTCGTCGTCGATAACCTGCCGCCGGCGCAGCTCCGGCAACAGGTCCCGCAGATGGCTCCAGTCCCGCAGGCGCAGGTACAGCTTCATGAGCATGCGCAGCACATAGGCATGGCGCGGCGCAATGGTGCGCAGATGGGTTAGCGTGGCGAGCGCCTGTTCCATCTGGCGATGCGCGATCTGCAGCTCGGCCTGGGTGAGACCCACGGCCACGTCGGCCGCCGGCATGCTGCGATGGGCCATGCGCAGGTAGTGATCCCGGCGCTGATCGGCGCCCTGGCGCTGGGCGGCGCGGGCGGCCGCCAGATAGTTGAGCAGCTGATTGTCGCTGTCGTCGGCATGCTTGATGAGACGGCGTTCGGCCGCGGACCACTGGCCTTCGGACAACTCGATAAGCCCGCGGTTGAGGGCGTTGTGGGCCTTCAACGATCGACGCCGGCGCTCCCAGCCGCGCACCTGCTGGGGCATGCGGCGCAACCCCACCAGGAACCGGATCAGCAGGTACAGGGCGGCGAACGCGATCACCAGCCCGACCACGAACAGCGACAGGCTGGTCTGGATGGTCCAGGAGCCGTAACCGATCAGCAGATAACCGGGCTCCCGGAGCACCCCCAGGGCGATGGCCACCGTCGCCAGCAATACCACCAGGGCAAAGAACAGGGTCTTCATTGGCCACCCGTCGGCTGCTGGGTCTGGTCGCCGCCGGCGGCCGCACCACTATCGGACTTTCCGGCCGCCCCCCCGCCGGACGCTGGCGGCGTCTTGGCGGGCGCCGGCGCACCGGTGGCAGCCGCGCCGCCGGCGTGGGCATCCTGGCTTTGGCGCACCATGGCCGCGCGCAGCTCCCGCAGCTTGCGCAGGGAACCGGACAGGTCGGGAAGCTGTGGCCGCACATCGATGGACTGCAGGTCCTTGAGCTGCTGCGCCATGCTCTGGGTCACGGAATTGTCGGCGACAAAATACTGCTGCAGCCACTGCAGGGCGGTGCTCAGGCTGGCCTGATAGCTCTTGGGCTGGTGGCGCAGGGCCGCCAGTTGCGCCGCTTCCAGCTGCAGCTTCATGTTCTGGTACAGGAAGTATTCGTTCTTGGGAGCCAGCAGCGGACCCACCGGCTTTTCGTGATGGCGCACCTGCACGAGCTGGCGCAAAGCCCGCCACACCACGGCGGGAAGCTCGCGCCAGTGGATGCCTTCGGTGGCCGGCGCCGGGGCGGTCGCGGCACCTGTCTCGGCGGCCGACTTGGCGGCGGCGGCGCCCGGCAGCACCAGGTCGGGCACCTGATGGATGAGACTGTCCAAGGTGACGGTGATGCCGGAAATATCGGGAACGGATACGGCGTTCAGGGCCGCCACCTCGCTGGCGATCGCCTTGCGCACCGGCAGAAAGCCCGGATCGCCCAAGGTCTTGAGGCGCTGATCGGCATCCTCCAGCGCCGCCTTGGCGGCGCCGACGTCGCGCTGCAGCTGCAGGCTCTCGTTGGCCACCTGCAACAGGTATTGGACGTTGGCCAGCACCCAACCCTCGGAGGTTCGGCTGACTTCCGCCCGCAATCGGGCCACGCCGTCTTCCATGCTCTGTTGGCGAGCCTGCAGCGCACTCAACTGCTCGGTCAGCTGACGGTGCTGGGCGTCAACGGAACTGCGTAGCCCGTCCACCGTGCTCTGCACCCGGTTCATGCCGGACTGCTGCGACCGGTCCAGGCGGGTCACCTCGTGCCAGATGAAATAGCCCGCGACCGCGGTGCCGATACCGATGAGCAGCGCCAGCACCGCCAGGGGCAGCGCGACGCGCCCCGCGGCGCCCGCCCTTGGGGACGCGGGCGTCCGGGCCTGCTGGCCGGCTTTGGCGGTCGGCGCCGTGGGTGCCGCCGGCTTGGCGCCTGCATTCTGCGCCTTACCCGCGGCGGGCGCGCTACTGCCGCTTTGTTTGCCCTTGGAAGCCGAAGAGCCGCTACCGTCGTCCGATCCCTTTTTCCCTGCCGGGCTCTGGTCGGACTGGGGCGGTTTCTTTTCGCTCATCGAGTCGTCCTCTGCTGCTCGCTGCCTCCACCGTCGGAGGCATAACCGGTCATCCGGGGTGGGCCGCGGGCGGGCGCGACCGCGCCCAGTGGAGCAGCGCGTCGAGCATGGCCTCGTCGGTGGCATTGTCCGCGATCACCGCCGGCTCCCGGAAACCCAGCTCCCGGGCCAGCGCCGCTCCACGTTCCCCGGGTACCACCAGGGGGGTCTTGCGCAGCCACTGCTGGCCCAGCTTGCCCACCATGTCGAACAGGTTGCGCAGCCCTTCATTGCTGCTGACGGTGATCACCTGCACCTCACCGCGGGCCCAATAGCGCATGAGCCGGCCCGTGTCGCCCTTGGGCCGGCCGCGCCGGTAGGCCTCAGCATACTCCACCTGTGCGCCACGGGCGGTGAGCGTATCGCCCAGGTATTCCCGTCCACCGTCGCCGCGAAAGATCACCACCCTGCTGCCGGTCAGGTCCTGCAGCGCGTCCATGGCCAGCAGCGCCTCGCTGTCGAACTTGCGCTGCGGATAGATGTCCGCGGGGTGCCCGCAGCTTTCCAGCTCCTTGGCCGAGCGTTTGCCGATGGCTGCAATGCGCACCGAAGACGGCCACGGGCGGCGGGCCAGCACCAGGTTCATGGCCTTGTTGACGGCATTGGCGCTGATGAAGATGGCCAGATCGAAGGTCTCCAGCCGGTCGATCAGATCGAGCAGGAGACTGTTGTCCACAGGATCGAGGATCTCCAGCACCGGAAAGCGCAGGGCACGGCCACCCGCCCGTTCAACCAGCGCGCACAGGTGCTCGGCCTGATGCGCCGGGCGTGTCACCAGCACCCCGATTCCACCCAGCTCCGGACTGTGGTTGTGCGATTCGGCGGACGTCATGGGTCGATTGAAGTGTGGCCGGCAGGCACGCTCTGCCGGCTCCAGGCAGCGGCAACGACAGCCGGCCGTGCCGTTCCCGTGGGATGGGACTCAGTGCTCGGCATACAGGTCGGCCAGAATACGATCGGCGCCGCGGGACAACAGGTCGTCGGCCAGCACGGTGCCGAGCTCGTCGGCGTCGCCGGGTCGTCCGCTGATCACACCGTCCACCACCTCGCTGCCGTCGGGCCGCCCCACCAGACCGCGCAGCACGATCACGCCGTGGGCAAGCTCGGCATAGCCGGCGATGGGCACCTGGCAGCCGCCTTCCAGGCGGTGGTTCATGGCCCGCTCAGCCCGTACCCGGATGTGGCTGTCGGCGTGATCCAGCGGCGCAACGAGGCACTCGACCCGGTCGTCGCCGGCGCGGCACTCGATGCCCAGCGCCCCCTGCCCCACGGCCGGCAGCATGATGTCCGGCGCCAGCTCGGCAGTGATACGCTCGCCCAGGCCGAGACGCTTGAGGCCGGAGCTGGCCAGCACGATGGCGTCGAATTCGCCGCCGTCCAGCTTGCCCAGCCGGGTTCCCACATTGCCTCTGAGGTTGAGGATCTCGAGATCCGGGCGCCTGGCTTTGAGCTGACACTGGCGCCGCAGGCTGCAGGTGCCGACCCGGGCGCCCTGCGGCAAAGCGTCAATTGTGTCATAATTTGGGCAGACGAAGGCATCCCGCGGGTCTTCCCGCTCCAGTATCACGGCCAGCTGGAGGCCATCAGGCAGTTCCATGGGCACGTCCTTCATGGAATGCACAGCCAGGTCGGCGCGTCCATCCAGTAGCGCTTCTTCGAGCTCCTTGACGAATAGTGCCTTGCCGCCGATCTTGGCCAGGGGCGTGTCGAGGATCTTGTCGCCGCGGGTGGACAGAGTCAGCAGTTCCACCTGCAGGCCGGGATGGGCAGCCATCAGGCTGTCGCGGACGAATTCCGCCTGCCAGAGCGCCAAGGCACTCTTGCGGGTAGCAATACGCAGGACTTCTTCTGCCATGGCAGGGACCGTTCCAGGCTGGGACGCACCGCCGGTGCGAGGAGTCGACGTCGACCGGTCAGCAGTCGATTAAATGCATGGGCGCCATATGGGCGCCACATCCCGGGAAGCCGTAAACATACCGGGCATGGGAGGATAGCGAGTCGTGAAGTACCGATGCAAGTTCAATCCATGGTGGGCAATGGCCGCCCTGCTGGTGGCTGCCAGCGCGTGGGCCGGCGGGCCGGCGGTGCCGGTGACGCGCAACCTGCAGGCCGACGGCGCCAGCTCGACCCAGCGGGGCGTTCCCATCATGCTGGTGTTCAGCGCACCGGACTGCCGTTACTGCCGGCTGCTGGACAAGGACTTCCTCAAGCCCATGCTGATCAGCGGCGACTACACCAATAAGGTTCTGATCCGCAAGGTAATGATCAATAACGATGCCACGTTGGTGGATTTTGCCGGCAAGCGGGTGGCGGCGGACAAGCTGGCCAAGCACTACCATGTGCAGGTCACGCCCACGGTCCTGTTCCTGGACGCCAAGGGCCAGCAGCTGGCACCGGCCATGGTGGGCGTCAGCTCACCCGACTACTACGGAAGCTACCTGGACCAGTCCATCGCGGCGGCCCTCAAACGGTTGCATGCCGAGCATCGCCCGGCCACCGCCAACCGCCACACGAAGCTCACCGCCGCCTCGGGTTGAAGCCGCGGCTCAAGCCCTCTTGAGCAGGCCGCGCACGGCGGCCAGGTGCCGTCGGCTCACTTCCGGGCGCTCCTGAATGCCGGCGAGCCGCACACGACTCTTGCCGGACTCGTCCTTTTCCAGCCCTTCCAGGAAGGCCACCGCCACCAGGGTGCGGCGGTGGATGCGCACGAACCGCGCCCCGAATTCCCCTTCCAGGGTGCGCAGGGAGTCCTCGATGAGCACTGTCCCGTCGGGATGGTGCACGGTGACGTACTTCTGGTCGGCCTCGAAACAGCGCACCGCGTCCACGGGCACCAGTTCCAAGTTGCCGCGCACCCGCGCGCAGATGTGAGTGCGGGCGCGGGCCTCTGCACCGCTGTCGTGAGTCAGTGCCTGGGCCTGGGCACGGGTCAGGCGCCTCGCCTTGCGAAGCGCATCGTCCAGGCGCTCGGCGCGAATGGGCTTGAGCAGGTAATCCACCGCATGGGCCTCGAACGCTTCCAGGGCGTGCTCTCCGTAGGCGGTGCTGAAAATCACCGCCGGGGGCTGCTCCAGGTCGGCCAGATGACGGGCCGCCTCCAGACCGTCCATGCCGGGCATACGGATGTCCAGCAGCACCACGTCCGGTTCGCTGCGGGCCGCCGCCTGCAAAGCCTCGCGGCCATTGGCGGCCTCGGCGCAGACCCGGCATTCGGGAACCTGTCCCAGCAGCCGGCGCAGGCGCTCCCGGGCCGGACTCTCATCGTCGACGATCATGACCTTCATATTGGCATTCCTGGGGTCTGTGAACTCTGCAGGGGAATCCGAAGCTTCACGCAGTGCTCGTCCCGGGTCTCGTGCACCTGCAGGCGGGCATCGTCGCCGTAGGCCAGCTGCAGGCGCTGACCGATGTTCGCAAGAGCCATGCCGTTACCCGCCCGCCGGCGCTGGCCGCCCGCAGGCGGCAGCGGGTTGCACACTTCCAGATGCAGCCAACCGTCTTGCCGGCGCACCCCCACCCGCACCAACCCGCCCTCGGGTCGCGGCTCGACGCCGTGATAGATGGCGTTCTCCAGCAGCGGCTGCAGCACCAGGGCGGGAACGGGCGTATCCGCCAGCCCGCCGGAGACCTCCCACTGCACCTGCAGCCGCTCGCCCAGGCGCAGGGACTCCATATGTACATAGCGGCGACACACTTCCAACTCCTGAGCCAGCCGCACTTCCGCATGCACCTCGGCCAGGGTGGCCCGAAACAGGTCCGCCAGGTCCTCCACCGCTTCCTCGGCCTGCTCGGGTTGCGAGCGGGTCAGGGCGGCGATGGTATTCAGGCTGTTGAACAGGAAATGGGGACGGATGCGGGCCTGCAGGGCCTCGATGCGCGCCCGCGCTTCCGCCTCCAGCTGGCGGCGCCAATGGTGGCGAACGAAGAAGTAGCGCAGCGCCAGCGCGCTGATCACCGCACTGATACTGACGTTGCGCAACAGAAAGCCGTCATGGGTGCCGGGGTCCCCCAGACTCCAGGCAGGCGCTGCCGAAATGACCTGCCAGGCCACTTCACTGATGCCCGCCGCCACCACCAGCAGCAGCAGGTAACTGATCAGGGCCGCGGCTGCGTTGCTCAGGCGCCGCAGGCCCGGCCTGGCCAGACACAGCAGGGCGGCACTGGTCAGCGCGATCCACTGGACGAACAGGGAGATCACCCCCAGCCGTGCCCAGCGATCCGCACCGGTAGGGGCGGACGCCAGCACCAGCACGAAGGCGAACAGCTCGGCCAGCACCACCACCGCGAACACCATCCGCATGTCGCAGAAGCTCGGCAGGAACAGCGGATCCCAATCGGCGCTGGCGCCCGGATCGACGGGGGGTGGCGTTTTCATCGCTACTCAGTGTCAGTGCTCGTTCGGTTCCCTGCCGGCGGCGGGGGCGCAAGCCCGATTCGCTTTCGCTATACTGCGCACACTTTCATCCAGCCAGTGACGCGCGGACCATGGCCACCGACAAGCCCACCAACAAAGCCTGGGGCGGGCGCTTTGCCGAATCGACCGATGCCTTTGTACAGGCCTTCACCGCCTCGGTCGGTTTCGACCGCCGCCTGTACGCCTACGACATCGCCGGCTCCATCGCCCACGCCCGCATGCTGGCCCGCGTGGGCGTGCTGAGCGGCGCGGAATGCCAGGCGATCATCGGCGGCCTGGAGACCATCCGGGCGGAGATCGAGCGCGGCGATTTCCACTGGTCGGTGGCCCGCGAGGACGTGCACATGAATATCGAGGCGCGTCTCACGGAGCTTATCGGCGAGGCGGGCAAAAAACTGCACACCGGCCGCTCGCGCAACGACCAGGTGGCCACCGATCTGCGCCTTTATCTGCGCGACCAGATCGACAGCGCCGCCACCGAGCTGCGCCGCCTGCAACGGGGCCTGGTGGACCTGGCCGAACGGGAAGCGGACACCATCATGCCGGGCTTCACTCACCTGCAGGTGGCCATGCCGATCACCTTCGGCCACCACATGATGGCGTGGTTCGAGATGCTGGACCGTGACGCCGGCCGCCTTTCCGACTGCCGGCGGCGGGCCAACACGATGCCCCTGGGCGCGGCGGCGCTGGCGGGTACGGGCTACCCCATCGACCGGGACTACAGCGCCGAGCTGCTGGGCTTCGACCGCCCTGCGGAGAATTCCCTGGACGCGGTGAGCGACCGGGACTTCGCCATCGAGTTCTGCGCCGGCGCAGCGCTGGTGATGACCCATCTGTCGCGGTTTTCCGAGGAGCTGATCCTCTGGTCGTCGGCCCAGTTCGGCTTCGTCGAGCTGCCCGACCGCTTCTGTACCGGCTCCAGCATCATGCCCCAGAAGAAGAATCCGGACGTGCCGGAGCTGGTGCGGGGCAAGACCGGCCGGGTCGCCGGCCATGTGCTGGGTCTGCTGATGCTCATGAAGGGCCAGCCGCTGGCCTATAACAAGGACAACCAGGAGGACAAGGAACCGCTGTTCGATACCGTGGACACCCTGCTCGGGTCGCTGCGGGCCTTCGCCGACATGATCCCGGCCCTGGAGGTCAATCGCGAGGCCATGCGCGAGGCGGCCCGCTCGGGGTTCTCCACCGCCACCGACCTGGCCGACTATCTGGTGCGCAAGGGCATGGCGTTCCGGGACGCCCATGAGGTGGTGGGTCAGGCAGTGCGCCACGGCCTGCAGACCGGGCGCGATCTGGCGGAAATGGGGATTGACGAATTAAGGGGATTTTCGGAGACGATAGACGATGATGTCTACGACATCCTGCGTCTTGAGGGCTCTGTCGCGTCTCGCAACCACCTCGGTGGCACGGCCCCGGAGCAGGTAAGGGCAGCGATACAGCGGGCCCGCGAGCGACTGGCCGCCGCCCACGGGGTGGGCTAGGCGGGGCTGTCCCGGCCCTCTTCCCGTGATAGCCTGGGCCCATGTGCCCGCCCGATACCGACACCACCGCCGACAGCGCCCGGGACACTCTCGAAGGGCTGCGTCGCCGGCTCGCCGAGTTCGCCGATGCCCGCGACTGGGACCAGTTCCATTCCCCCAAGAATCTGGCCATGGCGCTGATTGCCGAGGCCGCGGAGCTGGTGGAGCATTTCCAGTGGATGACCCAGGCCCAGAGCCAGGCGCTGGAGCCCGAGCGGCGCGCGCGGGTACGCCTGGAACTGGCTGATATCCTGATCTATCTGGTCAGAATCGCCGACCGGCTGGACATGGACCTGGTGCAGGCCGCCAGCGACAAGATCGCCATCAACGAAAGCCGCTTCCCGGTGGAGCGGGTACGGGGCATCGCCGGACGGGGCGAAGACTTCGAAGGCTGAGAGCGGGCCGAACCGGCCTTCAGGGATTGTCCGGATCCGCGGAGCCCTCGCGCACCCAGGTGCCGTTCTCGCAACGCAACAGGTCGGTGCCGCTGCGCACGAAGGACCCCTTCTCGTAGGCGGTGCCGTTGAAATAGCACACCGGCTTCTCGGACACCTCCTGGGCCAACACCTCGAACTCCTCGTCCGTCTCCTCCATGATCGGGGAGTTCTTCAGCTCCGGGTCCGGGGCGCCCACCTCCAGCACATGTTGACGGTCCACCATGACATGCATCTCCTGGATTGGCCAACTTCCATCGGCAGGCTTTCGGCCTGCCGTTCAACGCCGTCCGCAGCGCCGGCCTAAAGCTTTGGCCAAAGCGTCCGTTACCCAAACAGTATGCCGACACCCATAACAGGTGTCGAGCGGCCGCCCGGCGGCCAACCGCGGCTTCATGGACATGAGGTGAATGTCATGCTGGATGGGCTCTCGGCGGGGCAGATCCGCCAACTCCTCGATCACGCAAACCTTGGAATTCTGGTGTTCGACGCGGAGGGGCGCGCCTGCGAATGCAATCAGGTGCTGTCCGGCTGGTTGGGTGACAAGGCGCCCGAGCTGCTCGGTCAGAGCCGCGAGGCACTGGCGAACGGGCCCCTGGGGGCGCTGCTGCGCAGCGACATCCCCGTGCAGCTGGACGGCCACGGCAATTCATCCCGTTACCTGAAGGTGAACACGGTCAGTTTCGCCGGCGAGGACGGCGCACACCGTGCCCAGGTGCTGGTGTACCGCGATGTGACCGCCGAGACCCGTTTGCGTAACCAGGTCGAGCACCTCAATCAGGCCCTGGAAGCCGAGACCACCTCGGACCCGACCACCGGCCTGCTGAACCGGCGCGGACTGCTGCTGGCCCTGGAACCCCAGGTGGCACGCAGCCGCCGTTACGAACGCCCCCTGTCGGTGATCGTGGCGCAGGTGACCGGCGGGAGCGGTCCCGAGCCCTGGCTCACCGGCGCCAGCCGTCTGCTCAAGGACCAACTGCGCTGGGCGGATCTGGTGGCCTACACCGAAGACGGGCAGTTCGTTATCGCCCTGCCGGAAACCGACAGCAGCCACGCTGAAACCCTGGGCGGCAAGTTGCGCGGCCTGCTGGGCGAGCTTTGCGCCCGGGACGGCTCCAGTCCGCAGGTCAGGGTCGGGGTCAGCAGCTGGCGCCGCAGCGACAACGCCACCGCCCTGCTGCGCCGAGCGGCGCAGCAACTGGCCGGCGACCCCGCCCGCGTCTGCGCCGCCGTCTCCTGATTCTTCGTCCGTGTCACCGCCGTTGCGGCCGTAAGCTGCCGGCAGGGCAGCGGCGGCTGGACACCCGCTTTTGCAGTGTGGCGACATGACCGCGCAATCGCTCAAGCACACCGGGGCCCTGGACGGGCTCGACATCAACGGCATCAAGCGCCGCTTCCTGGCCTTGAACCGGGAACGGCTGCGCCGCGTGTACCTGTCCCTGGGCAACCGCCAACAGGCCTTCCTGGACCTGCTCCCGCTGCTGTTTCACATCAATCACCCCATGTTGCCCGGCTACCTGTCCAGCCAGACGCCGGCAGGCATCTCCGACTATGCGCCCACCAACCGCGCGATCGATGCAGCCAAGCGTCTGGCCAAGAGCTTCACCTACCGGCGGCGGGCACTGCGAAGCCTGGACGTCCATGCCCTGTACCTGATGGGCAGTAGCGGCTCCATCGCCTACTCCAAGAACAGCGATTTCGACATCTGGGTCTGTCACCGACCCGACCTCCCCGAGGCCCAGCGGGACATGCTGACCCGCAAGGCAGAAGCGATCGAAAGCTGGGCGGCGTCGCTCGGGCTGGAAGTCCACTTCTTCGTGCTGGACGACGCCGGTTTCCGGCAGGGGACGCACCAGCACATCTCCAGGGAAAGCAGCGGCAGTGCCCAGCACCGCCTGCTGCTGGAGGAGTTCTACCGCACCGGGCTGCTGGCGGCCGGGCGCTACCCGGTCTGGTGGCTGGTGCCTCCCGAGCGCGAGGAGGACTACGAGCAGTACGTGCACGATCTCAAGCACAAGCGCTTCATCAAGCCCAACGAAAGCCTGGACTTCGGCGGCGTGGGCATTCTGCCCGCAGAGGAATTCTTCGGGGCGGCATTGTGGCAGCTGTACAAGGCGGTGGACTCGCCCTACAAGTCGGTTCTCAAGATCATGCTGATGGAGTGCTACGCCAGCGAGTACCCGCGCCCGGAGGCACTCAGCCTGCGCTTCAAGCGCGCGGTCTACGCGGGAGAAATCAACCTGGACCGCCTGGACCCTTACGTGTCCCTGGCGGACAAGGTCGAGGAGTATCTGCTCGAACGCGGCGACCACACCCGCCTGGAGCTGGCCAGACGGTGCCTGTACTTCAAGGTCAACGAACCCATGAGCCGGCCGGACACGCGCCGCAACGCCACCTGGCGCCGGGAGGCGATGCGCGAGCTGGTCAATCAATGGGAATGGGACCAGGCGAGTCTGCTGATGCTCGACACCCGCCATACCTGGAAGATGCACCGGGTGATGGAAGAGCGGCGCACCCTCGTCGACGCCCTGACCAAAAGCTACCGGACGCTCTCCCAGTTCGCCCGCGAACACGCCGCCACCCTGGCCATAGACCCCGAAGAGCTCAACCTGCTGGGGCGTCGGCTGTACGCCGCCTTCGAGCGCAAGTCCGGCAAGATCGACATCATCAACCCGGGGATTTCCACCGACCTCACCGAAGAGCGCCTGGCGCTGCAACGGGTGGACGGTCCGCCCCAGGACGGCTGGTTGCTTTACCGGGGCGATGGACGCGACCACGACGCCGGCGGACAGGGACCGTTGAAGCGGGCCCGCAGCCTGCTCGAGATGCTGGCATGGTGCCATTTCAACGGGCTGCTGCACCCGGTCACCACGGTCATCAACCTGCAGCCCCGGGACGGCGAGGTGAGCCCCTGGGAACTGCGGGCCGTGCTGGACAGCCTTCAGCAGCTGTTTCCGGCCGCCGAGCACGAACCGGCCGAAATGAACGACCTGGCCAATCCCGCTCGCATACGACGGGGCGGACTGTTCATCAACCTGGGCGTGGACCCCATGTCCAAGCTGACCCGCCAGGGCATGCAGCTCACCAGCAATCGTACCGATGCCCTGAGCTTCGGCGGACTGTGGGAAAACCTGGCGCTGAGCTTCGATGAGATCGTGGCCACCAGCTGGCAGGAGGTGCTCACCTTCCGCTACAGCGGCGATGACGGGCTGGCCGACTGCCTGTGCGACTACCTGGCCTGGTCCCCCATCGCCGACGGCAGCGTGCCCGAGCCGCCGGCCTGCTACAGCTTCTCCTCGACCCGTGGCGCGGCCATTGCACGCCGCATCGAGGAGTTGTTTCACGACGTGATCGAATGCTTCTATCGCAGCCGCTGGCGGGACACGGCGCGCTACGTGCTGCGCGTCGGTCACGTTCACTACGTGCTGCAGGCGGAGAACGGCGTTCCCCGCTACCAGCGCCTGGATTCCATGGATGCGCTGCTGGGCGCCCTGGGCGCGCCCCAGGAACGGTTCAGTCCGGTGGTGCTGGATCGCCACACCCTGAGCGAAACGCCGCTGCCGGCGATCCTGCGGGCGAACCGGCCCGGGGCCGTGCAGCTGTTCTACCAGGTCGCCGGCGACAAGGCGCAGGTCTATGTGCTCGACGAGCGCGGCTCGCTGTTCTACCAGAAGGCGCCGTTCCACGACAGCCTGACGCTGCTGTCCCAATACCAGACCTTTCTCGAGGCGGTCGAACAGCGCCGCAACCTGCTGGGGCCGGGCGCCAAGTCGGCGGCCCAGACCATGGAGCTGGAGTTCTATCAGGTGGTGCGCGAAGCCGGCGGCAAGAGCCGGCTCGACAGGCAGAACATCAATCCGTTTCGGCGCTCCAACAGCTACCTCGGCATTCAGGTCATCGGGGACCTTGCGCAATCGAACCAGGCGGTGTTCACCATGTACTGCAACAGCCGCGAATTCTCCAATGTGGAATTCGGCGACCGGTTGTTCGAGGAAGTATCCCGCTACGTGCTGTCCGAGCGGGCGAGCGGCGAGGCGTATCCCATCTACATTACCGACATCGATCTGTCACGTGCGCTGCTGGGCGCCGACAACACCGGCAATGTGCAGACCGTGCACTTTCTGAACTACAAACGGCGCATCGAGGACCGCTTGAATCGCGCCCTGCAGCGACGCTGACCGCTGGACCCACACCTTACTCTGCGAAGACCGTCTGTGCCGGGAGATAGCGAACAAATCGGCGCCGGAGCACTCCCAGCGGCATTCAATTTCCCTTGCGCACCTCGTCCATGATGCTCTGCAGATCGCGGGCCCAGCCGGCGAACAGCGCGCGCAGGTGGTCATGGGGAAAGAACTGGTCGTAGTCGTGGGGATTGGCGGCCACCAGCACGGTCTGATTGCCTTCGGCGAATATGGCGATCTTCAAAGGCAGGTAGGGAATCAGCTCGGGATGGTCGTGCGCCAGCTCGCGAATCTGGGCGGGTTTGCCGAAAAACACCACCCGATACTTGTCGGTCTTGAACCCCGAACGGGTCAGACCCACGTCAACTCGCTGCACCCGGGACAGCACGTAGCCGTGGTGGGTGATGGCGTCCTGCAGCGCCAGCATGGCCTCCGGAAACGGCTGTTGGGAACGGGCCATGATCAGGTCCTCGGCGTTGGCCACCTGGGCGAGTGCAAACGCGGCCAACGCCATGACCGCCAGCGTAAGCTTGTGCCACTGTCTCATAGGGTGGCCTCCTCCATGATGTCCTTGTACAGTCGGTACATGCGGTCGCAGTCCCGATCCAGCTCGGCGTTGTTGTACAGATGGCTGAGGCGTTTGGGGTTGATGGCCATGACCTTCACCTTGCCGTCCGCTCCCTGCACCACCGTCACGCGGCACGGCAGGAACAATCCGACGCGGGGATCCACCGCCAGCGCCTTGTAGAGAAAGTCGAAATCGCAGAAGTAGACGATCACCTGGTGGGGATTCTCCTTGGCGGCCGGAACGAATCCGTAATCCAGGTGCTGCGTGCGGATGAGGCGGAAGTTGCGGCCCACCGCCGCGTGCTGGATGTTCTTGACGGTCTGCTCCAACCCGTACGGGGAATCGAAGACCAGCACCGCCGGTTCCTTGGCTACGTTCGCGGAGCGGGTAGCGTGTTGTGCCTTCTGGAAGGAGCGGATGTAGCTCACCACGTCGTTGACGTCCGCCAGGGTCAGGCCCATCTTCTTGTAGGACACCATCGGTGTGCCCTGACGGCCGTGCATCAGGGTACGCTTGATCATGTCGTCGCTGGCGGCGGCGAGAAAGCCGGGGTTGTTCAGGCCGGGCGCGATGATCGGCAGGTTGCGCGGCCGGGAAAAGGTCACGCCGGTGCCGCGTCCGCCGCGCCCGTCAGTTCCATGGCAGGCGGCGCAGTGCTGGGCGAACACCTGCTTGCCGTGCTCGGGGTCGCCTTTGACGGGCTGCTGGGAAAACGTGGGTTCCGGCCCCGGCGACCAGCTGCGGATGTAGCGCACGATGGCCTGTATCTGCGCCTTGTCCAGGGAGCTGAACGACGGCATCACCCGCCCCGGGCGACCGAGCCGAATGGTGGTCTCCAGATAGTGATTGCTGACACTGGAAAGAAAGGAGGGCAGCGCCAGGGGCACGCCCACGCCGCCATGACCATGGTCGCCGTGGCAGACTGCGCAGCGCTGGTCGAACAGCATCTTGCCGTTCGGCACCGCAGCCGCGCCGATGCCGGCGGACAGCATACCCGCCAGCGCCAGCGCAGCGGCGATCATTCTTGGGGACATAGACAGCCCTCCCGCGACGTTCAGGTTGGTTTCAGTAACGGCACCTAGTATTCGGCATAGAGGTGGCAAATACGTTGATACAGATCAATGCCCTGTAGAAGGATAAACGTATGCTGACTGTCGCCTGCGGACAAATCTGCTAAGTTTCGGTCATCGGCAACGACGACATCGATCGACCGGTATCGGAGAGGCTGTCATGAAAAGGATGAAGCGGGTATTGGTTGCAGTGGCGGTGGCCGCGACCCTGTCGCTGGGCGGCTGCGCGACCAAACAGGAATCGGGCACCGCCATCGGAGGCATCCTCGGCGGCGTCCTCGGCAGCCAGGTGGGCAGCGGCTCCGGCAAGACGGCCGCGACCATCGCGGGCACCATCGCCGGCGCCGTCATAGGCGGCCAGGTCGGCAAGAGCATGGACGAGACCGACCGCCTCAAGGCGCAGCATGCCCTGGAGACGAACCCCACCGGCCAACCTTCGACCTGGCAGAATCCGGACTCCGGCTACACCTACACGGTAACGCCGGTGAAGACCTACAAGAACACCGAAGGCCGCTACTGCCGCGAGTACACCACCAAGGTGAACATCGGCGGCAAGATGGAAGACGCCTACGGTACCGCCTGCCGTCAGCCGGACGGCACCTGGGAGGTGGTGAACCAGGGGCAGTAGCCGCTCACGCCGATGTGCGCGCCAGCCAGGCGCGCACGTCGGCGATCTCATCCGGACACAATGCGTGGGCCATGGAATAGGTGTGCCATTCCACCCCGTAACCCTGCGCCTCCAGAATGCGGCACGCCAGCTGGGCGGCCAGCAGGGGCACCACCTCATCGTGCAACCCGTGGGCCATCATGATCGGCACCTGGCGGTTGGCGGCAGCCGCCTCGGCCGCCAGCGTGTCGGGCAGTGGCAGGTAGGTCGACAGCGCCAGGATCCCGCCCAGGGGGTGCGCGTGGCGCAGACCCGTGTACAGGGCGACGGCGCCGCCCTGGGAGAAACCCGCCAGCACCACCCGCTCTGACGGCACCCCACGCTCCACCTCGCGGGCAATGAGCGCTTCGAGAATCGCCGCCGAGGCGCGGATGCCCGCTTCATCCTCGTCCTGACGCAGGTCCAGCGTGCGGATGTCGTACCAGGCGCGCATGATCTGCCCGCCGTTGATGGTCACCGGTCGATAGGGCGCGTGGGGCAGCACGAAACGCGTCCGCGACGCCTCCGCCAGTCCCAGCTCCGGCACCAGCGTCTCGAAGTCGTGGCCGTCGGCCCCCAGGCCATGCAGCCAGATCACGCTGGCGTGGGCGTCTTCGGCGGGACCGATCTCCAGGGTCTGCAATTCGC
>Ga0307441_1000055_pt1 | contig 51589 bp, 50 predicted proteins | sample SalMarWE160420MG_FD_202149 | JGI IMG/M metagenome (GOLD analysis project Ga0307441, IMG submission 202149) | Salt marsh sediment microbial communities from the Plum Island Ecosystem LTER, Massachusetts, United States - WE1604-20 | ecosystem: Environmental > Aquatic > Marine > Intertidal zone >... | reverse complement strand
GATGGCCTCGTGGGTGGAATTGGCCCCTGTGCCGGCAATCACCGGAATGCGGCCGGCGGCGAACTCCACCACCATGCGAATCACGTCGCAGTGCTCCGGCTCGTCCAGGGTGGCGGACTCGCCCGAGGTGCCGACGGCGACAATTGCATCGGTGCCGCTGCCTACGTGCCAGTCGACAAGCGCCTTGAGGCTCTCCTTGTCGACCGCACCGTCCTCCCTCATGGGAGTGACCAGCGCCACCATACTGCCCTGAAACATGCAAGGCCTCCGCGGACCTGAAATAAGCGGACATGGTACTTTGGCGGCCCGGCGCTGACAAGGCGCCCGCGCGGCAGTTGACCTGCCGTTGGCAAGCGCGATGCCGCCCGCTGGCGGCACCTGTCCGGCCGTCGCGCAACCCACTGTTCGCCAACAGCCGACAGCGTGCGTACCGACTGCATCGAACCCCGACTTTGCAGGCGGCCTCAGCCCGACGGTGCCGTCAGCCCCGGGCCCCCAGTCCGGGGCGCCCCGGGCCTCTCCTCGCCGAGCGTTCCCGCCGGCGCCGGCATCGACCGGCCGGCCCGACCGGTGGACGCAGCGTCACCCGGTGGACGCCGATTATAGTGGCCCCAGGAACTCGGCCGAAGTGGTACACTCTGGCCCAGGATCCGTAGACCCCCTTGTGCCGAAGCCGCAATGCCCGATATGAGCAACTATTTCGTGATTTCCGCCCTGGGTGGTGACCGGCCGGGCATCGTCAACGAACTGTCGCGCTGCATTCTGGACAGTGGCTGCAACATCGCCGACAGCCGCATGAGCGTGTTAGGGGGCGAATTCGCCATCATGCTGCTGGTTGCCGGAAACTGGAGCACCATCGGCAAGCTGGAGGCCCAACTGCCCCGGTTGGAACAGCAGTTGGGAATGACCATCACGGCCCGGCGTACCGAGGCCCGCCAGCCGAGACAGGCTCTGCTCCCCTACGAAGTAGATGTCGTGGCCATGGACCACCCCGGCATCGTCCACGACCTGGCCAACTTCTTTTCCGAACGCAATATCAATATTCAAGACCTGGTCACCAGCAGTTACGCCGCGGCTCATACAGGCACGCCGATGTTTTCCGTCCACATGTCAGTCGGCATCCCCGCGGACCAGCATATTTCCGCGCTGCGTGAAGAATTTCTCGACCATTGCGACCAGCTCAACCTCGACGCCGTTATCGAGCCTTCCAAAGGCTAGCGCGAAGCAGACCGGTCGCCCAACAACCCTCCGATCCGATACCGTCACGAAACAGCCATGAGCAAAGTCACTATCGGCAAGAAAGTCCCGGACTTCGAGTTGCCCGCCACTGGTGAGAAGACCGTCAAGCTTTCCGAACTCCGCGGCCAGAATGTCGTCCTGTATTTCTATCCCAAGGACAGCACGCCGGGATGCACCCGTGAAGGCCAGGACTTCCGCGACCAGCACACCAAGCTCCGGCGCCGCAAGGCGGTGGTATTGGGCGTGTCGCGCGATTCCCTCAAGTCCCATGAAAACTTCAAGGCCAGGCAGGGCTTCCCCTTCGATCTGCTATCCGATTCCGAAGAGAAGCTGTGCCGACTGTTCGACGTCATCAAGGAAAAGAACATGTACGGCAAGAAGGTCATGGGCATCGAACGCAGCACTTTTCTCATCGACTCCGAAGGCGTGCTGCGCCAGGAGTGGCGCAAGGTCAAGGTCGACGGACATGTCGACGAGGTTCTTGACGCCTTGAAAGCGCTGTAACCGCGGCATCCGTCCGCTCTTTCTCCTTCAACGGGGCCCCAGGCATGTCGAACGAGCCCGACAACAAGCGTCTGTTCGTGCTGGACACCAATGTGCTGATGCACGACCCGAGCGCACTGTTCCGCTTTCAGGAACATGACATCTACCTCCCGATGGTCGTGCTCGAGGAACTCGACGCGGCAAAAAAAGGCGTCTCGGAAGTCGCCCGCAACGTCCGACAAGCCAGTCGCTTTCTCGACGAACTGATGAGCGACACGTCCAAAGCGGACATCGATCTGGGCCTGCCCCTGGCCCAGGTCAACGGCAACGGTACCGGGAACGGCAGCGCCGGACGCTTGTTCGTCCAGACCCGCGTTCTGCCCTTCGACCTGCCGGCCGGCATGCCCGGCAACAAACCTGACAACAATATCCTGGGCACTGCGCTGGCGCTGCAAACCGAACGACCGGACGTGCGAGTGACCCTGGTATCGAAGGACATCAACCTGCGCATCAAAGCAGCGGTGCTCGGGGTGCATGCCGAAGACTACTACAACGACCGCGTGCTGGAAGACGTGAATCTGCTGTACACCGGCACCGGGGAGTTGCCGGCCGATTTCTGGGACACCCACAGCAAGGAACTCCACTCGTGGCAGGAGCAGGGCCGGACTTTCTACCGCGTCAGCGGCCCCCTGGCAGACCAGTGGCACGCCAACCAGTGCCTTTATCTGCCTGAGGAAGGCGGCCTGGAGGCGCTGGTCCGCGACCGGGACGGCGACGCCGCCATCCTGGAACTGGCACAGGACTATCGTACCCCGCGGCATACGGTGTGGGGCATCAATGCCCGCAATCGGGAACAGAACTTCGCCCTCAACCTGTTGATGGATCCGTCGGTGGATTTCGTGAGCCTGGTGGGTATGGCAGGCACCGGCAAGACACTACTGACACTGGCTGCAGGGCTGGCCCAGACTCTTGAGGAAAACCTCTACAGGGAAATCATCATGACCCGGGTCACGGTGCCGGTCGGAGAGGACATCGGGTTTCTCCCGGGCACCGAGGAAGAGAAGATGACTCCCTGGATGGGAGCGCTCATGGACAACCTGGAAGTGCTCACCAAGACCGAAGCGGGGGGCGACTGGGGGCGGGCCGCCACCAACGACCTGCTTCGCAACCGCATCAAGATCCGCTCGCTGAACTTCATGCGGGGCCGCACCTTCCAGAACAAGTACCTGATCCTGGACGAGGCCCAGAACCTCACCTCCAAGCAGATGAAGACCCTGGTCACCCGCGCCGGCCCTGGCACCAAGGTCGTGTGTCTGGGCAATGTCGCGCAGATCGACACCCCCTACCTGACTGAGACCACTTCCGGCCTGACCTATGTGGTGGACCGCTTCAAGGACTGGGGCCACAGCGCCCACATCACCCTGCTGCGCGGCGAGCGCTCCCGCCTGGCGGACTTCGCCTCCGAGATCCTTTGATGCGCCTTCCTTTTCAAATTCTGAAAAGCGCCACGGAAAACACGGAAAGCACGGAAAGCACGGACGGCATCTATTCAGGCCAAGGGTACGGCGGAAAGGTGACCGCATAACAGCCGACACCATGCCCCACGCCGATTGTTGGGCGCAGTAACCGAAGGGCATTGCGCCGGACAGTGCATATGCACCCCGGTTTCCGGCGCAATGCGCTGCGCTTGTTGCGCCCTACAAAGGGGCGGATAGCCGGGATGCGATAGCGACGAGACCGTCAACCCACTGACCCCGTCGGTTCCAATTCGACGCGCACCATCATTCGTATTTCCGTGTTTTCCGTGCTTTCCGTGGCGCCTTTGGATTTCATGCTCAGCGCTTCGCCGCGGTCTGAACCGGCGTTTCGGTCTGGGCCTCCGGTTCGGACTGCTCGATAGGACCTCGGGGCCAGGCCTTCAGTACCGCCTGCACCAGGGTCGCCAGGGGAATGGCGAAAAACACGCCCCAGAAACCCCAGATGCCGCCGAACACCAGCACCGCCACGATGATGGCCACCGGATGGAGGTTCACCACCTCCGAGAAAAGCAGCGGCACCAGGATATTGCCGTCCAGGGTCTGGATGATGCCGTAGGCGATGATGAGGTAGGCGAATTCCGCACCCCATCCCCATTGGAAATAGGCGATGACCGCCACCGGCACGGTGACCACGGCCGCACCGATATACGGAATGATGACTGAAAAGCCCACCAGCGTGGCAAGCAGAGCGGCGTACTGCAGACCCATGATGGCGAAGGTGGCGTAGGTGGTCACACCAACAATGATGATCTCCCATACCTTGCCTCGCACATAGTTGCCTATCTGCGTATTGACATCGTTCCAGACGGTGGTAGCCAGGCCCCGTTCCCTCGGCAGGTACTGGCCCACCCACTGCAGGATGCGCTGCTTGTCCTTGAGGAAGAAGAACACCAGCACCGGTACCAGGACTACATAGACCAGCAGAGCGATCAGGCCCACCACCGAAGCCACCGACACCGACAGGGCATGCTGTCCCCAGGCTGCCAGCTCGCCGCGGATGCCGACCATGATCTCGCTTACCTGTTGGCTGGTGATGAAATTGGGGTACAGCTCAGGCAGGCGCTGCAACGTGTGCTGACCCTTGGTAATCATGGTGGGCAGCTGCTGGAGCAGTTGCGCCAACTGATTCGAGAGTATGGGCAACAGACCGAACAGGGAGAACACCAAGAACAGCATGAACCCCAGGAACACCACCAGCACCGCCGCCATCCGGGGCACACCCCGGCGTTCCAGGGCACTGACGAAGCCTTCCAGCAGGTAGGCGATCACCACGCCGGCCAGAACCGGCGCCAGCATGTTTCCGAAGGTGATGACCAACGCGAAGCCGGCCACCAGCAACAGCGCCAGGATCACCACCTGGGGGTCGGAGAAGTAGCGGCGGAACCACGCCCTGACGATGTTCATGCGGACGGTCCGTCAATCGCCGGATTTCAGTTCTTCGTAGCGACGTTGAAAGACCAGCTCCAGCTCATCGATGACTTCGACGGCATCCCGCCCCTGCATGACATGCTGGGCCACCAGTGCCGATGTCTCGTTGAGCATATGACGCTTCTCGATCATGTGATAGGTACGCGACAGCCGTTTTACGGCAGCGACGACGGACTCGCTTTCCGGCCGCGGAATCGGCTCCGGCTCTGGGAGTGCGGGCTCCGTTGCCACCGCATCGTCCTTGACCGCGGGAGCCGGTGCCAAGCCGACCGAACGGCCGCCAAGAAATTCGGCGAACGCCAGCAGCGTCGCCTGGTCGCCGGCATCCAGGGTCCGAAACAAACCCAGCAGTCGCTCTTCAACGGAAGCCATCGGCCTTCTCGCCACGCAATCTGATCAGGTCTCCAGTTTGAGGCTGAATACCGGCGGCTTGTGGCGCTCCTGCATGAGGTCCAGCTCCTTGACCAGTGCCACCAGCACCTGATCGGTCAATGCCTGCATGTTACCCCACTCGTCCCGCGCTGTCGCCAGCAGCTCCGTCATGTTCGGGGGCACCTTGCGTTTGGCCTCCATGATGATGTCCTCCAGCATGCCGGGTTTCATCTCGGGACGGAACAGTACGCCGTAGGTCAGCGCATCGGGTCGGACAGCCAGCCACTTGCCTTCCTCGTCCACCAGAATCGGCTCGAGGCCATCGGGCAGGGTCACGGATCCGTTGTACATGACCAACACCTTGCGGCCATCCACGGCCTCGGCGAGTCCGTCGCCCTTGCCGGCTTCGGTCATGCGGGCGGTCGTCCAGTAGGCGTTGTGGAACGGCTCCGCCGACGCCGTACCACCGGCCTGCTCCGCCACCAGCAGGCCGCCGAAACCGATGCCGACCACCGGACGTTGGGCCTTGCGGAATACTTCGATCAGGTCCAGTTCGTCGTCGACCCAGGGACACCGATCGCGATCGGTGGTGGGATAGCCGCCGCCCAGCAGGAACAGCGCATCGAACTGCATCACGCTGCCGGGGACGGCCTGGCCGACGAACGGGCGATAGTAGCTGAAGCCGATGTCGCGCTTCTCGAGCTGTCTCTCGATCAGCCCGAGGAATTCCGAATAGGTGTGCTGTACCACGCAGTAGTTTTGCATGTCAGGCTCCCTTCGCTTGCAGTGGCGCGGCCGCGCAAACGGCTCGCCCGGATGGGCTCACACCGGGATGGGCAGGTCCTGATGGGTCTTGCAGTAGGCGCGGGCAAACTCCAACAGCTCGTCCATGGCCCGGTGGCGGAATTTCTGCTTCTGGTGCACGAAGGAGAACGGCCGCTCGAGGGGAGGGTCCAGATTGATCGCCACCAGCGAGCCCAGTTGCAGTTCCTTGAGGATAGTTGCGCGGGACACGATGGACACCCCCATGCCGGCTTCCACCGCACCCTTGATGGCTTCGGGACTGCCCAGCTCCATGCATACCGTCACGTCGCTTACATTGACACCGGATGACAGGAAATAGTCGCTGATCACCTCCCGGGTACCTGAACCTTCCTCCCGGCAGATATACGGATATTCCAATAACTGGGCAATACCCACCGTCTGGTGTTTGGCCAGCGGATGGGTGGGAGGCACCACCGCCACCAGCTGATCCATACGGCACACTTCCACCACCAGGTTCTTGTTGGTGACCGGTGCTTCCACCACGCCCAGGTCAATGACGTTGTTCTCCACCATGTGCACGATGCCGTCGGTGTTGGACACCTTGAGGTGCACATTGACTTCCGGATACTTGTGTTTGAAGTCCCCGAGCAGAGCCGGAAGCATGTACTCGGCAATGGTGGTACTGGCACCCATGATCAGCACGCCGCTGATCTCGCCGGTCATCTCCCGGACGGAATTCTCCATTTCCGAGTACAGCTCGAAAATGCGGTCCGCGTACTCGTAGACCCGCTTGCCCGCCTCCGTAAGACTGATGCGGTTGTGGGTACGGTCGAACAGACGGGTGTTGAAATATTCCTCCAGCTGGCGCACCTGGAACGTCACAGCCGGCTGGGTCATGTGAAGGGTTTCCGCCGCCTTGGTGAAACTCAGCAGACGGGCTACCGTGTGGAATACCTGCAATCTGCGGTCGGCCATGGACCTCTCTCATCCGGTCGTCGCGAGGGTGCCGCAAATGGGCCGCTTACCTGGTGCACGACCCACAAGGGCTGGGTCCCTGCCAGCCGGCTCCCCGCGCGTCACGGGAGCTGTGTGAAGACGACTATGTTATCAACAATTTTAATGATTACAAAATCCACCTAATACCATCGAATCCCTGAGGCAAAACACCGCGCGGCTTGGGACGCCCCCTGCCCGGCCGCTATCATGGGTTCATGAGCGATGCCTGGAAGAAACTCGACCTGGAAGGCGCCGGACTGCAGACCCTCAACCTGCGGCTGGCGCGCACCCTGCGAAAGCGTGGGGTGGCCTATTCACTGTGGTTGCTGTTCCCCGTGGGAGCCCACCGGATCTACCTGGCAGACCGGCGCGGGAGCCTGGCCTATGGGGTGCTGACCGCGCTGACGCTTATCCTGGGGATTGCCGTCGGGCCGCCCTATTGGTTGATACCGGCGATCGCGGAGGTGCTGTTCGCCCTGTTCGACCTGTTCTGGATCGACCGCCGGGTGGTGGCAGTCAACAAGGAATTGCGCATGAGCATGTACCTCGGCAGCAGGGCCACTCCGCCCGCCGGCTATCGGGGACGCTACACGGACGATGGACCCGAATCCCTGATCAGGGACTACGCCCGCGCCAAGGAGCGGGAAAAGGCCGGCCACCAGCCCGCCGGCACCGCACGGGAAGGCGACGCGCGAGAGGGACGAAAGATCCCATCGTTCGCTGAACAGGAGCGCATGCTGCGGGAACTCGCCAAAGCCCGCAAGCGTCAGTCGGAGGATGCGGGCGAGGATCGCTGACGCCGCAAACCGGCGCCCGCCACGCCATCGACGCGTTACTGCCCGGCCGTTCCGAGATCTTCCCGAGCCACCGCATATTTTTTCCAGCGCGCCGCGTAGTACAGCACCGGAATCACCACCAGAGTCAGCAGGGTCGACACCAGTATCCCGAAGATCAACGCGATGGCCAGTCCGCTGAAGATCGGATCGTCGAGAATGAAGGTGGCGCCCAGCATGGCGGCCAATCCGGTAAGCACAATGGGCTTGGCGCGCACCGCGCCCGCACGGATCACCGCCTCCTCGAAGGGGGTGCCGGCGGCCAACTCCTCGTTGATGAAGTCCACCAACAGGATGGAGTTGCGCACGATGATACCGGCCAGCGCGATCATGCCGATCATGGAGGTGGCCGTGAATGGCGCCTGCAGCAAGGCGTGACCCGGCAACACCCCGATCACGGTCAGCGGAATAGGCGCCATGATGATCAACGGCACGAGATAGGAACGAAACTGGCCCACCACCAGCAGGTAGATCAGCATCAACCCCACCGAATAGGCAATCCCCATATCGCGGAACGTCTCGTAGGTGATCTGCCACTCCCCGTCCCACTTGACGCTGTAGCGGTAGGGATTGTCCGGCGGGTTGATGAGATACTGCCGCAGGCTCTGCCCGTCGACGGTCGTACCGCTGAGTTTCGAATAGATCTGGAACATGCCATACAAAGGGCTGTCCACGGGACCCGCCATGTTGCCCGTCACGTAGACCACCGGCAGCAGATCCTTGTGGTAGATGGCGTGTTCGCGCGATGTATCGCGCACCGAGACGATCTCGCCCAGAGGAATCAGTCGGTCACTGGTGTGACTGCGCACCCCCATGGTCAGCACGGCATCGAGGTCGGTCTTGTCCGCCACCGGGAACTGCAGGCGTACGGGGACGGGATACTTGTCGTTGGGGCGATGCAGGTAGCTGACGTCCTCGCCGCCCAACGCTGTGCCCACCGCCTCCACCACGACCGATTGCGGCACCCCCAGGCGGGCGGCCCGGGCGCGGTCCACCGACAGGATCTTCTTGGCGGCCGGCGCCTCCACGCTGTCATCCACGTCCACAATGTCCGGCGTCTCGTTGAAGACCTTGCGCACCTCCTTGGCCACCCTGATCTGGCCCGGGTAGTCCAGACCGTAGACCTCCGCCACCAGAGGGGACAATACCGGCGGACCGGGCGGCACCTCGACGATCTTGATGTTGGCATCGAAACGCCGCGCAATGCGCTCCAGCGGCTCGCGTAGCGCCATGGCGATGTCGTGGCTTTCCCGCTGGCGGTGCTTCTTGTCGCGCAGATTGACCTGAATGTCGCCTACGTTGTTGCCGCGGCGCAGGTAGTACTGACGCACCAGGCCGTTGAAACTGATGGGAGCGGCGGTACCGGCATAGGTCTGGTAGTCGGTCACTTCAGGCACCTTCGCGAGATGATCTCCCAGCGCCTGCAATACCCGGTTGGTCTGCTCGAGACTGGTGCCTTCCGGCATGTCCACCACCACCTGGAACTCCGACTTGTTGTCGAACGGCAGCATCTTGAGTATGACCAGTTCGAACACCGCCAGGCTCGCGGACCCGGCAATCAACAGGCCGATGCCCGCCAGCAGCCAGCGGCGCCTGGGTGCGCCCCGGCGGCCGTTGAGGAACGGCCCGAGCGTGCGCTTGAAAACGCCGTAGAGACGGGGCGGCACATCGGCTTCATGGACCGCGTGGCCGGTCGCGCGGCGCTTGAGAACCTGGTAGGTGAGCCAGGGCGTGACGACGAAGGCCACCGCGAGGGAGATCAGCATCCCGATGCTGGCATTGATGGGGATGGGGCTCATGTAGGGCCCCATCAGTCCGCTCACGAAAGCCATGGGCAGCAGTGCCGCGATCACCGTGAAGGTGGCCAGAATGGTCGGCCCGCCCACCTCGTCCACCGCCAGGGGAATGGCCTCCGACAAGCTGCGCCCGCCGATCTGCATGTGCCGGTGGATGTTCTCCACCACCACGATGGCATCGTCCACCAGGATGCCGATGGAGAAGATCAGCGCGAACAGGGACACCCGATTCAGGGTGAATCCCCACGCCCAGGACGCGAACAAGGTGACCATCAGCGTGATCACCACGGCGGCGCCCACGATGAAGGCCTCCCGCCAGCCGAGCGCGACCAGCACCAGCAGCACCACCAGCGCGGTGGCGAAGACCAACTTGTGGATCAGGGTCTGGGCCTTGTCGTTGGCGGTGACGCCGTAATTGCGGGTGACGGTGGCATGGATGCCGTCCGGCACGAACGTGCCCCGCAACTGTGCGAAGCGGCGAATGACCTGGTCGGCAATCTCGACCGCGTTGGTACCCGGTTTCTTGGCGACGGCGACCGTCACCGCCGGATACGTTCCGCGGGCGGCAATACCCTTGTCGGCGGCCCGTGGACCGGTGCCGAAACTGACATACTGGTGGGGTTGGTCGGGCCCGAGCTCGACGGTTGCCACATCGCGCAGATAGACGGGCGCGCCGTCGTGGACGCCTATCACCAGATCGGCCACCTGGTCGGGTCGGGAAAGGAACTCCCCGGTACGGACCAGAACGGTGCCGTTGTCATTCACCAGGTCGCCGCTGTCCCGGCTGGCGTTGGCCGTCAGCAGGGCGCGGCGCAGGTCCTGCAGGCCGATGCCGTAGCCCGCCAGGCGCTGGGGATCGAGCAGCACCCGCACCACTTCATCGGGTCCGCCGATGGTGTAGATATCGCGGGTCCCGGGCACCCGTTTGAGCTCTGCCTCCACGGCGTGTCCCACCCGCAGCAGCTCACTGGCGCCGCGCTGGGGATCCTCGCTCCACAGAGTGACGGCGACCACCGGCACGTCGTCTATGCCTTTGGGTTTGATGATGGGTTGCAGCGTGCCGAGGTTGGGCGGCAGCCAGTCCTGTTTGGAGAACACGGCGTTGTACAGGCGGACGATGGCCTGGGTGCGGTCCTCGCCGACCTTGTACTCCACCGTCAGCACTGCCATGCCCGGGCGGGACGTGGAATAGATGTGCTTCACCCCCTGGATTTCGGACAGCACCTGCTCGGCGGGCACGGTCACCAGGTGTTCCACCTCCGAGGCGCTGGCGCCGGGGAAAGGGATGAAGACGTTGGCGAAGGTGACGTTGATCTGGGGCTCTTCCTCCCGGGGCGTGACGGCCACCGCGAATACGCCCAGCAGCAATCCCACCAGAGCCAGCAACGGCGTGATCTGGGAGTGCAGGAACTTGCGGGCGATGGCGCCGGAAATGCCCAGACGCTGACTCATTGGGCGTTCTCCGCCCGCTGCTGCTTGAGCAACACGGCGGCGCGGATGGGATCCAGCGCCACCTGCTCGCCGGCGTCGAGTCCGGCCAGAATCTCCGTCGTGCCGTCCGCCAGAGTGCGTCCGGCCCGCACCTGCCGAAAGCCCAGTTTGCCGTCATCGGCAAGGACGTAGACGGCGGTCACTTCGCTGCGGTGCACCACCGCCTGTTGCGGCACCAGCAATCGCCGGCGTTCGCCGGTGGTGAAAGCCACCTTGGCGAGCATCCCCGGGTACAGCCCTTGCGGAGCATCAGGCAGATCCACCCGCACCCGGAAGGTGTGAGTGGCCGGGTCGGCATAGGGAAAGACCGTCAGCTTGCCGACGGGGACCTCAGCGCCCGGGGGCCGCGGCGCCAGCAGCCGGGCCTTGCCCACGCGGCGCACAGCGTCGATGTATTGCTGGGGAACGGGCACTGCCACCCGCAGATGCTCCAGAGAAAGCCCGGTCATCAGCGGCTGCCCCACATTGGCGGTTTCGCCGGGCTCCACCGAGCGCTTGATAACGATTCCACTATAGGGCGCTCTGACCAAGGTGTGGTCGAGCTGTTCACGAGCTTCGTTCACCCGTGCCTTGGCGGCTTCCAGGCGCGCCCGCGTCGCCTTCAGCTCGGCGGTCGCCCGGTCAAGTTGCGCTTTGGCAACCAGCCGCTTGCGGTATATGTCACTGGTGCGCTGGTAGTCGGCCTGGGCCTGAACGAAACGGGCCTGCGTTTCCTTCAGACTGGCCTGGGCCTGCTCCAGCCGGGCGCGTAGCTCCGTGTCGCGGAAGCGTACCAACACCGCGCCCTTGGGCACGAAGTCGTCCACGTCGAAATTGACTGCAGTGATGCGGCCGGAAATCTGGGCGGAAACCGTGGACTGACTGACCGCCTCTACCACGCCGTCCAGGACCTGCTCCCGGGCGACGATACGGCTGTGCGCCGTCGCCGTATCCAACGCCGGCAAAGACCCTTGTCCGGCGACGGCGAGCGCTGACCACAGCAACAGAATTAGTATTACAATCAATCGGTTTGCTTGGCCCATGCCGAGCCCCCTTTGCGAGCAACGCCCCGCCATCATAGGAAGATGGGAACGTCAAATCCACGTATATTAGATAGTACTAATATAATATCGGGGAGGGCAACAAAAACCGCCCGTGAAGGGCGGTTGAAGAGACAGCGGACGGCTCGCCGCCGATCGGGTTGCTACATCTTGAACTGAGCCATAAGGCCCTGCAGTTGCGTCGCCAGGCGCGACAATTCCTCGCTGGCGCTGGCGGTCTGCTGGGAACCCGCCGCAGTCTGTTCGGTGACCCGCTGGATATTCGCCACGTTGGTGCCGATCTCGGCGGACACCGCACTTTGTTCTTCGGCCGCGCTGGCGATCTGGGCGTTCATGTCGTTGATAGCGGCGACCGAGCCGGCAATGGCCCCCAGGGACTCGGCGGCCTTTTCAACCTGATCGGAGCTGGACTGGGCATTGTCGCGGGCCTCGCCCATGACCTTCGCCGCGTCGGCCGCCCCGCCCTGCAGCCCCTCGATCATCTGCTGGATTTCCTGGGTGGACTGCTGGGTCCGGCTGGCCAGCGTGCGGACCTCGTCCGCCACCACCGCGAAACCGCGCCCCTGCTCGCCGGCGCGGGCCGCCTCGATGGCCGCGTTGAGGGCCAGCAGGTTGGTCTGCTCGGCAATGCCGCGGATCACGTCCAGTACCACGCCGATGTTTTCCGACTCCTTCTCCAGCTTCTGGACCACCTGGACCGCCCGCTCCATACCGTTCACCAGCGTGTCGATTCCGCCGAGGGCTTCCGTGGCCACCAGGGCACCGGATTTGGCCTCGTCATTGGCCTGCTGGGCGGACTCCGCCGCCTTCGCGGTGTGACGCGCCACTTCCTGCACGCTGGCGGTCATCTGGTCCATGGCGGCGGCTACATGTTCGATTTCGCTCTGCTGATGCTGCACGCCGCGACTGGCCTCCTCGGTGACCGCCGATGTCTCTTCGGCGGCCGAGGCGAGTTGGGTGGTCGCGCCGCTGATCTGGCCGATCATGTCCCGCAGGTTCTCCGCCATCTGGTTGAAACTGGCGATGATCTCCCCGATCAGGTCGTCGCTGGTCAGCGTGCAGGTGTGGGAGATGTCGTTGTGGCTGATGGCGGTAGCCACCTCGGAAATACGTCGCAGCTTGCGCAGCAGAATCACGTTCACCAGCCAGTAGTTCAGGGCACCCAGACCGGCGCCCGCAACCAGGCAGCCGCCCACGAACCAGGCCTTCATGCCGGCGTGCCAATCCACAAAGTAGCCAGCGAAAACTGGAAATACGGCTCCTACCACCAAACCCAACGCCACCGATGCGACGAACAGGTTTCGCAAGATGCTCGGCTTCATATGTCACCCGTGGGCAGCAATCCACGCTGCTTTGATATCGTTATTTGCGCGGCCCAGGCCCCCCGGCCCGTACCGCTACCTTATCGGTGTCGCCCATGGTGCGCCGGGCCTGCGTCGGACGAAATGAGGGCGGTTGCGTGCGATCCAACGATCTCCGCCCGCCGATGTCCGGCACCGCGCGCGACTGCGACAGCGGCTCTGCTACGACCCATAGCGACCGGACGTTGCAAATGCTTTAGGCCCGTCAGCCGCAGAGCCGCCCGAACACGGTAAGAACAGGTGAGTTGCGGCCGAGCGCCCGGTCGCCAGGGGATTGCGACATCCGCGGATCATTCCGCCTTGCGGAACATGGCCAGATAGCTCTTGCGGTCCATGGGATTTCGCCTCGCCACACCGAACATATCGTCCAGGTGTGCGGGGCTGCTCATGCCTACCAGGGTGGTACCCAATCCGGGGGTGGAACGATTGAACTGGATAGCCCGCTGGGCGGGGTTGGGCAGATCGGCGAGGGTCTGGGCCACCACATCCACGGACTGTCGGGCCAGATGGCCTTTCATCAATGTGTGGCTGGCCATCACGTAGATGCCCAGTTGGTGGGCGGCCTGCAGAGGCGAGGCCACATTGCCCCGGCCGGTGGCGGTATTGAAACGAGTGAACCCTTCCAGCATGACCTGATTGAAAGGCATTTGCACCAGGGCGAAGTGGTGCCGGGCATCGGCGTTGCCGGCCGCCGCCTGGGCGGCCTTCTCGGCCAGTCCCTGCATGGAAGTGAGGGACTGGAACAGCTGTGCATCGGTCTCCACTCGCAGGCCGTCGAAAGTGGACATCCCGTAGTACCGGATGGAGCCTTGCATGACCGCGCGCTCCAGTTCCGTGAACACGCCCAGCAGCTTGCTGTTCAGGTCCTCTTTGCCGATCGCCGGAATATGCACTTCCGGCTGATCCACCAGAAAAGCGTCCAGCGTATCCACACCCATCAGGGCGCGGGACAGCTCGATCTGATAGCGGATGTATTCCGGGGTAAGCAGATGGGCCTTCACCAGGTCGTTCCGGGTACCCAGTCCCGCAGCGACGATTTCCTGCTCGAACCAGCGATCCAGATTCTCGGGAACCCCGCCCCGGAAGGTCAGAAAGCCACCCTTGGACACCAGAAACATCGCCTCACGGGGCACACCGCGGGACACCGCATCGCGCACGCCGGCGCCCACGGCGGCCAGGGAACGCCCGTACCGGTAGTGGGCCGCTGTGTCGATGACATTGATACCCCGCTGCAGGGCACCGCTCACCACCAACGCCATGCTGGCATCCACCTCGGGGGTTGCCTCGCCCGGAAACGTTCCCACACCGATGGAGCTCAGCAGGATGCGCGTCTTGAGAAAGTCGCTGAAGTGACCTTCCGAAGTATCCTCGGCATGGCTTTTGGCATAGGCGCGCGTCCCCTCCGGGGTCGCAAAGCCTGTGATGAGCTCAGGTGCATTCATGGGTGCAGGATCGATTCTATGGCTCAGTCGGGCATTGCTCGAAACAATGGATGCTCGTCCAGCAGACGATCCACGGTGCGGGAGATCTCCGGCCGCACCTCGCCGCCGATCATCGGATCGTGACGGGAAACGAACAGCGTTTCGAAATAGTCTTCATCTTCGTCCTGGTCCCAGTCCACAGCCCGCAAGAGTGCCTCGCCCTCAGGGGGAATCGCGGCCGGCAACTCGCGCCCCGACAGCAGCGCCCACACACCCGTCCAGCAACGGGCCAGGGTCAGTGGATGGTAGCCGCCGCCTCCCAGCGCCAGCAGCCGCGGCGTGCCGTCTGCGTGGCTCGGACAATCGCCCAACACCTGCTCCACCAGTTCCAGGAACCACTGGGTGGTGATGCGGAATTTGCCCAGCGGATCCGGCAGCAGCATGTCCGTACCGGCCTGCAACACTACCACCTCGGGGCGGAACGCCTCCATGGCGGCGGGCCACAGCCGGCGGAACGCCAACCGGTACTCGGCATCGTGGGTAGCCCGGGGCAACGGCACGTTGACTGCATTGCCGGAGCCCCCCGTGTCGGTGACGGCGCCACCCTCGAACGGATAGGCGTACTGGGTATCCATATGAAACGACAAAGTAAGCACCTGCGGGTCCGACCGGAAGGCTTCCTCCACCCCGTCGCCGTGGTGGGCATCGATGTCCAGGTACAGCACCCGCAGGCCCTCGCGGCGCAGCCTCTGGATCGCCAGCACCGGATCGTTGAGGAAACAGAATCCCCGCGCCTGATCGGGCCGGGCGTGATGCATGCCGCCGGCCGGGCTGAACGCCACATGGCCGCCCAGCACCTCTTCAGCCCCCTGGATACTGCCGCCGGCCGCCGTTGCCGGCACGCTGAAGAACCCCGGGAAGTAGGGATTCTCGAGATTCCCGAAGTTGTGGCGCCGGCGGTAGGTATCCAGCACCTTGCCCATGGCCTCACAGCGCTGCATGGCGGTCAGGTATGGCTCCGTATGGAAGCCCCGCAGTTCCGCCAGAGTCGCCTTTCGCGATACCCGATACTCCGCCTCGTTCAGCGCCCCGAAGCTGCGAATCAGGTCCACCGTCAGCGAGACCCGCGGGATCCCCAGCGGATGGTTGTCGCCGTAGCTGTGACGCCGATAGCGGGCAGCACCGATAAGCACCGCCTTGCGGCCCGGCACGGTCGCCGTCGATCCCGCCGGCTCCACGGTTTCCGGCGTCGCAGTCATGGACAGTCCTCCGTACGCCGTGCCGGGGTTCCGGGAAGCGGTACTGCCGGGACTGTCGTTCCGAATGGTCGCCAGGGCATGGCCGTCACCGTCGCAATCGCAGGTAGATCTCCGGCAGGCGGGTCGGCAGATCGTCCACATTGTCCAGCACCATGAAATGGCCGGGGCCGAAGATGGAAGGCAGGTATTCGCTGCCGGCGCTGTCCAGCGTAACACAGAAGGGGTGTACCCCCGCGTCCTGGGCCTCTTTCATGGCCATGCGCGTGTCTTCGTGAAGGTAACGCTCGTCGCCGCCGTCATCGTAGTCGGCCGGCCGGCCGTCCGAAAGAATGAGCAGCAGCCGACGGCTGGCACTGACGCCGTCGAAGCGGGTCAGTGCATGACGGATGGCCGCCCCCATGCGACTGGCCAGACGGCCGGATACCGCGGCCAGGGCGGCGCGGACATCCGGCGTAAGCGGTTCCCGGAAGCCCTTTAGCGTGTAGAAGTACACGTTGTCATGGTACTTGGAGGCGAATCCGCAGATGGCATAGGGATCCCCCACCGCCTGCAGGGCATCGGCAAACAGCATCAATCCCGCCCGCAGCCGGTCCACCACCTTGCCCTCACCGGTGCGCGCTTCGGCCATGATGGACGTGGACAGGTCGGCCAGCAGCAGCACGGCGGTATCGCGCTGCTGCTCGCGGCGGCGCTTGTACACCCAGGGCCGAGGCGAACGGCCGGCACGCTTTTCGGTCACGTACTGGACGGTGGCCTCGATATCCAGTTCGTCGCCTTCGGGCTGGCGGCGCAGCGGCGCCGGACGGGTCGGACGCTGCATCTGCAAGGCGCGGCGCAGGCGCTTCAAAGCGTTGGCGTTGCGCGCCAGAATCTCCATGGCCTGCTCGGGGCTGCGGTCGGTAAAGGCCTGTTCCTGCACCCAGGCCCAATCGGGCAGGTATCGCTGTTCGCGGTAGTCCCACTCGGGATACGGGAGCCCCTCGCGGCTGACCGGACGCTGGATGCCGTACGCACTGACGCGGGCCGGCTGGGGAATGCCGACGCCCACCCGGCCGCCGGTTCCGCTGGTGTCCTCCGGGGGAATATCGAAGTCGGGGTCGCTCTGGGCGTCCTTGGGCACCTCCCGGTGCTGGCGCTTCTGATCGGTCTTCTTCAGGACGCTGTCCTGCTCGGGCCGACTGAGGGCCGAGTGCGTTTCAGCCTCGTCATCGCGCGGATACACGGGCCGCGCGGCGTTGAAGCCGCGGGCCGGAAGATATGCCTCGGCCCGCGCTTCGATGCCGATAGTCGGCAGGGCCAGGCTGTCGAACAGCGCATTGGCAATACGGAATGCATCCACAACCGTTGCCTCCGGCGCCGACAGCGGCTGCAGCCTCGGATCCGATACGACCGGATCGACCGCGCCGCGCAGGGACGCCAGCGCCAGCCGGTAGTAGCTGGCGGCCGGCTCGTCCGGCACCAGGTGCGCTTCGGCCAGTCGCACCAAACGGTGCAGGTACCCGGGTACCTGTCGTGCGACGCGCATGTCCACGCGCAGGTCCTCGCAGATATCGAACAACAGTTGAAACCGGAACATGTCGTCGCCGTAGCGGGCAAACAGCGGACGCCAGGTGATGCGCTGGTCGGCGTCCACCGGCGGGTGCTCCATGCCCACTTCCGCGAACAGAGCGTCCATGGCGGCGCGTTCGTAGGTGCCGAACTGCAGGTGCCCCGCCCCGTGCAGCACCGCCAGCAGCGCCTCTTCCCGGTCGGCGAATACCGGCGGCACGAACAGGCTGCGCCCGTCCGTCTCGATCATGGGGCGCCCGTCGCCGGGTCTCCACAACAGACCTTCCAGGGGATAGGGCTGGCCGAACCATGCAGCCAACAGCAGCTGGAACAATCGGCCGTGGGGCAGCGTGCGGTAGCCGGGCACGGCCTCCATCAGCACGCTCAGGCTCTCGTCACTTTCCAGGCGGAAGTACGCCTCGCCCCGGGAGCGTCCTGCCTGCAGAATGTCGGCGCCGCGGCGCGCCCACGCGGTTACGCCGGTGCTGCCCACCACATCACGCACCCGCAGGGCGCCGTCCAGGTACATGCGCAACGGCAGCCGGCGCTCCTGGTAGAGCGTCTCCGCGGGCACCATCAGCGCCTGCAGCCCGGCACCGCCGTCGTCACCCCCCAGGGCGCGAAACGGCACTGAAAAATAGGCCGTGCCGCTGTCCAGGTCGCGCTCGCACCACTGGACGCCCAGGCGATACCATTCCCGCTCGCCATCGTCGCCCCAGGCGCGGCACACTTCTCCCACCTGGCCCATGAACCCTTCCACCGCCTTGAAGGAACCGACCCAGCGCGTGAAACCCAGGGCCTGCTCCAGCCACGGCTGCAGACTGCCGCAGCCCCGCAGGGCCGCAGGCGTCTGGTGCAGAAACGCCTTGCCCGCTTCCCGATCATGAAAGAAAAGCGCCCGTACCGCCTCCAGCCAGTCGCGCACCGCGCCCGGCCCCAGAGGCTCCACAGCGGGCTTCGCCGCCAGGGCATCCCGATGAGCCACGAAGCTGACCGCCTCCAGGTGCTGGAGAATCTCCTCGATCTCGACCAGTATCTGGGCGTCTTCGGTCATCGCACCCACCGTCATGGAATCGGCCGGCGCCTGTCAGTCGCCTGCTGCGGTACCACCCAGGTGAGCAGTGATGATCTCCATCAGCGCCTCCACCAATTCGGGATCGTCGGTAACCGGATCGACCATGGCGGCACGGCAGGCCTCGACGGGATCCAGTCCAGCACTCATGAGCTGCCCGGCGTACACCAGGGCGCGGGTGGACGTGGCCTCCTCCAGACCGTGGTCCTTCAGCGTCCGGGCCCGGCGGCCGGCCGCCACCAGACGTTCCAGCAACTCGCTATCCATGCCGCCCGACTCCTTGGCTACGATCTGGCGCTCGATGTCCTCGGAGGGATACTCGAAGGTCATGGCCACGAAACGCTGCTTGGTGGACGGCTTGAGGTCCTTGAGCACGGTCTGGTAACCCGGGTTATAGGAAATCACCAGCATGAAGTCCTCGTGGGCGTCGATCACCTGGCTTTTCTTGTCCAGGGGCAGCTGCCGGCGATGATCGGTGAGCGGATGGATGACCACCGTGGTGTCCGTCCGCGCCTCGACGATCTCATCCAGATAGCAGATCGCCCCCTCCTTCACCGCCCGGGTGAGGGGGCCGTCCTGCCACACGGTCTGCTCGCCTTCCAGCAGGAACCGACCCACCAGGTCCGACGAGGTCAGATCCTCGTGGCAGGACACGGTTACCAGGGGGCGACCCAGGGTATGGGCGGCGTATTCCAGAAAACGGGTCTTTCCGCAGCCGGTCGGACCTTTGAGCATCACCGGCAAGCGCCTGCTGTAGGCGGCGCGAAATATCTCCTCCTCGTTGCCCTGAGGCAGATAGAAAGGCGCATCGCCGTCCCCCGGCGCCTGAATCACATCCCGTTCCACGCCCCGGATGCGGTCAAGCAACTTCTTCATGACAAACCTCTCGTGCGGTCATTATCGGCGCAGCGGGCAGAACCGGCTGGCCGTGGACAGGGTGTGGCCGACGCATGGACCACTAGAAGTCTGAAGTTTCCTGTTCGACGCGCGAGCGCAGGTACAGGTAGACGTGGCGCGCCGTTCGCACGGCCATGCGATCCGGGCTGCCGGGCAAGGCGTCGCGTCGGTCCATGTCCAGGCAATTGCGGTAGTAGACCAGCTCGCGTAGATTGTCGCGCACGGCGTTCAGACTGGGATCGCCCTTCACGAAGGCCTTGAAGACTTCCAACAGATCGTCGCTGACCGGCATGGGCTTGCCGTGCTTCTCGGCATACGCGGTAAGCAGGCGACGCATCAGCGCTGTGGTACGGTCCACGGTCTCGGACACCGGAAGCTCGCCCTGCTCCTCCAGTGCCTGTTCGAGTTCTTCGATGGCGTGGTCGACGGCATCGAACTCAGCCGCCAGTCTTTCGTTGGAATCGCTCATGAAAATCGCGCCGGGCGCTTCTGCTGGATAGCTACTGTGCTAAAATATTATACTTTACTAATATGCTCGGGTATAGGACTCAGTCATCCTCGGGAGGTCCCATGCAAAAACTGGTCAAACTAATCAAGGTCAACAACCTGCAATACAACGCAAATCGGGACCCGAATTTCTATCGCCGCACCCCCAACGAAGAATTCCGCGTGCAGGCGTTGCTCGCAGGCAATGGGACGGCGCAGGCGCGTTTCGAAGTCGAAGGCAAGGTGTTGTGCGAACAGAGCGTGTCTCTGCCCGGCTCTTTCGAATGCCGTTTCCAGTTCGATACGCCAGGCGTGCGCGTTGGAACGCTGCAAGTGGAGAGCGGCAGCGAAAAGTTCGAGCAGGAGATCCGCATCGATGTCATGGAACACGCCTGGGTAGGCTGATTTCCCACCCATCGGCAACCCATCGGATCAGCGGCGGCCTGCGGGCCGCCGGTTGCTTTTGCCTTCCATTCAGTCTCCACCCCAACCGTATTGTTCGAGGAACTGCGGCAGCCGGTCGGCAATTTCGTCGCGGCTGAAAAAGCGGTCCGCCCGGGACAGGCGCATCTCGTCCTGCAGGTCCTCGTCTCCGCCGAAGCAGAACACAGCCAGGTTGATCTGATACTGGGTCCGGATAACGCGGATTACGTCCAGAGGATCGAAAGCGTCGAGCTCGTCCAAGTCCAGCAGCAGAAAACGGTACAGCAGTAGTTCGTGCCAGTCACCGAGGTCATCCACATCGGTGACAGTCACCATCTCCCATCCTTCCGGAACCCGCCGCTGCAAACGCTGAACCATGTCCCCGTCGGCGCTCATCAACACGAAGCGCCGCTGCAGACGACGTTCGATCGTCGGTTCACTCATCCCCCAGACTCCTTGCCGGCTGGGTGATCCGGTCTATGAATTGCGCCCATCGAGCCGCCTCGGGCGGCGGCACATATTTGCCTAAAATGGGCTCGATGACCGCCGCAGTCGGCGCCTGACCCCGCAACGCCGCGGCCATTTCATGATCGGGCAGCGCGATCCGGTGTATCCGACCTGCGCGCAAAACCACGCGCGCCCATCCCACGTCCGCCCGACCCTCCAGCAGATAGGTATCGTGGTTCAATTTCACCCCATCCGGAATCAGCCCGCGGGGCGGCCCATCGAACACGTCCGCCACCTCGCTGGTCGCCGCCGCCGACAGCTCCCGCTCTTTATCGGTGACTCCGTCGTCTCTCAAAGTCCAGCCGTACGTCGCTTCCACATGATGCCGGAAACATTGCGCCAGGTCTTCCGGCGACGGTGCCGGTGCGTGCTCCGTCCACGCGGTCATGGCCCCGCGCAGTTCTTCCGCCAGCCACTGTCGATAGCCCTCGGACGGACAACGCAGCGTTGCGGCAAAACGCGCCACCGGAAAACGCAACAGAAAGCTCGATCCCAGCACATCCGCGCGGTTGATGGTCGCCGCTCCGCTGCCCAGAATCTTACGTGTGCCCAACCAAAGGTCTCCGCGTCCCACGGCGGCCACATCGAGGCCGTGGTCGCGGTACGTGGCAAGCGCCGGTGCAAGGGCTTGCGCAAAGAAGCGGGACCGATCGGACGGGGACCGCACCTTGGGCAAGATGAAGAAGAAGCCCTGTTGGTCGCCGTCGACCCACACCGTACCTCCGCCGAGAGCACGCCGTACGATCTGGAGTCCCGACCGCTGACAGGCACCCACATCCAGTTCGGCTTCGGCGCTCTGACTGGCGCCCAGGCAGACATGGGGAGCCGCCGCGCGGGCCCAGACCAGCACAGGGACGCTGTCGTCGGTCTGCGCTTCGGCCACGCCCTGGACAGTGGCGTGCAGGCTGCAGGGATCGAGCGTACCCAGGTCCAGCCAGCGGGCCGCTTCTCCGGTCACGGTCAGCCGTCTTCTTCGTCGTCGGGCTGAGGCTGGTAAAAGTAGTCGAAGTAGAAGTCGCGCCGACCCAGATTGTCGTACATGGCAGCGCGTTCGTGCACACCCTGTTCGATGATCTTGGCCAGGGCCTCGCCCTGCTGGCCGTCCACGATGTGAATGCCGCCAATCAATTCCTCGTCGGTGGTGGGCAGGAATGTGCCCGCCAGAGGGTCGGGATAGTCCACGAATACCAGGTACGAACTGCAGTCGGCATCCATAGGGTCCAGGGGCTGCATGACGACCTTGCCCAACCACGCGAGTCGAGCCACCTCGTTGAACTGAGGAATGTTGAACTTCTGGCCCTTCTTGTACTTGTTGAGCTCGTTCTTGATGGTGCCGAGATCGGTAACCTTGATGGATTTGGTCGCCATTATTCTCACCGTTGACCTGCAGGTCCGGCCAATTCTCGGGGATGGGCACCCAAAATAAAACCCCCGCCGGGGCGGGGGTTCGATCGACAAACCGACAGCGGACAGCCCCGTCAGAAGTCGCTGGGGTGACCGCCCACGGCGATAGTCAGTGCCTTGCCGATGGCCGCCGGGCTGGACATCAGCTTGAAGAAGCTGTGCGCACCCATCATGCTGAGGTCCGGAAAGTTCACGGCCATACGGAAGCGCATGTGCAGCGCAACCACCTTGTTGCCGAGCACCATTACCTCATAGGGCAGATAGGCGGTCTGCTTCAAAGGCTTGAAATCCACGATGTGCATCTGCCAGGCATCGTCCATGTGCTCGTCGCCGTTGGGCGGCGCTTTCATGGAGACGCCGATCACTGTCTCCTGCTTGCCCGGAATATCGATGCGATACAACGGACGGACGCCGACCTTGTTGGTCTTCAGGTGCTCCTCGACCGCCTTGAGCGCAGCCTGATAGCTGCTGTATTTGGCCAGATGGTAGGGGTCGTCGAAATACTCCATGCCGAACGTGTAGTGGTAATCGCGCAGATCGCTGGCAGTCAACCCACGTTCGGAACCGAAGGTCTTCTCCCTGCCCAGAGCCTTGGCCAGCTTGTCGGAAACGCTGGACAGATCGTTCTTCAGCCGGTAGGCATTGGCCATGTATACCGGATTGGTATAGGCCACCTGAATGTCATCGCCTACCTTGGTGACCGAAGCACGCTGGGGTGCGGCGAACCCGCCCATGTCGGACATGGCGGCGACCTTCTTCAGCTCGTCGCTGGTGAAGATGACGATGTCGGCGTTCTTGTAGGGCGCGTAGTTGCCGACGATATCGAAACCGGCCTTGGTCAATGCCGCCTTCACATCCTGAATCTTGGCCTGCATGTCGCCGGGGCCGTTGGATGCAAGGACATAGGGCTTGAGCCGTTCGGCAGCCTGTGCGCCCTGGGCCAGGGAAAACAATGCCAGGGCGCCGACAAGCAGCCCCGCAAATCTTTTAATAGTTTGATTGATCATCGTTGACTCCAATCCTCCAGTGCAGGTGGGTACACCTCGCCGGCCAGTTTAATGTAATTCGCATGACCGTACGACTGATGATTTACCGCTGACAAAACGCAAGAGGGACCATGTCGCCATGGTCCCTCTTGCGTCAGACTATCGACTCATCCGGCGTTAAGCCGGTATGAGCCATATTGGCCCGCCTCAGAACTTCCAGGCATAGCTCGCCTCCAGGGCGTCCTGGTGCATGCCTATGTCCGTCGTATAGCTGATCGGCATCGCGCCGGTATTCGGCAGATTTACGGTCGTCTTATACGTATATGACTGGTCATGCTGGAAAGCATGCATATACGCCACCGTCAGCTCGTTGTTCTTCGTCGGGCTGTAGGTGAAACCCAGGGTCAGATGCGTCTGCACCACGCCGGGTGCCAGGACATTGAACAGAGCCTGGTTATCGGGAATCGGGCTCTTGGCGTAGTTGACACCGCCCCGGAATGTCCACTGATCATTGTATTGGTACTGGACACCGAGTTTGTAGACGGTCTGGTCATTCCAGCCGAAGCCGTAGCCGTTGTTAGTACCCAGTGGGTTGCTCACCCCACCGTACTGGCCTTGCGTCAGGGTGGAAACGAGGCCGCCCACGAATTGGGCCGCCGTCGGGCCCGGATTGTGAAGAGATTTCACGCCACTATACAGGATGCGCTCCACGTCGAACGCCACCGTGGTCTTGGGATCGGTCTTCACCGCGATCCCGACTCCGAAGTTGGCCGGAATATCAAAATCGCCCTGTTCGGCGAACAGGCCTTTGTACTTGGAGAATTTCTGCATGTAGATTTTGGATGCTGCAGTGGCACCCAATGTTACGTTGTCGCTGATCTTGCCGGTCCAACCGATGCGCACACCCGCGCCCCAGGCGCTGTCGTTACCGTTGTTGGTCAGCGCGGCGGGATCACTGGAAAATCCGCTGAACAGGCCGAGCCCGTAAGCCCGGAACATCTGATAGCCGATAAGCAGAGAAGCACCAATAGAATTATTGTCGTTGACCTTGAACGCAGCGGTCGGGGCGATGATCGCCTGCGACAGATTCACGCCCAGTGTACCCGTGTTGGGAAATGAACTCGGAGCGCCGGCTGCCATTCCGTTTGCATTGAGCAGTTGAACAAATCCAGGCACTGCCTTACCGAAGCCGTCCAGATAGACATTGCTGTCGTAGCGGGTATTCATACCCCCCGCGCCGGTCACACTGATGCCCAGCGTCAACCCGCCGCCCATATGATGTACGTAGCCACCGTTGGGCACGGCAAAAATGTTCGAACTGCTGTCCACGTGCCCCGTATCGGCGCCGCCCAGGGGCGTGGCGTCGATACCGCCGTAGCGCCGCGGGCTGAACAGTTCCAATCCAAAATCCGCTCGATCGCTAACGAACGCCATACCCGCCGGGTTGGTGGCGGCTGCGATTGAGTCCTGCGGCAATGCAATGCCGGCGCCACCCATACCCCGGGCTTTGGCGCCGTAACCGATCAGAAAATAACCATCGGTGGCATAAGCCGCCGGCGCACCGATGGCTGCCGCGACAGCGAGCGCGGCCGCGGACTGCTTGATGATTCGTTTCATACTCCAAAGCCTCCTGGTATTGATTCTTAAAGGGTGCGATCCCAACCTGTCGTATTTTCGCGACAGCTCGCCCCAAGGGTGCGTTCGAAAGATTGTCAACCACTCGATCATTTGTCAACTAATTGGCGTAACCGCCGTTAACAGCTAGTGAAACGGCATTGCAGCAAGTATCATGCCGATATCACCAACACCGCCGTTCGTTGCATGTTCGCAACGGCCACTTAGGTCAAGCCCCCCTTGAGCGGGTTTGACGGGGGGCGGGCAAGTGATGCGATCACCGATCTCCTTCAAACCAACCAAGGAGCGAAAGATGCGCCCAGCAGTTTCCGTACGTCAAGTAGCAACCGCCATCGTCCTGGCAGGAATATCCACGGAAGTGTTCGGCGCAGGATTCGCCATTCAGGAACAGAGCGCCAGCAGCCTGGGTAATGCTTTTGCCGGTGGAGCGGCAATAGCGCAGGACGTTACCACCACATTCTTCAATCCCGCCGGTCTGACCCGCCTGCCCGATAATCAACTTGCGGCCGGCGTTCATTTCATCCGCCCACACCTGCAGTTCACCAACAACGGCACCGTGAACCTGCTCGGGCAGCCCGTGTCCGGCGGCGACGGTGGCGATGCGGGCTCGACAATTCCGGTCCCGGATTTCTACTATTCCCATCGCATCAACGATCGTACAGTCCTCGCCCTGGGAATCAATGCGCCGTTTGGCCTTAAGACGGAATACGACGCAGGCTGGGTTGGACGCTTCCAGGCCATCAAGACAGAGCTACGGACCGTCAACATCAACCCCAGCATCGGCTACAAGGTCAATGAGCATCTGTCCGTCGGCCTGGGACTGGACGCACAGTATGCAAAAGCCGATCTCACTCAGGCAGTGGACTACGCCGGCATCTGTACCGCCGCAACGCTGCAAGCGGGTGGTAATCCTGCCGGTTGTCTGACGTTGCCGGACGGCTTGGGCTCCGTCAGCGGCGACGACTGGAGCTACGGTTTCAACCTGGGCTTGTTGTATGAAGTGAATGCTGCCACGCGGTTCGGTGCGGCCTACCGATCCAGTGTCTCCCACACGCTGACCGGCAACGCCAGTTTCACCAACGCGCCGGCGATGTTCACCGCGCAAGGTCAATTTGTCCCCACACAAGTGCATGCCAGCGTCAAATTGCCGGACACTCTGTCCGTCAGCGCCTACCATGACATGAACACCCGCTGGGCCGTCATGGGCGATATCACCTGGACCCACTGGAGCCGTTTCCAGCAGTTGGCCATCGATTACGCGTCCAGCCAGAGTCCGAGCATTACCGAGGAAAACTGGAAGAACACGTTGCGGTACTCGATAGGCGCCAACTACCGCTACGACAGCCGCTGGCTCTTCCGATGCGGTGTCGCCTACGACCAGACGCCCATCCCTGACGCCCAGCACCGTACGCCACGTATCCCGGGGAACAACCGTACCTGGCTGGCGGTCGGCGTACACTACAAAGCAAGCCCGGCACTGGCACTCGATGCCGGTTATGCCCACCTGTTCATCAGTGGCACAGCCATGGATCACCAGGACATTCACGCCGGACAGCCGGGCGGCGGCGGAACCGTGATCGGCAGCTACGATTCGAACGTGAATATCCTGAGCGCCCAGGCTACCTGGAGCTTCTGATCGTCCGGACATGAAAAAGGCCCCGATGCCAAGGCATCGGGGCCTTTTTTATGCATACGCCCTATTGCAGCACTATTCGACGTCGTCCAAATCCATGGTGCCCACGTCCTCGCCTGCGAGTTGACGACGCACGAACCCCACGTCCTTGTCGTTCAGAGCGAATGGGAAGGACAGAATATCCGTCGGGCTCGAATCGCCATACGGCCGATTGCAGGCCGACACTTCCTCATCGTCCTTGCCGGGGCAACCTGACGTCTGGAAGGGCTTGCCGGAAGCGATCAGCGCCTCCAGCTCCTGTCGGTCCAGGCCATAATCCACCACCTGACCGGCGGCGTTGAACTTCATGTCATCGATGCGCCCGCCCGCATAATCGATGATGAACCTTGCCAATTGAACCCGACGCCACTGATCGCGCGGCACGGGATCCCAGTCTTCCATCATGGAACCCTGTTCGGGGAAGAAGGCAAACATATGATTGTGGCCGCCCATGTCCCGGATGCGTTGCGCCACATCCAGGATCTCCTGCTCGGTCTCACCCATACCGCAGATCAGGTGAGCGCCGAACTTCTCGGGACCGAAAATCTCAGCGGCCCACTCGATGGCCTGCCAGTACTTCTTCCAGGTATGGGGGCTGTCCACGGTCTTGCCACGGGTGCGCTCGAAGATTTCCGGCGTGACCGCGTCCAATGCCACCGTAAAGATATCCGCGCCTTCATCCCGCAGAGTCACCAGATCCTCGTACTTCATGGTGGTCGGGTTGGACAGGATGGACACCGGCACGTGAGGCGCCGCGGCCATCCACTTGCGCAGCAGCACCAGGGTATCGTGATCCGAATTCGGATGGGTGATCATGGAAATGCACATGCGCTGAAACTGACCCTTGTCGGCACCCTGCTTCACCCGTTCGATGACTTCGTCATAACGGGCGGTGGGCCAGTCGACCCGAATGAAGTTGCGGTCGGCGTAGTCCCGTGACTCCTCGCGGTGGCGGGCCAGTCCGCAGTAGCTGCAGTTCGCCCGGCAGCCCTCCGGATAGGTCACCAGCAGATTCAGGCAATGGGTGCATGCCGTACGGTGCATGGTCCCGGGCACCAGACCGAGTGTAATGGCGGCCGCCGTCGACATCTGCACATAATCCGGCGAACGCATGTCAGGGGTCTGAATATGGTAGTTGGGCCGATAGAACTGCAGCGGCGCGACCACCTGTTCTGCGGGAGCACTCATGGAACCTTCCTCCATCGTTGTACCCGGACTGCGCGCGAAAGCGAGCTCGCGCGACACTCCGACAGCTTCACCAGTGTATCAAAGGCACATAACTCCGGCTGCGGAGCCTGCCCCAACGCATTGCATACCCAACCCCACGGCGGCTAGGGAACCTCTGCACAGGCCGCTGAAGCGGCGCTCACGGCGTTGCAAAGGCGCTCGGAATGCTCATTTACCGCTCGTAAACTGCGCTTCCTCGCCCCTTTGCGCCTTGTGATCATCCCCTTGATCGACCAGTGCAGAGGTTCCCTAGGCGGCAAAATAGTCGTCGAAGGCGATCCATCCGCGGCGCTGTACCGCATCTTCGCCGGCCTTCGCCGTGCGCCAGAACTGCTTGAGATAGCGGCGCCGGTCCACGGCCCGGGCAATGCTCACCTCGTACTGATCGCGAACGTCTTCTTCGAAATCCTCCAGGGCATCGCCATCGCCCGCCAGCGCATCGGCCGCTGCCTGCCCCGCCCGTTCACCCGAGACCACAGCCGCGGAGATCCCCGCACCGCTGATGGGATGCGTGAGACCCGCCGCGTCACCGACGAACAGCGTGCGACCCACCGTCAGGCGGTCACGCAGGCCGCCGACCGGAATGGCCCCGCCGGTGCGGTACAGCACCTCTGCGTCCACCAACCCGTCCCGCACCAACTGCGCATGAAGCCGCTCCAGTGGCGCCTTCAGGTTGTCTTCGAAACGCTTGTCCGCGCCAAGCCCTACGTTGGCCACCGCACCCTTGGGAAACAGCCAGCCGTAGCCGCCTGGAAACTCGTCCGACAACCAGATATCCGTGTCCGAATAGGGCACCTTGAGTGCCGATGTATATTGCCGGGTATAGACCACCTCCAAGGCGGGCAATCCCATAGCCGCGGCCACCGGCGAATGGGGACCGTCCGCGGCGATCAGGTACCGGTAGCGGACCCGCTCTTCCCGACCCACAGCCTTGCGCCGGATCACGGCAGTGCGTTCGGAGGCATCGAGGCTCACCAGTCGACTGCCCGTCCACAAGTGAGCACCGGCTTCGGCGGCCCGGGCCGCGATGGTCTGATCAAAGCGTGCCCTGTCGATCATGATGCCCGGGAAGTCGGTGGCCGCCACCGCACCCGAGGGCAACACGCTCTTCATACCGGTGATGCCCTGGATTTTCACGCCTTCGTGGCGGGCATAGGCCCCCATCGGACTTGGAATGAACTCGGCGCACTGCACCGGTTCCCCCACGCGCTCGTTGCGCTCCACGGCGAGCACCCGCGCGCCACCGACGGCCGCTTTCCACGCGGCGCTGCCGCCGCCGGGCCCCAGACCGATGACCAGCACATCCACATCCTGTACGTCGCTGCCTGCCATGGTCGTCGCCTAACTGGCTCCAGCGTGGACGTCCGGTTCGCTCCGGGCCAGGGCGTCTTCGATGACGGCGATAAAATCGTCGCGCTGCAGCATGAGCATTTCCACCGGATAGCCGTCGAAGAAGCGCCGCACATTGTCCCGAAGATCCTTCACCGGCGTGTCGCGCAGCGCGGCTTCAAGGTCCGGGACCATCCGCCGCGGATTCACGAAAAAATCCCCGGTAATCCAGAGCTGCTTGATACGCTCCCGCGGCCGGTCCACCGCTACGTGGGCCCGCATCAGCCCTCCGGAACAGCGGTGAATGCCGGTCCGTAGCTGTGCGTCGCTGTCCGGCCGGTTGTGCTGATAAATCCATTCCCGGGTATCGATTTCCGCCAGCGCCTCGCAGTACAGTGCCTGTTCCGCGTCGGTCAGTGCGGTGGCAGACTCGAAATGCACCCCGAACCGGTCGGCGAACGCGGCGGTCATGTGCTTTCGCACCTCTGACAGCGGGGGCGCCGCGCCCAGCAGCTCAGCCAGATTAGCCACCCGTTCCCGAGCCGATGCGATCGCCTTATCGGAGAGTTTTTCGGCAGGTATCTTCAGCACCCGCAACATCTTCTCCACATCGAATTCCACCAGCAGCGTGCCCTGAAAAAGGATGGAGTCGCCGTCGAATGCCCCGCCGGTGCCGGAAATCTTGCGTCCGTCCACTTCGATGTCGTTGCGCGGCCGGAATTGCGCATCCACCCCCAGACGGCGGATACCGTCGGCGGCCGCCTCGCAGATGCGCCTGGATATCTCGGTCATGTCGGCGGTGCCGAGAAAGCGCTTGTCCAGGTACAGTTCCCAACCGATCTGGGTCTGGTCGAAGTAAAGCGCACCGCCGCCGGTGATGCGCCGCTGGACGGCGATGCCCTGCTCCCGACAGTAGTCCAGACGCAGTTCCTGCTCCACGTTCTGGTGAAAGCCCAGCAAGGCCGACGGCTCGAAGCGCAGAAAACGCAGGGTATGGGGAATGGCGCCCTGTTCGTGGGCCTCCAGAATGGCGCGGTTGAGCGCCATGTTCTCCGCTGCCCGGCGCAGTCCGGTGTCGATAACCCGCCAGCGATGGGGGTCGCGGTCGCTCATGCGCTGCAGCAGCCTCCGGCTGACCGGCTGCCTGCGTCCACCACCTGAATACCGCCCAGAGTACCCGTCGCTTGCGCCGGTGGCTGGGTGGCCCGCGCGGCACGCTCGTGCGCCAACACAGCTTCCAGATCGAGCTCGATGCCGTTGCCGTTCTCGACCGCCATCACCTCGTCACCGACCGCAATGGAACAACAGGCGGGCGTAACCTGCACACGCCGTTCCAGACGTGCAGCCAGTTCCACCGTGCCATCCGAGGGGTGGGCAATGCCGTTCAGTCCTGCCATGACGGCGTAGGTGTCGATCTGCATCTTGGCCATGCCCGGCGGACGGGCGCAGCCCAGCAACAGGGGCGTGTCGGCCAGCGCGTGGCGCGTGTCCATGAAGAAGCGGCCCACGGCGCCGCTGTCCGGCGTCACGAATGGCCGGTGCGCGGGGGCGTAGAACGGCATGACCACGACCAGCACCACCGCATCCGGCAGGTGGCGCTGAAGCATCTCCAGCGCATTCCATTCCCCCAGCAGGTGGCCGTAGTGCAGGCCCACCACGATATGGGGGACAACCTTCATGTCGGTCGCCACCAACGCCTCGAGGGTCGCTTCGAAGTCGTCCACCGTACGCTTGAGGTGATAGACCTGAGTGATGGTTTCCTGGGAGCCGATCACGTCCATCATGGCGGCATCTATGCCGGCCTGGGCCATGCAGCGGGCGGTATCCTCGTCCATAAGTGCCGTGTGGCTGGCGATCTTGAACTGGGGAAATTCGTCCTTGATACGCCGGATGGTCGACCAGTAGGGACCGTACTCCACCTGGTTGCGGTGGTTGGAGCCGCCGGTCAACAGCATGCCCTGACCTCCGTCGGCAACGATCTCGTTGACCACTCGCCAAAGGTCTTCCGGGGTGCGGGCGGGGATCATGGGCTCCAGGATCTTCGCCTTGCAGTGGTCACACTGAAGCTTGCAGTCGCCGCCGGTGATAGAGACCGCCGGCCAGGCGCTTTTGCCGCAGGAAGACAACTCGCTGGTGTTGAAGCTCTTGAAGGTGGGCGTGTAGAAATTGATGCGCAGATCTTCTCTTGAGGGCAACGCAGGCCAACGCGCCTGCATGTCCCCTATCAGACTGCGATCCAGGGCGACGTCTTCCAACGCCTCCACCCGCTGGACGATTTCATACCAGTCGGTCATAGGGATACCTCGGATAGGCGGAGCGACTTGGACGACCGACCGCCGTCTTGAACAAACTCACCGCATTCGGCGGCGCCGCTGCGCGTCGACCCACGGAATGCGGCAACGGCTTGAAAACACGGCCGCGGGTCGGTTCGGGCACCCGATCATGGAATGCGCGAATCCGGCGCGGCCAATGGGGGAACGGGACAGTCCATGGACTGTCCCGTTCCCCATACCTACCGCCAGGGGTTTCAGCAGCCGCCGAAACCCTCTGCTTCCATCTTGGCTTCCAGAGCCGAGAGTGCATCGGCGCCGGTCTTGAGATCCGCCGAATCGGTATTCCAGTCGGCGGCTTTGATCTTCACCAGCCAGCCTTCCCCATAGGGGTCGTCGTTGATCAGACCGGGCTTGGCGGAAACGGCGTCGTTGATCTCGGCGACTTCACCGGCCACCGGCGTCTTGGCGGGACCCACCCACTTGCCGGACTCCACGGTGGCGCAGGACTTGTCCTTCTTTACATCCTTACCGACCTTCTTCGGCGTATAGGAAACAATGGTACCGGCCAGTGAGCAGGCATAGGAAGTCAACCCGATGGTGACCGTGCCGTCACTCTCGGGCCGCGCCCAGACGTTGTTTTCGACGTTGTAATACAGGTCTTCAGGTATGTTGCACCCACGTACGGCACCCATTTTTCTTGCCTCCTTAACGGACTGGTACTTACTACGTATCGGGCCGTGTGCCGCCTCAGCGTTCAGGCTGACCCGGCTTGTGAAAATCAGAAGGACAAGACCTTGTCACAGGTCATGATGAGATCAGCGAGCGTGCTGGCCCGTGAGACATGATCCACTTCAGGGATAAGGTCCGCCTGGCCGTCGATTCTATACCCCGGCAAGGCGGGCTGGCAAACGTGCAACACGGCTCCCGCACGCTTCGCATCCCGAATGAAGTCAATGATTTTCTTGCCCCCCTCCATCGCCACCAGATCGTCCGCCACGCCCTTCTGCATGAGGCGAACGCCCTCCATAGTGAAGAACATATTCACCTCGGCGTCCATGGACGCAAGCAGCGACGCCAGATAAAAGGGCGTCGCACAACGATGGGGCGTACTGGGGCCGGCCGTCACGATCATGACGACGGAAGCGTCTTCATTGTCGAGATACTGGTCGGGGTCTATGGCCATTTCTACTTGATGTTCCGGCTGCAGTGAATGTCTTCCCGCACCGCCCGTTCGCAATACCCTTCGTGGGCGGCGTCCCCCGTCAAGAACTTGGCGAGCGCCTCATCCGGACCGGCAGACGGAGAGACACGGGCAACCCAGGCGTTATAGGGGTCGCTGTTCAGCAGAGTGGGGCTTTCGAGGACATCCGGGTTGCCTTCCTCGATGACACAATCGAAGAAGTTCGGGATCGGTCCGGCCCATTTGCCGCTCTCGATGGTCGCCACCGGTTTGCCAGGGGGCCTGCGGGTTCCCGGGCGGCGTACCCGCACGTGGATGATCTTGCCGGCGATGGTCTGGGAGATGTCGGTCATCCCCACCGTCAGGCTCCCGTCCCCCTCCCGGCGCACCCAGATCTGGAATTCGTCGTCATAGTAGAGTTCCGGATGGAACTCGCAGCCGTTGCATTCCATAGGAGCGAGCGTTCGTTAACTGTCAGACACGAGACGGGTGCAAAGCCCACTGTCTCTGCACCGCGAAGGGAAGCGGTTACCGTCGACGACCGGCGGGGTCGCCGACGGTGGGATGCTTCCGCTAGATGATGCCCTTGTCCTTCAGAACGCCGATGGAATCGCTGACGTTCTCGTGCACACCCAGTTTGCGGGCAGACAAGCCCATTGCCAGGCCGAGCAATTGGGTGAAATAGATGACCCGCACGTTGGTCTTGATACCGAACTCCTTTTCCGCGCGGACCTGATGCATTTCGAGGCCCGAGTGGCAGGTGGGACATTCGGTCGCGATGACTTCCGCTCCGGAGTCCTCTGCTGCCTGCAGCAGATTGAGCACCAACTGGGTGGAGGTATCGGCATCAGACAGGGTATGGGCACCGCCGCAACAGGCGGTCTTCAGCGGATAGTCCACATTGACCGCGCCGGCGGCCGCCAGCAGGTCATCCATGAAATGCGGCTTGTAGCTGGACTCCGAACCCGGACCCTGGTCCTTTTCCGGGAAGATCTGCCGCGGACGGGTGTACATGCACCCGTAGTAGTTGGCGATCTTCAGCCCGTTGAGGCTCTTCTTGAGTTTCTGTTTGATCCCTTCCGGGCCCAATTCTTCCATCAGCCATTCCAGAAGGTGCAGGGTGCGGACGTCGCCCTTGTACACCGGGTCGTCCGACTTGCGGGCCAGGTCCTGGACGGTCTCCATGGACTTCTCGGAAGTGGCTGTCTCGAATTCGGCCTTCTTCAGGTTGTGATAGCAGCCGTTGCAGGGTGCCATCACGGCATCCAGCCCCATCTGTTCGCTGGCGATCGCAAGGTTGCGCGCCGACAGATAGGTCTGCAGCATGGGATGGACGTTCTTCACCTCCATGGCACCGCAACAATTGTAGTCGCGCAGGTTCTCCATCTCCAGGCCCAGCGCTTTGACCAACACGCGGGTGGATTTGTCATAGGGGCCGCCGGAACCTTCCAGGGCACACCCAGGATAATATGCAACCTTAGCCATGGCTGGCCTCCTTCTGTTCCCGCACGTATGCACGCAGCACATCGCCGGTCTTGCCCCAGCTCTTGGTCTTGGGCGTGAATATGAAATTCAGCCCCATCTTCATCATCTGAGAGACGGGCAGGTGCTTGGCCATGCGCTGACCAAAGGCCACCAGCCATTCCTGCACCATAGGCTGACCGGTCTTCTTGAAGAAGTGCATCATCACATGGGCATCTTCGATGCGCCCGGTCTCGAAGACCTGTTCAGCGAATTCCTCGTCGAAGATCGTCGATGGCTTCTTCTCGGTGATGCCTTCCTCTTCCATCCAGTGGGAGAGAGCCTTCATGACACCTTCGGGGCGCACGTCCTTCGGGCAGATGTTCGTGCATTTGTTGCAGGAAACACACTGCCAGATGATCTCCTTGTCCTTGAGAATCTCGTCCTTAAGACCCAGCCGCGTCAGATAAATCCAGTAGCGCGGATTGAACTGAACGTTCTGCGCGTACATGGTGCAGGAGTTGGTGCAGGACCCGCACTGCCAGCAACGATGCACGTTCTCGCCGCCGGCAAAATTCTGGATCGTCTCTTCGAAATCGTCGTCGTAATCGGTGAGCGTGCGCGGGGTGATCATCGTGTTCCAGTGACCCGACACATCGACGCCATCCACGACCAGCGAATCATGGGTCAGGATGCGGTCCGGATCGATCAGCGACTTCTCGTGAATTGCCATCGTCGTCTCCGTTCAGAGCGTAAGCCAGAGATCCGATCAACCGATGCGCCGGTGCGCACCCGCCTGCCGTCTCCCCCAGCCAAACAGCCTCTATTCAGCTTCAGCTTTCAAACGCGACTGCCCGCCGCGGCGCGCAGGGTCGATTCCCAGCATCTTCGTGACCAGCTCCAGCGGGTCGTCCTTGGCGCCAAAGTCTGCCGCCAGCATGCTCATTCCGCTGGACATGGAACGCAAATAGTCTGAATAAGCCTGCGCCAGCAGCAGATCGACCATATACACCACGTCCCGGTAGAACCCCTGGCTGGCGAGCCGCTCCGCCAATGCCGATCGTGCACCCTCGAAGGTCTCCGGTCGGTCATCGAGAGGGATATCCCTTAGGGTGTCGTTGGCCTTGATGAATTCCCGCAACGCGCCGCTTTGTGTATTCGTATCCCACACCCAACGGGTCATGAGCGGGTATTGTTCGGGAGCCCGGAAATGCAGCATTTCCGCGCCTACGTCCCAGGCCGCGCGTTTGGCCTTCTCACCCGCCGGCGCAAACTGATCGGCGAATGCCCTCATGCGCTCGAGCAGAGGCGCGGGACCGTACAGCAGCTCGCGAATCGCGGCCAGCAACGCCTTGTGATCCATGTTGCGCCACGCCGGCGCCAGCCTGCGTCGAGCCGTGAACACCGTCTCGAGCACGGCAGCCAGGCCTTGCTGGGACAACTCGCCGAGCGCGCTGGGCTCCAACACCCGTGCGAACAACTCGTGCTTGGCACGCAGGGCCCCGACGAACTCTTCGGGCCCGCCCCGCTCGCCCATTTGCTCGATCAACACGCCGAGCTTGCCGGCGCAGATCTCCGGGTCCAGACTGATCCTAAGCTCAGCCGGCTGAATGCGGTCCCGGAGATCCGCCTTCTTCGGGTCAGCTTGCTTTCCGAACCACAGCATTCAGATCAGCAATCGCGCGCATGGCGGCCGCACTACCCTGCGAAATGGAATCGTCGATGGATTCGGGTCCGTAGGCGGAGCCGCACGAATAGATGCCACGACGAGTGGTACCGCAGGTGTTCGTGTAGTGTTCGGCCCGCTCGATGAAACCGTGCTTCTCGAGTCCGACCCCGAAGACCTTGGATATCTCTGGGTTGTCCTCGTTCGGGTCCATTCCGATGGCATGCACCACGATATCGAACGGAATCACGATCGGGCGCTTGACCAGCGTATCCTCGCCCTTGACGAGCAACCGCCCGTCACCGGATGCCGTCACTTCGGCAATACGGGCCTTGACGAACTTGGTCTTGAACTCTTCCTGAGACTTCCAGTAGAACTTGTCCTCGTACAGACCGAACGTGCGGATATCCATGTAGTAGATGAACACGTCCGTCTCAGGCGACAGCTCCTTGACTTCCATCGCCAGGTTGGCGGACACCGTGCAGCAGATCTTCGAGCACCATTCCCGACCGATCTGGCGGTCGCGGGACCCCACGCACAGCAGGATGGCGACACGCTCAGGTACGCGGCCGTCCGAAGGACACTGGATCTTGCCGCTTGCCACCATCTGCTCCATCTGGGTGGTGGTCAGCACGTCCTCGTAGGTACCGAAACCCCATTCCGGCTTGTTGATGGAATCGAAGTGCGTGAAACCCGTGCTGAGAATCACCGCACCGGCTTTGACGGTCTCGCCGTTGCTCAGTGTCGCGGTGAAATCGCCCGCCTCACCCTCCAGCTTGGCCACCTTGGTGCCCTTATGGATGGCGATGCTGTCATCCTGTTCGACGCGCGAAATCATCCGGCCGATCGCATCCTTGGCCCACTCGCCGGAGGGCACCAACTTGGCATAGCCGGAGAGGATGGGCGCGCCGCCCAGCACGTCTTCCTTTTCCACCAGCACCGCCTTCTGTCCGGCAGCGGATATGCCCGCTGCCGCTGACAGACCGGCGGGGCCGGCACCCACTACAAGCACCGTATCTTGCATTTATGCTCTGCCCCCATATGCGAGTTCAGGATTATAAAGGTAGTCGATATTGCCCTGTTCCACTTCCTTCAGGTATTCCTGGAACTTGGCTTTGGCGTCGGTCCAGCTGATGCCCATCTTCTCCACCAGGTCCTCGCAGGGCGAGGCGTGCCACTGCAACTGCACGATCTTGAAGGGGTCTGCGCCGCAGGCCAGGGCGGCGAACTGCACGTCAGCCATGATCGGAACCTGGAAGTTCTGACCGTGGGACTTACCGATCCATTGGTTCTTGTCCATGGTGGTGATGCAGCCCGTGTCATTGCCGATCATGACGTCGGCCTGGGCCTCTTCCTTGGCCACGCGGATTTTGCGGTTCATGGTGAACGAGCGGGTGAACTCACGCTCGGAAATGATGTGCCGGAACCCGAAGCCGCAGCAGTCATACCAGGTGGAATAGTCGATCACCTGCGCGCCCAAGGCCTGGGCCACCGACGTGCCGATGGCCGTGCGGTTGCCGCCCAACACATCTTCGTCGTAGACGGCATCCTCGTGCACCATCTTGTAGTAGTGGCAAGCCACGTGGTTGGTCACACGAATATTGGAGACGTCGTACTTCTGCATCTCGGCGATGCGGTGCCGCATCACGTGCACCCACTCGGAGTAGTGGATGATCTCCTCGGGGATGACCAGCTTGCCGTCCACCAGACGACCCAATTTGCCGAGGATCTTCTTGACCTTCTCGCGCAGCTCGGCGGACTCCACCAGGTACTTGCGGATTTCCTTGTAGTTGCCGAAGGAGGTGCCGCAGTGCACCAGGGGGAAGAAATGCCCTTCCTTGAAGCCGTGCTGCTTGCCCGAGATATAGGCCTGGTGGAAGTTGCGCAGGAACACCGCCGCCAGGGATTCCACATTACCGATGCCGGAGCCGTGATAGTTCCACGCGGTGCAGGAGGTCTGGTCGGTTTCGTCCAGGTAGTCGGTACCCGGCACGTAGCCGAACTCGTTCATGAACCACAGCAGCGAGGTCGGGTAGCCCGGAATGTTGCCGCACTGACCGCAGGACTTGTGGTGCCAGAGCTGGGTGGTGGGAACGCGCTTGTTCCAACCGAACAGGGTCTTCACCTCGATCGGCTTGTGCTCATCCGTGATGCGATGAACGATGATTTCGCCATCTTTTTCCAGCTCCCACATGTGCTCCCGGATGTCATCCATGCGCTCGCCGAGGTCGACGGTGCGCCGATCCACATGCTTGCGTACCCACTCGGTGGCCTTCACCGCCTCGTCGCGCGACAGGTTGGTTTCCTGGAAAAACGACCCGTGACCGGCGATGCCCTGACCGTCGGTGTTGTGGAAGCCGGGCTTCATGGTGCCCTTGCCGGCACCCTCACCGGTCATGTTGTGGTTGCCGGGGGTGTTGTCTGTGGGGTTCATCGTTCATACCTCCTTAAACATTCGGTATGCGGGCTCTGCAGATATGCAAAGCCTGATCAGTCGTCGTCTTCCTCTTCCTGCTCTTCGAGCCAGTCTTCGTAGTCTTCCTTCTTCTCGTCGATGAAGTCTTCGATGACGTCGAACAGGTTCTCGTCCATGAGTTCGAGGGATTTAAGCACCCCGGTCATCTCCCAGATGGTGTACATCTCGACGGAAGTCTTGAGGGACACTTCCCAGGCCGTGTCCGTCGTCTGCAGGGTCTTGACCGGGATGGCCTTGCGCAGAATCTTGAGGTCGCCTTCAACTTTCTGAATATTGGGGCCCCAGTCCGGGAAGTGGTCCGGCTGGATCATATCCGGCGACAACTGGTTGCCGGTGGTGATGAGTTTGAGCATCACCCGCCCGAAAGGTCGCAACACGTCCTTGGCGGACTGCATGCCGTGCTTGATGGCCACCTCACGCATGATCATCACGAGGCCGCCGGGAGAATTCTTGAAGGGGCAACGTGCGGCGCAGGTCATGCACTGGGCGCAGGCCCAGATCTTTTCCTGCATCGCGTCGTAGATCTGCTCGACGTTCTCGGTCCAAAGCAGCTGTACAATCTCACGCGGGCTGTAGTCATAGAACTGGGCGGAAGGACAGGTCGCCGTGCAGATGCCGCAGTTCAAGCATCCGTTCAGCTCGTGGTCGTAACGGAAGTCGCCGCGGATATCGTCGTAGATCTGCTGCATTTCCGCGTATGTCGCCATGTAGATGACCTCTTTGCCGATTTTCAGTGCGGTGCCTGGGACCGCAACCACTTCTTGCTCGGGACGAGCGCAGAATTCGCGGTAATACCTTACTGAACTACTCAACAATTATCGCGAAAACAGACCTACCTGGCAAGCGCGAGATGGCTTACCAGGTAGGCTAACCTTACGAATTACATAGAAATACTTAGAAAACCGCGCTCGGCCTGACGGTCCGACACCAGGGATTGGAGAAGCGACCCCGCGGACAGGAGTCGGTGCATTTACGGGCCAAGGCGTACATCGCTTACCGATATCAACTGAACAGATCAAGCGGCCCGTCTTAAGCCTTCTTGATCAGGAAGTGGAACTTGCCGCCCTCTTCCTTGGATTCCAGCAACTCATTGCCGGTCTGCTTGGAGAATGCTTCGAAGTCCTTAACGGAACCCGGATCAGTGGCAATGATATGCAGTACCTTGCCGCTCGTCAGGGCACCCAGGGCCTTCTTGGCGCGCAGAATCGGCAGCGGGCAGTTCAGACCGGACGCATCCAGTTCATCGTCAAAATTCGCCATCGCTCAACACTCCTCTCTCGTGTGGTGCGTATTCAGGGACAATATTGGGTGTAAGCCCTCTATTAGAATGCAACATTCATTAGAATTCAACATGACGCTTATGAGGCCAGCGCCCGCTCGCTAACCGGCGAGGGCCTCGTCCGCCGGCGGATGAATCGGAAGTCCGCGACGCGCCCAATCGACGATACCGCCGCGCAGATTCCACACCCGCGTATGGCCGCGGCTGGCCAGGAAAGCGCAGGCCTGGGCGGAACGCGCCCCGGTGCGGCAGTAGAAGATGATATCGACGTCGTCGGACAGCTCATCGGCCTTCAGTGGCAGCAGGTGAAGAGGCGTGCTCTGGGCACCGGGAATGACACCCTGATTGACCTCACCCGGGGTGCGCACATCCACCAGGCGCAGCTTGCCGGAGGCGTCACTCAACCGTTGCGCGAGTTCCTGACTGTCGATTTCATTAATGCCAAACATAGATGCTCCGCGACTTGACGTGGATTCACCATAACCATTCGAATATTAGTGTATTCGTATATACTGCTTGGCGTAATATTATGTTCGGCGTGCGAGATGTCAAGGGCCAAAGGGTAGGGTTTTACCGTCGCAGACGACCTGCCGGGACCATTCGCCGCCACCCCGAACCCATGATATCGTAGGTGCCCCCGAGCCTTTGGGGCCTGTCAAGGCGTCAGTTGAAGCCAGCGAGGAGAACACGTGGAAAAGACCGATTTCGAGCCTGACACCCGCTATTCCATCACTTGGCGTGACGAAAACGGCAGACTGCGGCCCATGAACATTTATGTGTACCGGTTGTATGATGAGTTCATGGTGACCCGCATGACCGACAAGGAGGGGGTTTTGCGCCGGCTCGCCTATGGGGATGTAATGAAGATCGTCAAGACGATTCCGGTGCGCCAGGAGGATCGCTTCTTCCTGCCCGAGGCGACGCTGGCGGAGGCCAACTGGAAGGACCGCTCGATGATGCAGTCCTATGCCTCTTCGCCCCATATGGGCAAATGACGCGAATGCGGTGGCGGGCGTCGGCTAGCGTGGTCGCCCGCCACCACGCCAGCGTCCGTTATCAACCAACCGATCAGCAGACCTAGATCCCGGCCGGACCCCTCCCGAAGCCCCCCTTCCCGACGCGCCCCCCCTGCGGACCCAGATCTGTTAGGCTCTGAAGTATGAACGTCACCCGGTATTCTATGGTCGCCTTACTGAGCGCCATGATGACCATTTCCGGGCCAACCGTCGCCCAGGAAACCCGGATCAAACTGCCGGACATCGCCAGCTCCTATTCGGCAAACCTGAGCCCCCAGCAGGAATATCAGCTGGGCAACGCCTTCATGCAGCAAATTCGCCAGGATGCCAGTCTGGTACGCGACCCGGAGGTGGACGACTATCTGAACGCCCTCGGACACAAGCTGGTGCTGGCGGCGGACCCGCAACCGTTTCCGTTCACCTTCTTCATCATCCAGGACCCGACCATCAACGCCTTCGCGGCGCCGGGCGGATTCATCGGTGTACATACCGGACTGATCTTCGCCGCCCGCAGCGAAGACGAGCTGGCAGCGGTACTCGCCCATGAAATTTCCCACGTCACCCAGCACCACATGGCACGGGCCTACGAAGCGGCGAGCAAACTGAGCCTTCCCACGGCCGCAGCGGTGCTGGCCGCGGTGCTGCTGGGGGTCGGGTCGCACAACGGCCAGTTGGGCGAGGCGGCGCTGGTGGCCACACAGGCGGGCAGTGCCCAGTATCAGATCAACTTCACGCGCCACGACGAGCGCGAAGCCGACAACATCGGCATGCAGACGTTGGAACGGGCCGGTTACGACCCTCACGGGATGCCGGAATTCTTCCAGCGCATGCTCAAACAGAGTCAGTTGTACGGGGACCAGGTGCCGGCCTTCCTGCTGGACCACCCCGTCACGACCGCCCGAATCGCCGACTCGGAGGCCCGGGCCGATCAATACCCCAAGGGCGGCATCAAGGATCGGCTTACCTTCCACCTTATGAAGGAAAGACTCAAAGTCATCACGGCGAGCGACCCCCAGGCGCTGTTGCGCGACTACAGACGGGTCGAAGAAGGACCCGCGGGCAAGCTCAACACCGCACAGCGCTATGGCTACGCCCTGGCCCTGACGGCCGCTGGCCAGGCGCAACAGGCCCAAGCACTTCTTAAACGCCTGCACAAAGCAGACCCGGACCGCATCGCCTATCGGATTGCGCTGGCCGACGCCGACATGCAGGCCGGCGCCCCCTCGCAGGCCCTGGAAGAATACCGATCGGCCCTGACAATCTACCCGGGCAACGAAACCATCAGCACCTATTACGCACAGGCCCTGCTGAACAGCGGGCATACGAGCGATGCCGAAAAGCTCCTGCAGACGCTCAGCTCCGCATCGGACCGGCCTTCGGCCGATATCTACCGCCTGCTGGCGCAGGCCCATCGCAAATCCGGACACATCGCGCGCAGCCACGAAGCCATGGCCCAGTACTACCACCTGGAAGGCGAGACGAACAGTGCCATCGAGCAGCTTCGCCTGGCATTGCACAGCGCCGACCTGCAACCCTACGACGCCACCCGCATCAAGGCACGCCTTAAGGAATTCGAAGCAGAGGCAAAAAAAGCCTCCAAACATTCAGGCGACAAGTAAGGCCGTCTGCCAACACCGCGCAGTCACCCGGGACGTCGATCGTGACGGGCCACGGCAAGGAATAAATCGCGGGCCATCCACGTCTGCAAAGAATGCTGTCGGGCGTAAACACTGTCGACAGTTGGACCCGCCGGACGGGCACCCGGATCGCAGCCCACGAACTGGAACTTTACTATTTTAGAGTTTGGTAATATGCGTATTCCTAAGGAGTTTTTGACTCTTAAAATGCTGCGTTCTATAGTAAGCCCACACTCGAAGGGGGTCCTCTGAGCTAGTGTTTTTTGCGGTTGCGAAACGACACCATACGAAAGCCCGCAATCATTACTAACCTTGGCGGTAAAACGCGAAACCACACCACGTCAACATGATGAGGAGGAAAGGATGCGGCAACCTGCAAGCATCATAACCACCGCCGCTTCAGTCGCTACTTTGTTGGGCAGCCTGGCGCTTGCGCCAGTGGGCACAGCGTCTGCCGGCGAGGCATCGGCATCAGTCATCGAGCAGGGCAAGGAAATCGCCTTCAACCGCAAGCTCGGCAACTGCCTGGCCTGTCACCACATGGACGACGGCAAGATGGCCGGGAACATTGGCCCACCTCTGGTGGCCATGAAGCAGCGCTTCCCTGACAAGGCGAAGCTCCGCGCACAAATCTACGACGCGACCAAGAGCAACCCGAACACGATCATGCCCCCTTTTGGCCGGAATCATATTCTGACTCCGGAGCAGATCGATAAGGTTGTTGAATACGTATACACGCTGTGACCAACGGATCAGCAGAGCAGGAGAACTGAACGTGACTAGCATGAAACGCAGAACCTTCTTGAAGGGTACCTTGACTGTTGGTGCCGTGACGGTCGCCGTCGGCGCAGGCCTGCTCACCCCGCGCACAGTGCTGGCCGCCTGGCCGCAGGGTGCATTCCAGGCCAAGACCGTCGACGACGCACTCAAGGCGCTTTTCAACACCGACCAGATGAGCGGCAGCGATCAGATCAAGCTGCGGGCTCCGGACATCGCCGAGAACGGCGCCGTCGTACCGGTGTCGGTGGACAGCAATATTTCGAACCCCACTTCGGTCAGCATCATCGTGGAAAAGAACCCCACGCCGCTGACGTCCAAGTGGGACCTTGGCCCCACCACTGAAGGGTTCGTGTCGACCCGCATCAAGATGGGCAAGACGTCCAAGGTCATCGCCGTGGTGAAGGCAGGCGACAAGCTCTACAGCGCCAGCAAGGAAGTCAAAGTCACCATCGGCGGGTGCGGCGGCTAACCGAAGCACCGCGTACCGTAACAACAGATTTTGCAGAGAGGACACACGGCAATGCCATCCAACACCATTAGAATCCGGGCGCGACTGAGCGGCGATGTGACGACGGTCAAAGCACTGATCAGCCATCCCATGGAAACCGGCAACCGCAAGAACAAGAAGACCGGCAAGCTCATTCCGGCGCATTTCATCCAGGAAGTCACCTGCAAGCACAACGGCAGCGACGTTCTGGACGCCCTGTGGGGTACGGCCATTTCCAAGAACCCGTATCTTTCGTTCAAGTTCAAGGGGGCAAAGAAGGGCGACAGCCTGTCCCTGCATTGGGTGGACAACAAAGGCGAGAGCGACTCCATCGAGACGAAGATCGGTTAGTCATCTGCCGCGCCCCGCCCAGCGGCGGGGCGTGGCTACATAAGATCCGAGGGAGGAAATTTAATGAAAAAGCTTCTGAGTCTCGTCGCCGCGTTGGGGATCCTGGGGGGGATGCCCTATGCCAGTGCACAACCCGACCTCATGGCAACGGGGACGCCCCATCAAGACCTGCAGCGCTTCCGTGCCTACTTCAAGCACCGCTTCCCCCATGTTCCGTTCGCGGATTTCGCCAACGGCGCCTATTCGGTCGGCCCCAAGGACAAGCGGGAACAGTGGGAAGCCGTGATGGAGTTCCCCCCCTACGACTATCAGTTGGAGGCGGGCAAAAAGCTGTTCCACACCGCGTTCAAGAACGGCAAGTCCTACGCGAGTTGCTTTCCTCACGGCGGCATCGGCATTCGCCAGAACTATCCCTACTTCGACGCCAAGCGCGGCGAGGTGGTGACACTGGAAATGGCCATCAACGAATGCCGGGTGAAGAACGGCGAAAAGGCGTACAAGTGGGGCACGGGCCCGATAGCGGAAGTGTCCGCCTATATGGCCTACACGTCCCGGGGCAAGAAACTGGCGGTCAAGACCCCCAGCACCCCCGCCGCCGTGGCCGCCTATGAACGCGGCAAAGAGTTCTTCTACGCCAAGCGGGGCCAGCTCAACATGTCCTGCGCGGACTGCCACGTGTATCACGCCGGCGATCGCGCCCGGGCGAACATTCTCAGCCCGACGCTGGGCCACCCGACCGGTTTCCCCGTATACCGGGCAAAGTGGGGACACCTGGGAACGCTGGAAAAGCGCTTTGCCGGCTGCAACAAGCAGGTCCGATTCAAGCCCTTCAAGGAGCAAAGCGTCCAGTATCGAGACCTGGAGTACTTCGTGACCTATATGAGCACCGGCCAGCCGGTGAACGCACCTAGCTACCGCGAGTAATTCTTGCCGTAGGGTCACGACAGACCCGGCCAGGGCATCCCGGCCGGGTCTTTTTTTGGTAGAAACATCAACGGCCACAGCCCACGGCCGGCGCTATTCGCGAGCCTCGGCTGGCCCCGAGTTTTCTCCGGAATATTCCAGCCTGATTCGACGTCTATAGTTTGCGCCGCGGCTGCATTATGGAAGCTGGAGACTCCGTGGACGCGCAAAACCCAGCCAATGACTGGCTTGCCTTATGGCCTGGAGGTAGTTCGATGAGTATTTCCCGCCGAGAATTTCTGCAGATGCTGGCCGCCGCCAGCGCGATGGGCATGTATTTGCCGGGCGTCGAAGCCGGGACGGCAATCCAGAAAACGCCCGCGGGCGTGAAGCCGTTCAAGGCGCCGACCCACCTTTACGAATTGCCCGCCTTCGGCAATGTATCCGTGTTGCACTACACCGACTGTCACGCCCAGCTGCAGCCGGTGTACTTCCGGGAACCCAACATCAACATCGGCATCGGGAACATGAAGGGACACCCGCCACATCTGGTGGGCGAGCATTTCCTCAAGTTCTACGGTATCAAACCGGGAAGCGCCGAGGCCCATGCCTTCACATACCTCAACTTCGTGGAAGCGGCGGAGCATCTGGGCACGCTCGGCGGATTTGCCCATCTCGCGACCCTAGTCAAACACCTGCGTGCCCAGCGTCCCGGCAGCGTACTGCTCGACGGCGGCGACACCTGGCAGGGGTCGGCCACCGCCCTGTGGACCAAGGGGCAGGACATGGTGGACGCCCAACTCCTTTTGGGCGTGGACGCCATGACGCCGCACTGGGAAATGACCTACGGTGCAGAGCGCGTCAAACATGTTGTCGACAATGACTTCAAAGGCAAAATCGATTTCGTTGCCCAGAATATTTTCGACAAGGACTGGGGGGATCAGATCTTCGATCCCTACGTTATCAAAGAGCTGAACGGGGTGCCCACCGCCATCATCGGCCAGGCCTTCCCCTACACCCCCATTGCCAATCCCGGGTACATGATCCCGAAATGGACTTTCGGCATCCATGACGAACACATGCAGAAGATGGTGGACAAGGCGCGGGGGGAAGGCGCCCAAGTGGTCATCCTGCTCTCCCACAACGGCATGGACGTGGACCTTAAGCTGGCCACCCGCGTGCGTGGAATCGATGCCATCATGGGCGGCCATACCCACGACGCGATACCCGCGCCGGTGGTTGTGAAGAACGCCGGCGGCAAGACGCTGGTGACCAACGCCGGCTCCAACGGCAAATTCCTTGCCGTGCTCGACCTGGACGTGAAGCACGGCAAAGTGCGTGGCTACCGCTACAAGCTGCTGCCTGTATTCTCCAACCTGCTGGAACCCGATCCGGCGATGGCCGCGCATATCGAGAAGGTCCGGAGCCCCTACAAGGACAAGCTCGACGAAAAGCTCGCTGTCACCGACGATCTGCTCTATCGCCGCGGCAACTTCAACGGGACGTTCGATCAGGTCATCTGCGACGGGTTGATGGATGTCATGGGCGCACAGGTGGCTTTCTCGCCGGGCTTCCGGTGGGGCGTCAGTGTGATGCCCGGCCAACCCATCACCATGGACGATCTCATGACCCAGACGGCCATTACCTACCCCACTGTCACCTTGAACAACCTGACGGGTGCCCAGATCAAGAACATCATGGAAGACGTCGCCGACAACCTGTTCAACAAGGACCCTTACTACCAGCAGGGCGGCGACATGGTACGCGTGGGCGGCCTCAAGTACACCATGGACCCCACCAAGTCCATCGGACACAGGATCAGCAACATGGAACTGGACGGCAAGCCGGTCCGTCCCAATAAGAAGTACTCGGTAGCCGGTTGGGCCAACGTCCACCAACCCCTCCATGGACGCCCAGTGTGGGATGTGGTCGCCGAATACCTGCGCTCGGAAAAGACGGTGCGGGTCAAGGACCTCAACCAGCCGAAACTCAAGAACGTGACCAACAACCCCGGCTACGAGGCTCTCTAAGCCTTTTCCCCAGCCGCCGAGACCGACGATCCCGGCGGCTGGGGCGTCTCTTCGATCCTTCCAGCCATCCGCTTCCGCGCCCCAACGTTCAATGCTATCGCCGTCACCTGCCTTGCGCGGCTCGTTACGCTCTCACCCCCTACCGACCGTGGAGCGCGCCGATCCCTTTTGGAGTCCATCAGGTCCGGCTACCAGTGGAAGTCGAGCGGGGATATCGTTGTCTCGCCCTGAGCGACGGGCAGGGTGCGCCATTGAAAGACGTCGGGGAAAGGTCAGACTCGGTAAATAACCGAAACCCGCCCACCACCTGCCAGCCGGCAAACCGTACCGCAGGGAGAGAGCGAGCTTTTCGCGCAGAAGCTCAGGACAAGGACACCCGGCCCCGTGAACGAGCCCCCGGCCAGGGGCGTTCACGGGCGAGCAGGCGAGGGATCAACAGCATCCGGGTGTTTGGGCAGCGTGCGCCAGGCCGCTTTCCATCCCGGATGCGCCGCCGGCGGCGGCGGTGATGGTGGGCCGTGAAGGACTCGAACCTTCGACCAGCCGGTTAAAAGCCGGATGCTCTACCAACTGAGCTAACGGCCCTCGCGAACAAACCCGAGATCATACCGGACCCGGCGCGATTGGCAAGCCCGCCGGGCGTTCAGACCGCCTCCAGGCGTCGCAGGGCATTGGGCAGCAGCCGCAGGTCGGCAAGCGCCGTTACCAGGGCAGCACCGAAGCTCGCCTCGCCTTCATATACCAGTTTGTAGTATTCGACCTTCATGGTAATAGCAGCGCCCAGAATGATCGACATGAATGCCAGGATCGATCCTACCGCGAGGGTGGAAAAGCCGGTAATGCCCTGGCCGATGGTGCAGCCCATCCCCAGCACGCCACCTATCCCCATCAGGAACCCGCCGACGGCGTGGCGGACGACATCCTTCCAGGACGCGAACCACTCGACACGGAATTGGCGGGTGACCAACGCGTACACCAGCGAACCCACGACCACTCCGGCCGCAGCCATCATGCCGAAGCTCAGGAGCGAACCGCTGAAACCGCCGCCTATCCAGTGGAAGAAATCACCGCTGGGGGAGACAAAAGTGTACGACTGAGCGCCCACATGGATGGGCGGCTGATCCATGAACTCTGCATCCGACATCCAACGCTGTCCCAAGGGGCCGGCGGTCACGAACCAGGCACCGACCACGGCAAGACCGACGACGCCTCCACCAAGGATGTTGTCAAATCGAGAGCGGAAATCGACCGACTTGAACGCCCAACCCAACAGAGCCACGGCAAGTATCCCGCCCACCACATAGTTGACGGTGGCCACCGACTTGATTCCCAGCATGCCGCCGATCATGGCGCCCAGGGACTGGTCGCTGATGGAATGACTGGAAAGGCTCACGAACGCAGGCTCCATCCAGGGCAGGAAGACCCGGCCCATGAAGTTGGTGTACATCATCAGGTAAGCGCCGAAAGCCAGCATCAGAAACACCAGCAGCGACTTGATGTTGCCGCCCCCGATACGCACCATGGTCTTGTTCCCGCAACCGCTGCCGAGCGTCATGCCGATGCCGAACAGCAGCCCCCCCACCAGATACCTGGGCCAGGCGAACATCGGGGTGCGATAGGGCGGAAAGGAGGCGGTACCACTGGCCGTGCTGCTCATGTTCACGACCCCGAAGATGCCCAGCAGCGTCACACCGATGATGGCCAGTGCGATGGCGAACACCCAGGAGCGGATACGGCCCGTATCGCCCATGTTCACCCAGTCGGACACTGCGCCCATGGTGCAAAAGTTGGTCTTGTTCACCACCGCGCCCATTACAGCTGCGATGCCGAACCCGTAGAGGAGAACTTCTTGCGTGCTCGTTAGATGCATAGCCGTTACCGCTCATTGACTGTGTTTCAGGGAATCGGAAAAGCCGTCGTCCGGGTGGGGTACGCGCCCTTGTGCAGCCCAAAGCTTAGCTTATGGCCGTTTTTTGCGCCATTCCGGCGCAACACGGTTGCCCGCGTGCCGCACGGAGCCTTGGGCCGCCAGTTGCGGCTAGCAGTAGACCGTTGGGTCCACGATGCCGGCCTTGGCGAAACCGGCCGCCCGCAGCCGGCACGAATCGCAGACGCCGCAGGCCCGTCCCTGCTCGTCCGCTCGATAGCAGGATACGGTCAACCCGTAATCCACTCCCAGACGCGTGCCCTCCCGGATAATTTCCTCTTTGCTCATGTGGATGAGCGGGGCATGAATATGAAATTGCCCGCCTTCCACCCCCGCACGGGTAGCCAGGTTACTTAGACGTTCGAAGGCATCGATATATTCCGGACGGCAATCCGGATAGCCGGAGTAATCCACCGCGTTGACCCCGATGAACAGGCGCCACGCCCCCAGCACTTCCGCCCACCCTAGAGCCAGAGCGAGAAAAACCGTGTTGCGTGCCGGCACATAGGTCACCGGGATACCGTCGCTGGGCCGCTCCGGTACGGCAATCCGCGCATCGGTGAGCGCCGAGCCGCCGATCGCTGTAAGGTCCAGGGGAATAGTCTTGTGTTCGACCGCGCCCAGCGCCTGAGCCACCCGCCGGGCCGCAGTCAGTTCGGCGTGATGGCGCTGACCGTAGTCGAGGCTGAGCGCGTAGCAGTCAAAGCCCTCGGAGCGGGCCAGAGCCAGCGTGGTGGCCGAGTCCAGCCCCCCTGACAGCAGCACCACGGCTTTGCGGGCATCGTCGTTCAATCCAGTCCCCCCGTTGCGTGCGGCCTACCGGCCCGGCGCATCGCCCCACAACAGCTTGTGCAGCTGAATCTGGAACCGCACCGGCAGCCCGTCGGCCAGTATCCAATCCGCCAACTGGACCGGAGCAAGTGAGCCGTGACAAGGCGAAAACAGGACTTCGCAGCGCGAAGCGAGGTCTTGTTCGCGGAGCTGCACACGGGCCCATTCGTAGTCCCCTCGGTCACAGATCACGAACTTCAGTTGGTCACGCCCGCTCAGATGGTCGAGATTTTCGAGTCGATTGCGCCCGCATTCGCCTGATCCGGGCGTCTTCAGGTCCATCACCTTCACAACCCGGGGATCCACAACCGAAACGTCCAGTGAGCCACTGGTCTCCAAGGAAACCTCGTAGCCCCGGTCGCAAAGATGGCTCAACAGAGCCGGGCAGTCCTTCTGGGCAAGGGGCTCGCCACCCGTCACCGTAACGAACCGGGGAGTGTGGCGCTCCACCTCGCCGAGAATCTCCGCGAAGGACATATATGCGCCGCCGTGAAACGCATAGGCCGTATCGCAATAGTCGCAGCGCAACGGACAACCTGTCAGGCGCACGAACACCGTCGGCCAACCGACGGTACGTGATTCGCCCTGCAAGGAGTGGAAAATCTCGGTGACGCGAACGCGCCCCGGCCATGTGGACCGGGGCGTTTCGCGGTTTTCATTGGCCATCGGACAATTTTACTACAGGGACACCGCGACGCGCAGCGCCAGCCTGTTTAATGCCCCTCGCGCTTCATGCGAGCCAGTCTGTCCTGAGCCAACTGCGCCGCCGTGGATCCGGGCGCTTCCTTGACGACGGCGTTCAATGCCTGGCGGGCGGCACCCCAGTTCTGCTGCTCGTAGTTGATGTAGCCGATCTTCAGCTGGGCATCGGGCACCTTCGAGCTGTGGGGGTATTTGGTCAGCACTTTCTGGAATTCCGCCAACGCCTTGGAAAAATTGCGGGTGACGTAGTAGGTCTCCGCCAGCCAATACTGGGCGTTGTCGGAATATTGGCTGTCCGGGTGAGCCTTCAGGAATGCCTCGAAGGACTGTGCCGCCTGGTCGTACTGGCCGTCCTTGAGAATGTTCAATGCCTTCTGGTAGGCCGTCCGGGCCGCGGCCGAAGCCTGGCTTGCGCCGGCAGCACCCGCGGCACTGCCTTCCGTTCCCTGGTTCCCGCCCTGCGGTGAGGGCGAACCGGCGGTCTGGCCGGCGGCGGACATCGACACCGAAGACGGAGCGCCTGACCCCGCTGCGGGACTCTGGCCCGTGGCCCCCGCGCCGCTCTGCCCTTGCCCGCTGGCCACTTCCAGACGACGCAGGCGCCGATCCAGATCCACGTACAGCTCACGCTGCCGACTCTGCAACTGCTGCAACTGGTGCTCCTGCACCTGCAACTGGCCGCGCAGCTGACGCATGTCGGCCTGCAACTGATCCAGCTGGGTCACTATCTGAACCAGGGTGCCGCTGTCGCCCCCCGCGGAGGAGGACTGGTCATCGGCCCCTTGCGCGGAACCGGCGACCGCCAGCGCGCCCGTCAGCAGCGCGAATACCGCAATGGAAGTGGAGCGTCGCATGTCACTGCTGCCCCGTGTAGACGATTTCCACCCGACGATTGTACCGCCAGGCCGATTCATCGTGACCGAGAACAGCCGGGTGCTCCTCGCCGTAACTGATCATGGAAATCTGGTCCGGTTTCACACCCTGTACGACCATCAGTTGACGGACCGACTGAGCACGCCGCCAGCCCAAAGCGATGTTGTATTCAGGCGAACCACGCTCGTCGGTATAGCCTTGCAGCCTGACGTGCAAATCGGGATGGGCCGCGAGGTATTTGGCATGGGCCGCCACCAGCTTCTGACCTTCCGCATTGACCACGCTGCTGTCGAAAGCGAAATACACCGTCTTCTTGTACAACGGACTGGCGGGATTGTTGATGGGGCTGCCCTGAAAGCCGCCCTCGGTACCCGCCCCGCTGGCCTGGGCACCCGCGCCACCACCGGCACCCGCACCCTGGGCCGATGTGCTCTGATCCACCACGGCCGCCTCATGCCCCGGCTTGCCGCCCATGGTTCCGCATGCACTCAGGGTCAACGTCAACACGG
>Ga0307441_1000054_pt1 | contig 51594 bp, 76 predicted proteins | sample SalMarWE160420MG_FD_202149 | JGI IMG/M metagenome (GOLD analysis project Ga0307441, IMG submission 202149) | Salt marsh sediment microbial communities from the Plum Island Ecosystem LTER, Massachusetts, United States - WE1604-20 | ecosystem: Environmental > Aquatic > Marine > Intertidal zone >... | reverse complement strand
GTTCACGGCAAGGCTCAAATGAAAAAAAATTATTAATTTTTGCTAATAATTACAAGTTTATTAATTTATAACGGAATAATTTTAATGAAAGAAAAATAATTTGCAAACAGAACAAGGTAAAAAAAGAAGTACCAGTTGGCATGCATTTTTAGATAAACAAACGCCGAGGAAAAATAAGCCAGGTAGAAATTGGTTAACTGTGAATGAATTTGCTAAAAGAGCAGAAGCAGTATTAGCCGATGTTGTTGATAAAATAATAGCTAAACAAGTTACAGATATAGTAGTAGTAAAAACAAAAGGAACACAACGCGATAAACGCGTGTTTGTTAATTGGAACACCGAGGGTTATAACTATGTCTATCGTTTTAAAGATGAAGAATCTTGGCCAATTGATTTTATTCCGAATGAGGCAAAAGAGTATAGGCAAATAGCTGACGAGGTTGATGTAAAAAGAAAAGCTGTTGTTGATACTGCAATGCATGTGGATAGCTTAGCAAAAGTAAAAAATATAAATAATAATTATGATGCTAAGCTAACTAAATTAAAAATAGAGATTGAAGAAAAACTTATTGCTAATAGAATAGCAAACAACGAAGTTATTGCTATCGAACACGTTATGGAAGCTGCTAATGTTATAGCATATGAAACAAAAGCTATGCTGCAAGTTTTTGTTGATAGAGTTGCACCAAGCTTAGTACCGCAACTAACAGAGCAACAAGTAATAGAAATATTATACGAAAATTTAGAAGACACACTAGCAGCACTAATGCCTATTACATTAACATCTACATACACAGAAGAAGAGCAAGAGCAAGATGATTCGGAAACGTGGGAGACCTAAAAAGAAGCACATCACAAAGGATGTGGAAATTCTAACAACGGAATACAAAAAGAAATTAATTATAATTTCTTTTATGACCGCACTTCGTTTTCAAAAAGTTCCTGACATGGATGACTGGGCAGATGAAAATTTTCGTTTACCTAAAGCAACTACGCATGAATGGGGGAAGTGGCGAACACAACGCTTTCCATTTTTACGTAGAATAATGAAATGCCTTTCGCCTAGCTCTATTGCTCGTGAAATTGTTGGAATGAAAGGCTCTCAATTAGGATTCACAACATTGCTGATGTTGTGGAAAATTTATAAAGCAGTATGTATGCCCGGCCCGTTTGCATTTACTCAAAAAACTGAAGAGGATGTTAAGCAATATTCAAAGCAAAAATTCAAACCGACAATAGATGCTAATCCTGTTTGCTATGATATATTAGGAAATGGTAGACCAAAGGGATTTTACAATTCATTATTAGATAAGACTTTTCCGGGTGGATTTATCGCAATGGGTCCAGCTAATTCTACTGGTTTTCTTAAGTCAAAAGCTATTAGGGATGCCGGTATGGACGAAGAAGATGAATACGAACTTAATGTAGGTAAGCAAGGATCCCCACGTAAACTACTGCAACGTAGAATGACAAACTTTCCTAATAGCAAGCTTTATCGTAATTCAACACCAGTGCTAGAGGAGTTTTCTACAATAAAACCAGGATGGCTAGAAGGCTCACAAGAGCAGTATTATGTTCCGTGTCCAAACTGTAATCCAAAAGCTAAAATAACAAATAATAGTTTAACAGAACGAGAAGATGGTTTTATGTTTTTGATAGAGTGGGATACAATAAAGTGGTCTAAAGAAATTAATCCATCCACTGGAGACCCTATTAAAATTTGGTGTGAATGTCCTGCATGTGGATACGAGATTAATGAATCACGACATAAAACTTGGATGCTAGATCATGGTGATTGGTATTCAACAAAAAATGTAAACGATCCCGATAACCCTTTACCGCGTTATAAAGTAGGCGACGTTGTAAATCCATCATTTAGAATTACATCATTTTATTCGCCATATGGTTTTTATAGTTGGAAGGATGCAGTACATGATTTTTTTGAATATTTGCGAACTAGAGATGTTAATCTTTTACAGGTTTTTAGGAATCAGGTTTGTGCTGAAACATTTAGTCTTGTTGGGGGAGAAATCGACTCGACAGGATTATTTGGAAGAAGAGAAAGTTACGGCGGGAAATTAAATTCGTATGATGTTCCTAATGGAGGTTTGTGCTTAACAGCAGGTGTTGATATTCAAGATGATCGAATAGAAGTATCAGTATATGCTTGGGGGCTTCTTGAAGAAAGCTACGCTGTTGACTATAAAGTTTTAGTTGGTGATACTGAATTGATGGGTAATAAATATTTAATGCTTGATAATGGACATCCTTCTGTTTGGAAATTATTGGATGAGTATTTACTTAAAAAGTTTAAACACGAATCAGGCACAATGATGCCGATTGAAGTTACAATGATCGATTGTGGACACAAGAATGATCAAGTACATAAATTTTGTGGTTCAAGAGAATCAAGAAGAATATTTCCTTTGAAAGGAAAAGGCGGTTGGGGTAACGGATTGTGGAGAAGAGCAAAGAGGAGACACGAGAAATATAAGACGATTGATTATTTAGCTTTTGTTGATGAATTGAAAACTAAGCTATATGCATTTCTTGCTTTATTAGATCCAGGTCCCGGTTATATACATTTTCCGCGCAAGGCATGTTTTGATGAAAAGTTTTTTAAAGGACTGACTTGCGAAAAACGAACAGAGAAAACAGTTGCAGGTAGACCAGTCTTGAAATGGGAAAATCCTAGTGGTGCGCGTAATGAACCGATAGATACATTTAATTATTCTTACGTTGCTAGGTCATCTTATGCTGTAAATTTAGAACAGCGTGCGCAGCTAGGAATACCCACTGTATTCGGAGAAGCAGTTATTAGGCAAAGAGTGATTAGAAAAAAAGGTCATCCCGGTTTATAATTATTTTGACTGCTAGGTTTAACTGTGATAATAAAGATAGTGTGAGTTATTGGTCTTAGCATAGTGACCGTAACTCGACGACACTCTCTAGTGCAGGTTGTAAGGATCCTACAATAGAACCTGGCTTCGGATACTAGAGACAAAAATTTCTCCTTGTTTTTTGGTCTTATCTAGCCCCTAATCCGAGGGGGCATCTTTTTATTGACAACTACTTGCTTTGTGTTTTACAGTATGTGTACAAGGAGTTGTCTAATGGCAACGCGTGAAGAAAAAATTGCAGAGATTGAGGCGAGATTGGCGCGATACCGCGCCGCAGAGACGCGTGTATTGCTTGCTGGGCAATCTGTGAGCGTTTCCAGCCGCTCTATCGATCAAGCCCAGCTGGACAGTCTAGCTAGAGAAATACGGCGTTTAGAAGGCGATTTAGAGACACTACTGTCCGGTAATAGAATTAAAATGCAACGTGTAGTACCAAGAGAAGTATAAGTGTCGATTACAAAGAATATCTTAAAAGATACATATCGTTTAGTTCGAACAGAGCTAGAAAAATCGGAAATACTGCGAAGGACTTCAGAACGCGTTAAAACGGTTGCTCTAGGGGATACCGGTTATGTGGTGCCCGGCAGTAGACGAAAGGCGATGAAGGGCGTCAGAACGCGACCGAACAGTCCTGATGTGGACATAGTAGCAAAGCTTGACGCCATGCGCGGCCTTTCCCGTGATATGGCGATGAACTCCCCTCTTGCAGTATCGATTCTCGAACGTCACAAAATACACAGCATTGGTAGCGGTCTCCAGTATCAATCAAAAGTCGACAGAAATTTTTTAAATATATCACTCGAACAAGCAGTAGACTATCAAAGAAATTTTGAACGCGAATTCGATCTTTGGGCGGAATCATTTAACTCTGACTATGATGGGATAAATTATTACGGTGACAACCAAGCACTCGGTTATTACAACATGCTTCTATCTGGTGACTTTTTTATTATTCCTGTTTGGCGTCAACCGGATGAAAAAGATTTCCCATATGAGTTTTGCATAAAGCTAGTTGCTGCTGACCTCGTTCGTGATCCAAGAAATTTCTCAACTAAAAAAGATATAGCGGGTGGTGTTGAATTCGATTCGTTGGGTAGGCTGCTTGGGTATCATGTTTGGAATTCTTACGAAAACGATTTTAGCTTAAGAGGAGTTAAAGCAGATTCGCAATTTATTCCAGCTTTTGATAGTAATGGACGACGACAAATCTATCATGTGTTCGATCCTAAACTTATTAAACAACGACGCGGTGTGAATCTATTAGCGCCTGTAGCTGAACCATTGAAACAAATTACTCGTCTATCAGAGTCTGAGTTGATGAGTAGTTTAGTTGCTGCGTTTTTTACTGCTTTTGTTCGTGACTCTTCTGGATTGGGAACACTATTACCTGAGGCAATAACACCTGATGAAGCAGTAGGCGGTGGTGGTCAATATGGACCGAATGACTCAAATGTTTATCCAAAGAATTTAGAAGCATCTAATGATTTACAAATGGGTTATGGAAATATTGTTTATCTAGATGAACACAAAGATGTGACAATTGCTGACGCTAAAAAAACAGATAGAGACTTTGGTTTGTTTTGGGATTCGCTTGCTACACAAGTTTGCGCCGCTGCAAATATACCAGTAGAACAAGCGCAACTTAAATACACAACCAGCTATACAGCTGCTCGCGCTGCTGCTAATGATGTGTGGAAATATAGATTAACAGCACGCGAATTAATTAATAGACGTATGAATAAACCTATTCTTGATGAATTTTTTCATGAAGCAATTTTAAAAGGCAGAATAAACGCGCCTCAATTTTTTGATGACTATGCGTATAGAAAAGCATGGACGAAATCATCTTGGGTGGGTATGGGTCAAGGTTATCTAGATCCGCTGCGCGAATCGAAAGCTAATGCAATCGCGCTTAACAATAAGCTGGATACGTATGAAGACATTTATACATCAGCAAGAGGTGGACGTTGGGATTCTGCAATGGAACGACGCGCAAGTGAGGAACAGCATTTAGAACAACTTGGTTTGCAAGTTAATCCAGATCCAAGCGAGCTAATCGGTCCTGATGGACAACAGGATAATTAAAATGATACCACTACGAATAATTGAGGAAATTTATAGACACCGATGGGCAATGACAATTCCGTCATGGCGTGCAATGTTGTCTGTTATAGACGGCGAAGAAATAAAAGCAGAGGACTATAAATATTTCCATTCGCTTGATACACAATACAAAGCCAATTTAGCGGAATCGGAGACGTTTGGATTTAGACCTAAAGATACTTACTATACTAATATAAGAGACAACGTAGGCTTTATTCTTATCGATGGGCCTATTATTCCGCGTGCAACATGGTTCAGTCATATGTCAGGAATGACTTCTTTGGATGTCGCAACAAACGAATTTAAAGCTCTTGAAGCGAATGCAAAGATAGATACTATTGTGCATCTACTTGATACTCCAGGTGGAGTAGCTACTGGCGTATCTGATTATGCTGCTATTATTAGACAATCAAATAAAAAGACGTATACATTTTCTTGGATGGCCGCATCAGCTGGTATGTGGATAGGCAGCGCTTCTAATCAGCACATTGTTTCTGAAGGTGGTGAAGTTGGTTCTATCGGTGTAGTGTTTACAGCAACAGACTATTCAGAATTAGACAAAAAGCGTGGTGTAAAAAATATTGAGATAGTATCTGCACAATCGCCGTATAAGAGAGCAGATCCGGCAACAGATGAAGGGCGTGCGGTTTATCAACAACGAGCAAATGAGCTTGCTGACGTTTTTGTAAACAGTATAGCAAGCGATAGAAACACAACGCCTGAAGATGTGCTTGCAAATTATGGTCAAGGTGCGATGGTAGTTGCAAAACGCGCCAAAGCAGCGGGTATGATTGATGACATCACAGATGTGGAAACATTTGTTAATAGTCTGATTAATAAATCAGATGTAATTTATAATTTCCCTAATAGAAGGGTAACGGAGGAAAGTATGCCGAAAAGCGTGAATGAGAATCCTAATCCTCCCGTGACAGCAGAATCGCTTAGAAGTGACTATCCTGCAATTGTCGCGGAGATTGAAACAGCAGCTGTTATTAAGGATAGAAATCGTATTAAAGCGATTGAAGCTAATCTTGATAAACTCAAAGGATTGCATCCTACAGCTCGGACAGCAGCCGCAGAACTTGTTGCTAAGCGTAAATTTGATGATGATGCCACAGAAGCTAGTGTTGCTGTAGAGCTACTTGATGTTGTTGGAAAAGCAAATACACAAGCACTAACTGAATTTGCTGCTCCTAGAAGAGAAATTGAAACTAATGTACAGCAAATTGCAACGGCAACAGCAATGCCAAAAGACGAAGAAAAAGAGAAAGAGAAAGCATCTAAAGAACGAATAAATAATCTTGCTGCTGCAATGCAGCGAAAAGTTGATCGAAAGAAGAGCAATAGTAAAAGGAGCGTGCACTAATGTATGATACAGTCACATCCACATTGACGGTTAAAAATTTGTTTGCAGGAAATTTTCCTGTTGAAAGAAAAGAAGTAACTATTGCAGCGAGTCAAACAATTACAGTTGGCACAGTGATCGGTAAAGCTACTGTTGCAGCTGGCACAGCAGCGGCAGGAAGTAATACAGGAGACGGTGCTGTTTCTGCTTTTGCTCTTGCTGCTGGCGGTCCTGCAAAAATAGGAACTTATGTCGCGACTTGTATTGAGGCAGTAACAAATAGCGGGATATTTAATGTTGTTGATCCTGATGGTATTCTTATCGGGCAGTTTACAGTAGCTGTTTCCGATAGCACTACTTTTACGGGAGGCGGTATAACCTTTAACGTAGCAGATGGAACAACTGATTTTATTGTAGGAGATCTATTTAATTTTCCAGTTACTGCTGGCACAGGTTATGGCGTTGCTCTAGACACCACTAATACCGATGGAAGTAACAAATGGGCAGGAGTTGCTTTGGAAGAAGTAACTACAGGAGCTGCTGAAACACAAAAAATTGCTATGGCTATCTCTGGTGATTTCCACAGTCAAGGACTTACGTTCGGTGGTTCTACTGTTTATACGGACGTAATCGATGATGCAAAAGAAAATAATTGTTACATTCATGTGTCTTATTCCGATGAGAACTTTGGAGGTTAATTAAAATGACTGCACCTAGCATTGAATTTACTAATAGAGATATGGTTCGAGCGGTTGAACAGGTTGTTCGAACGCCGCGTTTTTTGACACAGATGCTTGTTAAAGAGAGATCTGTTCATGGAACACCATATATTAATTTGGATAAGGTTTCTAAAAATTATCGAATGATTGCGCGATACACATCTAGACAAGGGGAAGCAAATAGAATCGGTCGTTCTGGTTTTAGTTCTACGATACATGTCGCTCCCTACGTGTACGAAAAATATGTAATGACCCCTTCTGATGTGGATGATCGTATGCCTGGACAAACAGAGTGGGAAGTAAACCCCTCGTCTAATGAGACTGAGATTATGGCAGAAGCGCTTACTAATCTTAATACTAGATTGGATGTCCTAGAAGAGAAACAAGTGAGTGAAGCGATACAAACAGGAAAGCTTGATATTTCTGGTGATTCTGTGGATTACGAAATTGATTATAATATGAACGCAAATCATATTATTACTTTGTCTGGTGGCGCTGAATGGGATGAGCCAACGACAAACAATATACTCGGTAATCTAGTTACGTGGACGTCTTTGCAGACTACTAAAGGTATGCCTGCACCGAGAGATCTTGTTTGTGATAACCTTGCAATGGGTCTTTTGCTTGATGATAGTGATATACAGGATTTGCTGGACAATCGTAATTTTGATATTGGCAGTATCGGCTTTGATATAAATGAGGATATGGATGCCGTTTATTGCGGACGTATTCGATATAGGAATGCCGATGTTCGATTGTGGGAATATGACGGATTGTATGACTACATTGATGGATCGGGAGATAGGCAAAGTGGAAAACTAGTAGCTGATAACACAGCACTGCTTATTTCTCGTGCTCAAGATTTCCGTTTTCACTATGGAAAAATTGAGAACTTTAAAGCTGCTGGTTTTAGGGGCGAACGTTTCTTTAACTATATCGAATCTGAAGATGGTAAGAGACGAGAAGTAGCAGCTGAATCTAGTCCTATGGCTGGATTCCATCAACCCGATGGCGTTGTAGCTGTTACAGTGGCATAAGGAGTAAGTAATGTCAGATAAGAAAATAAAAGTTGAACTTAATCCTGAATACCATGGTGTTATTCAATACGGTTTGAGAACAATTAATCAAAACACAGGTGCTTTTTTTGTTACGCAATCTCAGTTGGAAAAACTAGGCAATAAGGTAATAACTGAAATCGAGCATATCGAACCGGTAGTAGTTCAAGAAGATCTTTCTTTTTTGGACGAAGAAACTGTTACATTGCTAAAGAAAAATAAGATTCCAGATCTTAAAGCACTTATTGCTACTGGTGAAGATCGTTTGAAAGTTATTAAGGGCATTGGAGCTACCAAAGCAAAACAGATTATGAAGGTAGCTAAACAGGAAGCAAAATAATATTATGTCATCCGGTATATACACAAAAGGTATGAATCATTTTTTTGGTGGTGATATTGATTTTGTTAATGACGAAATTAATGCGGTCCTAGTCGACACAGCACTAGTGGGGACAACAGATCACTATGCTCCTAACCGAACTGATGACGAAACAATTGGTGATATACCGGATGGCTCTATTTTATCAGAGACATCTTTGAGCGGTAAATATATAGATGCCGCTTCTTTATTTGCAGACTCTTTGCTATTTACGGCAGTTGCTGACGAAGGAAAAGTAGGAAGAGCCCTTGTAATTTTTAGAAACGGATCATCAATAGATACATCATATTTAGTTGCTATTTTTGAAGATGATAAAATAGCAGACTTTCCTTTTACTCCTGATGGAAGTAATGTGACAGTTCCGTTTCCAGTATCGGGTATAGGCGGCGCAATAGTATAATGGCTACATTAACAATAACAGATTCAATAACATTTTCTGTTACTGTATACAGCACGTCATTAACTGTTTACACTAAAAATGATTTACAAACATATTTAGAGACAGAAGCTTTTTTAAATTCCTGGTGTAGTCTTGATTTGTTTGGACAAAGCGTAACTTACTATCATAATAAATTTTCTCAGACAGAAGTATATCAAGCAGTGCTTGATAACATGACAACATCATTGCAGTTGGGTGAGGGAGTTGAAGTAAGAGGTATTAAGCCAAGTATTCTTTTATCAGAAAATCTAATGAAGCATAAAGTAGAAAAAGGCGATTACCTAATTATTAATGGAGAAAAATTATTTATTGATGATTACGAATCAGATGGTACTGGTGGTTTAACTTTGTATCTGAGAATAAAATGAAGCTACCAACCATAACATTGATACGTCATTACATTGTGGATATGCTATCTGAAAATGTAGACGTTGGTAATAGAGTGTTTGAAGCTAGACCTAACTCTCCTTTATTTTTAGACGAGCTTCCTTGCATAAATGTACATTTTACTAGTGAGGTTATTAGTCCTTCTTCAGGATCTGAATATTATGCAAAAGAGCACGAGCGTGTAGTAGATACGGTTGTTACTGTTTGCGTTGAAAATCAATTAAAGAAAAATGAGAATTTTTTAAAGACACAACGCGGGCAAGACTACTTAGATGTATTAGCACAACAGGTTGAAGATAGTTTTATTGGAGATCGGTTTTTTTCTAAACGATTAACTAATTTCGATCCAAACGATAATTATGATGGCCTAGCTTGTGGAAATAAACTCAACGATATAGTTGTTTATGATATTGAATCAGAAACAAATAAAACAATTATAGGTAAAGTTTTAAGATTCCAAGTTAGATACGTTGGAAGATCTTGGGAGCATAAAAGGTATCCTTGGTTTACTGATATTGGTTTGGAGCAAACTCCGGGATAATAGGAGAATATTAAATGAAAAAAGTTTTTGTAATTCCTGTGGGAAAAGTACAAAAAAAAGATGGAAAGTATTACAAGGAAAGCGGAGAAGAAGTTTATCTTGATGTGTACACTAAGCGTCGAATAAATGCTGGTGAACTTACACTTATTAAAAACCAAACGCCGTCTAAAAAGAAAGGTGATAAATAATGCCTGTTCAACCCGTACCTTCGAATATTGTAGTACCGTTCATTGGAATGTCTTTTGATTCAACGCTGTCCGGCGCTGAATCAAGTGATGTTCCATATCAAATTTTAGTTATTGGACAGCGTTTGTCCACTGGAACAGTAGCCGCTGAAGTACCATATCTTGCAACATCAGCTGACGAAGTAGGGCTTAAATCTGGTTTTGGATCTATGCTTTATTTGATGGCTGTACTTGTCTTTAAAAATAACCTTACAGTTCCTGTTGTGTTTGTTGGTTTGGACGATGCTGGAACAGCAACACAAGGAACTTATGCGTGGTCGCTTTCAGGCACAGCTACAGCATCAGGTGAGTATGTTACTTATATACAAGGTAATAGGTATGCTGTTAGTGTTTCAATAGGAGATACAGCTTCTGACGTTCAGGATTCGCTTGTAGCTTTGATTACTGCTGATGCAAATTATTTACCGTGCACAGCTGCAAATTCAACAGGTACAATAACAGCTACAATAAATAATGCTGGGATTGCAGCTGATGATCTTGATATTCGTTTTCATGCTGCCCAAGGTGAATTGTTGCCAGCTGGATTGACACTAAGTACAGTAACTAAAACAGCTGGAACTGTTGATCCTGATATTGCAGATGCATTGGCGGTACTAGGGGATACATGGTATACGCATATTGTTAATCCATATACAGATACCAGCAATATGGATACACTCGAAGATTACGCAGTTAGTGTTGATAGCGCTTTAGTTATGCACGACTTTATGGCTTTTCAAGCTATTCGTGATACTAGATCTAATCTTATTACATATGGACAAGTCTCTAGTCGTAATAGTAAATCAATGGTTGCACTACCGGCCTATCAGCGTAGACAATCAACCTATCAAATAGCAGCGGCAGTATGCGCAGCAACAGCTGTATCTGTAATGGAAGATCCAGCATATCCGCTCCATAGAATGCTTATTAATGGTATTACTGCTTTGGATACTGCTGATAGATGGGATTTGGTTGAACGCAATCAACTTGCGCTAGCAGGATTTTCCACATTTACAGATGATAACGGCGTTAGAACTGAAGCTACGCACACAATGTATTTGACTAACGACAGCGGCGCTGCTGATACTGCTTATAGAGCACAGAATACGGTATTTATTTTGTCTGAATCCCGTTATTTGTTTGTAAATCAAATACAAACAAAATATGGAAGAGCAAAACTGGCTGATAATGTGGATAACATTGAACCTAATCAAATTGTAATGACACCTGAAACAGGTAGAGACGAGGCGATTGTTTGGTTTAAAGATTTGCAACGTAAAGCTAGATTTGAACCAGGCACAAATGCGTTGAATACGTTTAAGCAGTATTTGCAGGTTTGGAGGGATTCAGATAACGCTAATAGGCTTAATTGGCTTTTGCCTCCTAATATTATTAATCAATTTGTTGTTGGGTCTGCAATTAATCAATTTAGGATATAAGGAGTATATAAAATGGGAGATCGATTAGGTGGTGAGTTTGAAATTAAATGCAATGGGAAAACTATTCGTGCTGTTGGTACGTTTACGTTTACACATGGCGGTGAACAAAGAGAAGGTCAAGTTAGTTCAAGAGCTGTAGATGGCTTTACCTCTAAAGAGCGTATTCCAGGCGCTAAAGGACAGATGCGAGATTATAAAGGAATAAATACAAAAGAGGATATAACTAAAATAGATAACGCAACTTTTACAGCTAAAGCTGGCAATGGTAAAACGTTTATTTTGGAGGGAGCGTGGTATTCTGGAAATGGAGAGATTGATCTTGATATGGGAGTAATCAATTTTGAATTTCAAGGAATAGACTCCGACGAAATAACTGCGTAAACAAAATTTGATTTAATAGGAGCGAATCAAATGACTGAGAATTATTTTTCCAATAAAGAAGAAAACAAGAAACCAGATCTAGAGGATGTATATTCTCTTCCAAAAGTTTTAGAATTAAAAAGGCCTATTGTTTTCGGAAAGCGTACTATTACTGAGCTTGTGTTTTCTACTGAGCCGACTATGTCATCTCTTGATCATATGCCCGCATCTGAAGCACAAATTAAGCTCGGGCATCTTAAACCTATTATTGCTGAGATGACAAATCAATCACAGTCTTTGATTGATAAAATGTCTCTTCCAGATTTTAGACGGTGTATGGAAATCGTAAACCCTTTTATCAGCGATGTAGAGGAAGAAGAAGACTCTACAGATTAATGGCTAAGGTATATGGTTGGAGCCCGAATGATTGGAAAACGTTTACTTATGAAGACTTAATTTTTTGGAGAGAAGCAGCGATTGAAGCATATAAAGGTGAATTCTAAATGCCTACTTTAAGTCCACTTCGAATACTAATACACGGTGTAGATCAATACTCTAAGGAGTTTAATAAATTCACTAAAAAAATAGGGAAGCTTGGTGTTGGGATAACTAAATTAGGTAAGACGCTTACGACTTCTTTGACGCTTCCTTTGGCTGCTGTTGGTATTGCTGGTATAAAAATGAGTAACGACATTAATAAAGCAATGGCTAATGTTGGAACACTCATACCGGGAGAAAGAAAAAAGTTAGAAGGATATAAAGAAGAAGTTTTAAAATTAGCAGCTGCAACAGGAACAGCTTCGACAACTATAGCAGAAGGTTTGTATGAGACTATTTCAGCTTTTGGTGACTCTGTAGATCCAATAAAAAAATTAGATATTGCTACTAAAGGGTCTATTGCTGGATTATCATCTGTTAAAGAAGCATTATCACTTATATCTGCTGTAACAAAAGGCTACGGTGATGTAAGTAATGAAGCGGCGCAAAAAGTTTCCGACTTATCTTTTCTCACAGTTAAATTAGGACAAACAACCTTTCCTGATTTGGCCGCTTCTATCGGGACTGTAGTCCCGTTAGCAACTACTTTAGGTGTTAAGGTTGAAGAGCTTTTTGCTGGCTTTGCTACGCTTACAGGTGTAACTGGTAATGCATCAGAAGTAGCAACGCAATTGTCATCAGCTTTGGGTGGCTTTATTAAGCCGACTACCGCGATGACAAAAGCAGCTAAGAGTCTAGGCTTTGAATCATCTGTAGCAATGGTTAAAGAGCTTGGATTGTTCGGTGCTTTGCAAAAGCTAGGTTCTGCTGTTGGAATGGATGAAATAAAGCTAGGTCAATTATTACATCGTAAAGAGGGATTGAATGCTGCATTAACGCTTTTAAACAAGCAGTCTGATACATTTGTGGATAAGCTCGGAAAAATGTATAAGGCTACCGGCTCTACCGAAAAAGCTTTTAAAGAACAAGCAGGTGGAATTAATAAAGCCGGATTTGCTATGGATAAATTTATTGAACGCGTTAAGATTTTAACTATACGTATTGGCGATAAATTAGCACCTAAGCTTTTAAAACTGCTTGATAGACTTGATCCTATTATTGATAAGCTTTCTAATCTATCGGCTGAATCATTAGGCACTGCAATAAAGATAGGTGTGTTTGTAGCTGCTATTGGTCCGGCACTTATTATCGTTGGTAAACTTACAACTGCGATAGCAGGATTAATGACATTTATAGGCGGTGCCGGTGGGTTAGCTGGTATAGCTGCTGTTGCTACAGGTCCGATAGGAATGACTGTTGCGGCTGTAGCTGCTTTGACAGCGGCTATAATTTATTTTAAAAAAGAATTAGCTCCTATAGGCGATGCGATCTTAACTCCGATTGCAAATACCTTAAAAGAATTATTTTCTATATTGACTTATGGTACTACTGATTTAAGTGGATTTGTTAATGTATTGAAACAAGCTGTTAGTTTTGTAGCTAAATTAATAGCACCTAGTATTAAGCTTGGAATTAAATTGGCACTTCTTCCTTTACGCGTTATAGCAAGACAATTTCGATATGTTCTTGATGTGGCTTCTTTAGTAGCAAAAGTATTTAATGTTGTAGGTAACGCTGTTAGTTTTGTAATTGCCTGGCTTAGTAAATTATGGGCATCTTTTGTTACTGGAACAACTATTGGTAAATTCGTTAAAGAAGTTTTTGATAGCGTTGCAGAAGCAATATCGTTTGTTGTTGATGGTATAAAAAATGCTTGGAAATATGTTAGTAACTTTTTTGAGGATATAGGTGTTAACCTAGATGTAGTTAGTAAAAAATTATCTGTAGCAACAGAAGCGCAAACAGCTTTACATGACGAAATGATGTATGGTGCAGATTCTACACAGCCAATAGATAATTTGTTTGTTGATCAAAGTATAATGCCTGCGGATTTAAATAGAAAAATAGAAGCTGAATCTGTTGTTCATCTGACTGTGGAAGGTCTGCCAGAAAGCGCGATAGTAACTGCTAAGGGAACCAAAGGCGGTAAAGTAAAAAGTAAACCAAAAGGACCGATACTTGAAGGTGCGTTATGACATGGAAAGATGATTTTCTGGATGGTTCTTTTAGAGGTGTAGCTATAAAACTAAGAGAAGCTAAATCATCCAGTGGTAGACGATTAGCTTTACATCAATACCCACGTATCGATAAAACAGAGCACGAAGATCTAGGATTAAAAGACAGAGTTATTTCTATGGATGGGTATGTTATTGGCTCTAATTATAACTTAGATAGAGATAGACTTGAAGAAGCTTTTAATTTATATGGTCCTGGAAAATTAGTACATCCTTATCGTGACGTTATTAATGTTTCTGTTGATTCTTATTCAATATCAGAATCCCATAGTCGAAATGGCGCAGCATTTTTTTCTGCTGTATTTTTGATTGAACCAGATCAAGTAACTGTTAAATCAATATCAAGAAGCCAAGCCGTTTCTAATTCAAAAGACACGCTTGATGAAAACATTGATGCTTGGTTTGAAGACAGCTATAGTTTAGACAATAAACCAGTGGCTACTGTTAATGATGCAAGAACATCAATAGATTCTGCTTTTGATGTTATGGATCAAGCGAAGAAATCAAGTGAAAGTGCTGCTTCTTTTAAAAGACAATTGAGTGATGCTAAAGGAAATATTATCCTTATTAGTTTGCAGCCTTCAATAATAGCTTCTAACTTTAGAACGCTTATTTCATTCGGTGTTGAGGAAACAGATGAAATTATGCAAGGTTTTACTACTAAAGATTTTTTTAGAGAACACAAAAGAATGTTTGAAAGTATATCAACTCCTTTTGTATCCACATCTGCTTTAGTAAGTACTGAAGAAGATTATCCTGCAAATCAAGTTCAAAATTTAATGCGATACAACATTATAAGTTCAATGAGTTATTTAATAACTCAAATAGATTTTGAATCTGATATTGAGGCACAAAATGCACAAGATGATATTTTTTCATATATTGATTCAGTATCATCTGATGCGACAATAGATGGTAGAGTTTTTATTTCTTTAAGAGATATACGATCTAAAGTTTATAACTATATACAAGAGATTATAATTAATCTTCCTAAGTATTATTCTTATACTGTACAGCAATTAACTAACACTCTTCGTTTAGCCTATACCGTATATGGTGATATAGCAGAAGCTTCCAGAATAGAAAAAAGGAATAGAATAATAAATCCTGCTTTTATACCAGCAGGAACGGTGTTAAGTTTAAGGGTGTACGAAGGTGAATAACAACACAATACATATTGAAGTTGGAGATAAGCAGTTTACTGGTTGGAAAAGTATTGCTGTAGATTTCGATATGGAATCTGTATCAAGTTCATTTTCATTCACCGCTCGTGATAGAGATAATATACTGTCTGATTTGCAATCAGGAGAAGCGTGTAAGCTGTACGTTAATGGCGATATACTTATCTTAGATGGATATATCGTTGAACGTTCAACTCATTTAGGACCGTCAACAGATGAAATTACTATTTCAGGAAATGATAGAACGATTGATTTAGTTGAGTGCAGTGCAGTTCATAAGAGTAGAGTTTGGGTAAACAAAAAGCTTTCTGTAATTGCAAAAGACTTAGCAGAACCTTTCAGTGTGGAAATAGATTCTAACGATCTGCTTGAAGACACTGTTATTGAAAAACTAGCTATCCAATCAGGCGAAACAGCTTTTGATGCATTAGAGCGGTTGTGCAGAAGTCAAGCTGTATTACCTATATCCACATTTGATGGTAAAATAAAACTTACCTATGCCGCTGATTTTACACATCGTGCTGATAGCTATTTGATTAGTCCTGGAAATATAAAAGAGATTACTGAAACAACAACATGGGCTGATAGATATAGTGAGTACGTTGGTTTATCGCAAGCTACTAAAAGTGGAAAACAATGGACAAAAGAACTTGTGCAAGGAAAAGCAACAGCTATCGATAGAGGTGTTGATAGATATCGTCCTTTAATTATTATTGCTGAAAATAAACTGAAGAGAGAAGAATTAATTAAGCGAGTAAATTGGGAAGCGCAAGTTAGGGCTGGTAGATCAAGTGAGTACACTGTTGTTACTAGCGGTTGGTATCAAAAAGATCAAAATGGAAAAGAGTTATCTCTTTGGGAAAAAAATAAAAGAACAAGGCTTCAAGTTGAATCAAAAAATATCGATAAAGAAGTTTTGATTACAACTGTTAGTTTTACGTTGGATAATTCAAACGGAGAGCAAACAGTTCTAGGTTTGAGGCATCCAGATACGTATAAAGTTGATCCGACAGAAGAAGTAAAATTGACATGAGTATGATAAATAAAATTGTGCATCGAATAGAAATGATGCTTGCAAAAGCAATTGTCGAGCAAGTTGTGGATACTGATGCTATACAAACGCTTAAGCTTGCACTTCTAGCTGATGAAACTTCGGATAATATTGATAGGATTCAAAATTATGGAATGACATCAGTACCGCCTAAAGGAAGTGAAGCTTTTGTTCTTTTTGTAAACGGTAATAGAGATAATGGTGTTGCGATCGCTGTTGATAGCAGCATTAATAGGCCTAGTAGTTTATCAGATAATGACGTTGTTATTTATTCAGCGCACGGCCAAACAATAAATTTAAAAAGCAACGGTAGTGTTGATGTAGGTAATGGAGATGATTTTGTTGCAATGGCTACAAAAACAAAAGCAAAGATAGAAGCTTTGTATAATGCTATATCGACAGCTGCTACTGGTACACAGGACGGTGGCGCAGCTTTTAAAGCTAATATATTAGCGGCGCTTGCGATAGATACTAATTGGTTGTCTGAAATAAAGTCAACTAATCTAAAGGCTGACTAATGAGATCTAATCTTGGCGATATAGCTTTTATATATAGAGCAAATACAGCAGACAATCTCGGTCCTGCTGACTTTGAAATAGGCGATAGAGATCTTGTACGAGATGTCGGTTTAGAAACAGCTGTTGTTATAACATTTGGAACTGATGCGCGAGCTGACACAACAGATACTCTTCCAAAGACAATACAGAATAGAGGTGGTTTTTGGGGTTCGTCGCTTGTTGGTTATAGCGTTGGAAATAAATTATGGTTACTTTTTAGATCTAATATAACACCGACAGTTATTGCACAAGCTAAGCAATATGTAAAAGATGGTTTTAATTGGATGATAACTGAAGGAATAATTTCTAAAGCAGATGTAGTTGTAACAAGCGAAGGAACACGTCAATTAAATTTTAAAAACGTTTTGTACAAACCAAATTCATACAGTGTTACTTTTGGCTTTTACATGAATTGGGAAAATCAAATTATTGGAGGAGTGAGTTAAGATGCCTTGGCCAGTACCCGATATAGACACTTTATATGCTCGCATAATAGCTGATATGGAAAGTCGCGTTACACAAGGCGTCAAGATACCTACTAGTAGTAGTCTTGGTATAATGGCTATTGTGTTTAGTGGTATCTCAAGAGCGATTTATGAATATATAGCATGGGGAAATGACCAGCTTTTTTTAGATCGTGCTGAACAGCTAGGACTTGTTCGATGGGGAAACATTTTAGGTTTGCCAGCTAAAGCTCCAATATATACTACAGGTGTTGTTTATTTTGTAGGTACTGATTTATATCCGGTTCCGGAAGGAACTGTTATAGTAAGTGATGCCGGGCTTGAATATGAAACGTTAGAAGCCAGTGTAATAAATTCTCCTCCCGCGCCACCTACGCAGGTTAACGTTCGCGCTTTAAGCTATGGCTCAGCATATAATACAGATGCTTCTTTTTTAACTTTGTCACAACCAAGTGATGACATAAACTCTACAGTCGTTGTCGTAAGCGGTTTTGATAATGGACAAGATTTAGAGACTGATAGTAATTGGCAAGATAGATTACTGCAACGTTTTCAAAATCCGCCTGCCTCAGGAAATGCTGGCGACTATGAACGGTGGGCTTTGGAGGTTGCAGGTGTAGGCAAGTCTTGGTGTATTCCAACTTACGTTGGAAGCGGTACAGTCGGTGTTCTAGTATCTGATTCGAATTTAGAGCCTGTTTCCACATCAATTCTAACAGATGTGGAAACATATATTGAAACAAAAAAACCTGTACCAGCTGATGCTTATTATATAAATGTAGTTAATATTGATATTGATATTGATATATCAATAACGCCGAATAACTCTGATATACAAGCAGCGATTACTACAAACTTAAACGATTTGTTTTTGCAGGAATCAGGACCTGGAGAAACAATATATTTATCGCATATAAGACAAGCAATAGGCTCATCAGGAGTAACTGACTATGAGATTACAAATATTGATGTGGATACAGTGTCAATAGGTGTTGATAATATAACAAGCAGTATTCCTAATGTTCCGTTGGTAAATACACTTTCATTTAGCACGTTGAGTTAAATTATGGCTGATGAATTTACAAAATTTAAACTGCCGCAAAAATGGATAGCATACGATTATTTAGAATCACTGTTAACATTTTTGCCTGATGGTTTTATTTGGATTTTTGAAAAATTTATTTTAGATGAAATCGTACAGGACGTTATTGGAGAAGATGATACCTCATGGGAAGACAGTACTGATTCTTTAGATATTGTTCAGGATACAACTTTTACTGATGGTTCAGACGGTAATATTTTAAGACGAGTATTGTCTTGTTTTGCATCTGAACTCGAACGAATTGAATCGAGTGTTTGGGCAAGTATAAATCAAAGTGATCCTGGTGTAGCAATTGAAATACTTTCAGATTGGGAGAATCAACTTGGATTGCCGGAAAGTTGTTTCGCTGATCTGGTTTTATCAATTGAAGAGAGACAAAGAATTGCTCACGCGAAACTTATAAACAGTAATCAAACAGCTAATATTGAATTTTATGAAACATACGCTGAGTCACTTGGCTTTGATGTTACAGTCGAAGAAATACCTGAAGATAGTGCACCTAGAATAATGGGTGTAGCAATAATGGGCGTGGAACCTATGGGTGGTTATGGTGGTAATAGTATTCTAAGAATAACTGTTAATAGCGGTACAAGCGATGTTACAATACTTCAGTGCGCTATCAATAAGATAAAACCAGCGCATATTACTATTACGTGGGTGATATAATGGTTGATAAAAGGATACAACGAATAAATAAGTTAGTAACGGAGCTTAATCCTGGTCAAATTGGAATGGAGCCGACTGTTGATTCCGATCTTAATTTTAAAATGTCTGGTGGTAAAAACTATGACGGAACAGCATACAAAGACATTATTAAAGACAACCCTGCTAGATTAGCTTGGATAAATTTTTTAGAAGATGATTATAGCGTTTTATCAGGAACTGTTTGGCGTAATACTACTGATAGTTGTTTGAGTTATAAGATTAACAACGATGTAACAATTAAATTAGGATTATCTAAATCTATTTATGTTTATAACGATACAGGAACACAAATAAATAAAGGAACTGTAGTAAGAGTTTTAAGTGCTGCTAATAACACACCGCTAATAACTGTAGCTGATAAAGATCAATTAATACCTGCAACGTCAATAATAGCTTTAACACTGCAAGATATTGCTGATAGCGATTATGGTTTTGTTACTACTGATACACTTGCTTATAATTTAAATACAACGTCCTATACTATAGCAGACGATCTATGGCTTAGTGATGATGGTGGATTAATCACAACGCAACCTAATGCACCTGCAAAAGCCGTGTTTATTGGTAATCCGATTCGAATACATGCTACAGCAGGAACTGTGCTCACGAGACCAATAGTTATTCCTGGAATTACTGAGCTATCAGATGTGGATAAATCAAGCTCTCCATCGAATAATCAAGCACCTGTTTGGAATGCTACTAATAGTCGTTTTGAATTTATTGATGTTACAACCGGTGGTGTACAATCATTATCATCTAATGATAATGATGAGCAATTGATGGGAGATTTGCGTATAACAGAAGGTGCAAATATATTAATTGATAAGCTTGATGACGACACTGGTTTTCAGATCTCATCTAACATTGCTGCTCTTGTTTATTTTGCTGATAGCATTACTGTTGATGTAGGAACTGTTAACGGTGGTGATGTTGACTCAACGAAGATACCACACGATAACGATGAATTGGATGTTCAAGAGTTAGTTAATACACCTGGTTTTTCTATAATTTTAGATTATATAAATGTAGCTAATTTTGATTTAGTAGGAGTATATCTTAAATATAACGGTGAAGGTGCTTCACATATATGCCATATACAATTGTATAACTATGTGACTACAACATGGGATAACATAACTGATTTTGCATTGGCGAGTACGTGGCAATTATTTTCTATTGTTGTTCAAAACGCAGCTAATTATATTAATGGATCTGACCAATCAAGAGTAAGGATATATCATGACAGTGAAGGACTATCGACGCATAGTATACTAGTAGACTACTGCGTGCTTCGACAAAGTTCTGTGGGTAGTGCAACTGGTGTCATATCTGTAAATGGTAAATCAGGAGTACTAACTTTAACAGCTGGCGACTCATCAATTAGCGTAACATCAGGCGGTACTTATGATATTGATATAAAAGTTGTTGATGTTGATGAAAGTTTAATTACTGGATTGGTTCCAGATCAACTTGTTTTTGGTAATTCAGATGGCACTGTAGGTCAAGCAGCTGGTTTAGAATATAATGTTGTTGCTGGTTTAATTTGTCCTTATTTAACGGTAGTAGATCCAGCAGTCCCATCTATAATTGGTTATTTTAATGGTTATGGAAATGATGTACGTACAGCTGCATATGCTATTGGTGTTGGAAATAATGCTAGACTTATTTTTAGAGACGACATACTCGATGACACGGTTACATGGACGGGACGTTTCGCCGATACCAATACAGAGGTTGACGATTTTTTAACATCATTCGGAGATGTGTCTATTTTACAAGCTTTTAATACTGTATCCACATTGTCGGCAACATGGACAGAGAATTTAATTGTACTCGGTGACGCAAGTGGTGGACTAGAACAATCTACTAATTTATCTTTTACAGATACGCAGCTGGTCGTCAACGGCGGTTACGTGGGTCACGACACACAGGGTACAGGTATATTCACGGGCGGAGTTCTTGGTACAGCTGCTGGATTTTCGGATCAATATGTGGATAGCTCAGAATGGAGCACGCTTGGATCTGAAAGTAAAATAAAACTTTTCTCCTCATCAGCACAATGGACTGAAGCCTATCAATTTTTATCAGACAGCGTTGGTTCTATATGGGATTTAATTTCTACCGCCGCTACATTAGGTGGCACAGGTGGAACATTAGATGATGCTTATCGCTATGGTGGCGACGGTACAACTATTACAGCTGATATAGGATCTGTAGCTATTAACGGTCCTACAGCAGCTACTAGTACTATGTTTGCTATTAATCGCATTAATACGTCTACATTATCAGAATTAGTTTCGTGGACAAATAATGGAGCAGATAGTTGCGTTAGTCTAGGATTGCACGGTACTTTAGGAACTACTGATTCAACTTCGACAGGACACATAATTCAAGCTGATGGTGCTACAATGTATAAAGCGTTGTTTGATGGTGTAGGTACATCTTATTTACATTTTAATACTATTATTAGTAATGAGATATATCATATTCCTCAAATACAACTGTATGCTGATGATCTATCTTCATTGTATTCTGGTATACAAATCACTATAAATGGTATATTTATTGATGGAGATACTGTGTGTAATGGCTATCTAAATATGGATTCTAATTCTATAAGTAGCGTTTTAAATATTCAATTTGGATCTACGCCGACCGATATTATTTCAAGCTCTGGTACTTGCACTGTTAATTTAAAAACAGGTAAACAGATACAATCGATTGATATGACAGAAGCAATTAGCTCTGTTATTTTAACAAATCCTGGCTTTGGGATCGGTACTTATTACTTAAGAGTTTATACAGATACAACAAGAGGAATAGGAAATTTTTCAGCAACAACACCAAGCACATCTGTAACATGGATCGGTAACTATGATCTTAATGCTGGTGCTTACTACATACCATCAGGAACAAGTATTTTGATAATGATTCAGTATCTAGGAATTGATATTGGTTATTTATGCCAACTAGTAGCAGAGGTATAAAATGGTTGTTCCAATTGCCAATGTAAATGAGACTACGGGATCATCTTTAAATATAAGGATACCTTCATATAGCGATAATAATCTACTAATAGCTTTTACTAATTGTTATAAAATATCCACAAGTCCTAATCCTACAAGATCGGCACCTTCTGGTGGTGGTGGTTCTTGGACATTAATTAAAGTATCCGAGATAAACGAAGTTATAGATGATAATGTACCGCCGAATAAAGTCAGCTTTAAACTTTATGCTTGGCGTTCTATACCAACTAGTACAGGAGACTCTGTTGCTATAAATGTCGGTGCTTCTAGCGGATCTGACGGGCAATACTCTGTCGTATATTCTTTACATAACGCAGAATATAAAATGTATTCGTATCACCCTGAAGCTATGTCCTCTATATCTGTTGTATCGTCTACTTTTGATACGCAGGGAAGTAGATTAGTAGGGATGGCAATAGGAGGATTGGATTCTATTATAGGCGTTGGTCCTTATACAGGCTCTAATTTGGATGAAACAAATTTTGAGTCTGAAACATTCGGTTATCTTTATTCAGCTTCTTATAATAGGCGACATTCCGGTTTAAATAATAATCCACGTATTGATTCTGGCGGTATATCTTGGGGAGCAACTTCTATTTGCACTAATATTCAAGTAGCGGTTAATAGCGTACAGTGCGCATTAATTTAAAAGGAGCAAGACAATGGTTACACTAACATTTCTAGAGTTAAATATTTCTCACACATTGCTTATGCAAGGTGCGCAATTATTTAGAAACAATTTCCAAGTAGGTTGTTGTCTTCTTGAGAATGCGCATAAGATAGAAAATATGTTAAAGTCTGCTAAAGAAGCAGCTAAACAAAACGAAGAGTATCAGCTTTTAAACTCTGCACGTGATGATTATGCAAAAAAAGAAGCTGAGTTATCAGACGAGCAAAAAGAAGCAGCTTTAAAAGATATGCAAGCATCATTTAAAGAAGCGTTGTCTTTTGAACGCGATATGCTTAATAAAGAATATTCATTCGAAGCGTTTAAATTGCCACTAAAGAATCTTCCATCGATTGATGTGGAAATAAAAGGTATAAACAACTTTGAATTGATGAAGGCAATTGTAAAACTCGGAATACTTGAGAATTAATATGCATAAAGAAAGATTGCCAGAATGCATTGAGGACTTATCGCGTTTGAACACACTACTTGAATCGACGAGTAGGAATGTTGAAACGCTTCATACAGATATGCATAATTTGAGGGAAGATCTTTTTAGTAAATTAGATACAAAATTTTCAGAGTACAGAAATGATTGCCCTCTACTATCTGCATTGGAAGAAACGCAAAGAAACACAATACTATCTATACTAGGAAAACGAGATGATGATATAGATAAAAAACATAAAAGGATAAACAAGCTATTAAATAGTGTAATAGCAAAACGATTAATAATTTTTTTATTGATGGCAGCAACTTTTGTAATAGGCATGCTGTCAACAAGTTGCGAGGAAAGTATGCATAGAATTGAAGATAGCTACGCTGTTTTAGAAAGTGGAAAGCGACGTTTCATCAATAGAGATCTGGAAGCTGAACCACCTGTTCACGGCACCGTTGATCGCGCTGAATATAATAACGCAGTGCAAGAAGAGATTGCATACTGTATTGAGCAATACGGTGGCAATTGCAGCATTACAGCTGCCGCTGATAGAACTGCCGGATGGCACGCTTTGCATGATACGATATTTCTTGGCGGCAATATAACAGATAGTGCTATAGATGAGCTATCTTTTGATGTGATTACAAGCGGAACAATAGATATAACTGTATCAGGACATCAGTGGTTACAAGATAATGAGTCTTTAACTATTAGACACGATATTGCAACGTCTAATTATTTTCGTACAGTGATGAGCAAAACAGGCCTTACTGCTCTTTATCAAACAGATGCTACTACTAATAAATATATGTCACTAAGTTATAATACACTTAATATATCCGAAGAAGATACAGGTGTTGATATAGCTCAAACATCGGTTAAAGCACGTGGTATATATTATGTACAGCGTTTTGGAAATAGCACAGATTTAGAAACAGCAAATTATAGAAAAGAAGCTTATCTACTAACAGGTTTATCATGGTCCGGTTCGAGCAGAGCTTATGTTGCTACGCCATCTTTTGATACTGGAATACCATGGACAGCAGGACAACCGCTACCGGTAGTAGCTGCTTGGTTACAATATGGTAATGTATCTGGAGCAGCTACATCACCCGTTCATATTATATCGACAATATCTAGTAATCAATTGAGAGTAACATCTATCGCATTAAATTCACCGGATCCCCCACTAGATACGTCGGCAGGACTTATTATTGAGTATAATGCAGAGAATCTTTAATCTTCTTTTTGAGCTTCTCTACGCGCTTTAAACGCCGCCTAACTTTTTCTTTTGCCTTTATACAAGAACCGCTAGCGTATTGACGTAAACCGCGTTCTAGGCTTCCACAATAGGTTCTAGAGTTATCTATTATTCTAGCGCCACACATTATCTGTCCTCTTGCTGTGCTTATATCGTGTACACCTTTACATATTACAGCAGAACGCTTCATAAATTGAAATAGTCCTTTCTCTTTTAGTTTTCCTACTGCATTTTTTTTAAAAGAGGATTCTCTATAAGACCAGTCTGTTAAAATAAACGGATCTATGTTGTACATTTTACCAGCATCAATATAGGCATGCGCGTACAATTGCATTTTTTTTGGATTTTTATTTAACATATGATTAGGCGTATCAGCTATCAGAAATGTTATAAGGAGTATTATTTGATTTAGCATTAAGAAATTTTCTCCTTGTATTTCAATGGGACTGGTCCATTTGTATAATAAGATTTCGGTACTGTTTTTAATTTTTCATTGTATTTATTTTTTGATAAAAGAGAATCTGTCCACATCATTTCTATTATTTTTATTTGTTGCTCTTCACAAGTACATTTGGATTGTTTATTGTCTATATGCATGCATAAGATTTCTCTTGCATCTTTTATAAAAAAAGCGTTTCTACAGCGTAAATTATTTCTATTATGCGGTGAATGAAAAGAGCATACTTGATAGACTATATTTGATTCAGTCATTTGTTATAATTTTCCTTTCTTAATTTACATGCTTTTGTTAGTTTAGTGTGTCCCCAATCAGGACCGGTTTCTTCTTCAATTATAATTGGTATTTTTATTTTTATTGCATTCTCACACGTAGTCATAATTTCTTTAAATATTTTATCCTTTCCGCCTGGATCTGAAAACCCAAGCTCATCATGTATTGTAAGCAATGGGACGCCTATCTCATCAAAGTAACCCGCTTCATCACACTGTAGCATGCTCTCTTTCATTAAGTCAGCAGAACTTCCTTGTAGCCTTCTATTTAACGCGCGATAAACCCAAGCACGCGTAATATTTCCACCATAGTTTTTAAGCGCTGCTTTGTATGGAAGTGCGGGTGGCTTACTATCTTTTGGTCCGGAATAATCTGCTGGTTCCCACAAATTAAATCTAGATCTTCTACCGAGTATTGTTGTTATATATCCTGTTTGCGATGCAAAATTAGAGCAGTAGTCCATAGTATCTTTAACAAACGGTGCGCCTTCATGGTATGCATTTAATAAATGTTCAGCTTCATCTAATGGTATGTTTAATTGACGCGATAATTTATACACTTGCATTCCATATACAATACCAAAATTAATATTTTTAATTGGTTTTCGATCTAAAAATATTCCAGTTTCATTCTTAACAAGATCTTGTGTTAGCTTATGATAATCAGTAAACGGATTTTTATTATATGCACTTCTTATTAATTTTCCACTTTTACCAACTGCATAATTAACTAAAAATCTGTACTCAACTTGAGAAGCATCTTGTCGTTTAAATTGTTTATGTCCGTAATCTGGTACAAAACAACCACGTACTAAAGGCGCTAATTTTTTATCTCTGCTAGGAACCTGTTGTAAATTAGGATCTGTAGCAGATAACCTACCAGAACGAGCACCGTTGCTATCAGATTTTAATTGATGGAATACACAATGTATACGTCCATTAACATTGTGATCAAGAATAGCTTTATCCACAAAATCATTTTTAAGTTTTGACAATTTTCTAATGTCGATAATTTTTTGTCCAATTGGATGTCGACATGATTTTAAAAAGTCTTTTGTAAAACTAGGATTACCGCTAGGTGTGTACGGATAGCCAACACCTAAGCTGTCAAATGCTGATTGAATACTCGCATTAGCATTTACATTTACTTTCTGTTTACAAAGCCAATCAAGTGCTTTTTGTTCATTTATTAATTCTATATTAAGTTTCTCACTAACCTGTTCTGCTTTATCCACATCAACGCGAACACCGTGCTGCCTCATTCTTATAAGCAGTCTAATAAGTTTATTTTCTCTTCTAAATAGATTCCATAAATTTTCTTTTTTTAATTTTTTAGCTTGAAAAGGAATTATTTGAATTGGTAAATCTGCATCCTGTTCAGCATAAGGACCGACTAAACTAGGTGGTGCTCTGTATATATTTGCTCTTTGATCCGAGGTTGGTTTTCCACCATATCGTTCAGATAGCCATTGATACAGCTTCTGCGTTTCCTTACCTTCTCCTAAGTAGCGTTCACCTAAATAATCAAGGCCTACTTTTTCGTTTTCTACAAGCAACGCTTCTGCATTTTGTACATCAAATAATTCCCCATTTACTATAATGTCTTCTTCTTCAAGCCATCCTAGATCGTAAATAAGATTAGCACCAACCTTAGGCTGTGATGTGGATAAAACATCTTTAAGCCAAGCAATAACTTTTTTAGGATTTAAATTTTCAGAAACACAAACCTCATGACGAATTGGAAAATACCATTTACCATCAGTATCAGCGGCAATAGAAACGCCGACAATATGGCCTTCTTTTCTTGCCCACCCCGGTCCTCTAAGTTTTAATCCAGGGTCATATGTTTCTGTATCCAAACCTATTACAGATGCATTAGATAGACGCGGAAATTCTTTGGGAGCTTTCCATCCGGTATGTGGAAACGGAGGTATCCTTGTAACACGTTTACGTGTTTTTATATCTGTATCCCAAAATAAAGACAATTAAAAATTCCCTTGTTTTCCAGACAGGATCCCTCTTAATTTATGGCCTAAGAAAGGGACGTTGTTCGGCCATTTACTAAAATCAATTTTAGTTGCAACTCCTTTTAAATTTAATATTTGATCAATATCAAATAAAGCTTTGCATTTAGGAGCGCCTTTTATTACAGCACCTGTTTTTTTATTGCTGCTTGTTCTTAAATATCCATTTAATATGTACAGATTGTTTTCTTCTCCAACAAATTTTTTAAGTTTATTTATGTTATCAAAAAAATTAGAAGGTATTGATTTACAATTAGAGTAGTTAGCGTCATTAAGTAATTTTTCAATTGGTGGCCAATCAGCGTCTATAGTACTTATATCCAAGAAGCGTGATGAACCATATTGAACGCGCAGTATTTTTTCATTAAAAATAATCTCAGTAGGATCTTCTTTATTTCTAAGGATTTCTTTAACTGCTTGAAAAGGTATTACAATATTTATTGGAGCTTTGAACGGAAGTTTTTTTTGGATAAGCGTTTTACTATCAGTAGCAAATAAAGAAGATCCTTTTAGAAGAACACCACCTGCCCAATACGTTTGACCGTCAACTGCAATAAAAGGCGTAAGGCTTTTTAATGCGTCTTTAAAGTCACTGTTTTTTATTTCTATAGTGTTTGAAGCATCTAATGCTGATAAGGAATGTTCTATATAAGCATCTATTGGAAGATAAGCTTTAAAGTTATTACTCTTTATTATAAGATTTGATTTAGTCTGTTCTAATGTTAATGACTCTAATGATGAAATAGATTTTATTGCAGCAACAAATTTTTTACCATCAACACTGCATTCAATGTTTCCACATTGTGGATATTTGAATTCAGCTTTCGCTGTTATAATTCCATCGCAAGTGCTAAGTGTGCTATCACAAATATTTATTCTTTTAAGTGCTGGTATCAAGTCACTCGTTGATATACTTCCAGCGATGAAATTAACAGCAGATAGCATACAATGTCTCCTATTCTTTGCTACTGAGATGAATTTTGAAAGTGTTTTTTATTGCTTTGATCTTCTCTGTCTTTCAGGCTTCAGTCCATTATGTTTTCGCCATGCCATAAGTGTGACAGATACACTTCCAGCACCGTACTTCGTCCCGAGTTTTTCCATAATCTCGGCTGTAGAAGCGAGATTTTTTCTACGCTTTCGCATATTGTTCAGTTCTTTCCAGATCTGATACTTCTTTGTTCCCTCTCTTGCTGGAATTGCATCACTCTCATATGCAGTTGGTTTTCTACCTCTTTTTGTTGCTGCTTTTTCGTCTTTCTTTTTTGTGATTGTCTTCTTTGTTCCTACCTTTTTTGTAGCTGCTTTTTTTGGCACTTCTTTTTTAGCCGCTACTTTCTTTATAGCAGCTTTTTTTGCAATAGCTTTTTTCGATGTTTTCTTTTTCTTTGGGGTTTCATTTGTTTCAATTGTGGATACTTCAATTTTCTTTTTTGCCATTGTCGAATTTCCTTTCACTTTGTTTTCTTTACCTGCGTATTGATTTTCTAAGTCCGAAAACTTATTGTAATAGTCAATAAGCTTTTGTCTATCTGGAAGTAACTCAAACCCTTTCTCTATAACACTATATATTACAGTGCCTTTTTCTTCTTTATACTCAATTAATTTATTTGTCAATAAGTCAATTAGAATGTCTTGTATATTACGTGGCGTAATACCGCCGAATATTGCAGCATATAACTGTGGATTTGCTTTACTTCTATTTTCACGACCTCCTGTTGCCCTTATTATTCCGAGCAACTTGATTGCTTGTTCTTTGTTTCTTAATTTTGGCATTTTTTCTTTTACTCCTATTCTTTTTAGTTGATCAAGAATTACATTTTAAATTCTCCTTTTTGATTATTAGTTTACAAATTATTTTTTGTCAACTACCAAATTGCCCATATATTATATTTAGTATTTTTTCTTGTTATAGTTCCTACTTTTAAACAATTTTTATAATAATGTTTCATTATTTCATTATTATTTTTACCGTGCGAATATTCAAGTAATTCGATTTCTTTTTTTCCAGATAATTTTAATGCCTCATTAATGTGAATGAGCCTGTTATTCGTAATAGTATACCCATTGTCCAAAAGTATTTTTAATGCTTTATTCATTTTAATATTTTCTATTCTCTCTAATTTGGCGTTTGCCATAGTCTATTGCTAGTATCCGTTCAGCCACTTTCGTGGTCGGCAGGGTGGGTGTCAGCCTTACTCGATTGCAGTCACTTTAATCTCGTACTTTCGACACTCCCTCTCACGGAGCTTTGCAAACACACTCTTAAATGCATCAACACTGTCGATGATTCGGATCCCGCCACTACCATATGGATCATGACGCCACCCGATACCGTCCGGATTAATTCTGGCGTTCGCGTATCTTCTTGGTGTGTTCATCGCAGCCTTGCGCAGCCGCTCGTAGCCAGAATCGGTTACGATTACGAACCCGCCGTAGGGACGCCCTTCGATCTTTGCCCACTTCACCTCGATAAAATCTGCACATGGATTCTCTTCGAGGATCCTTTTGAAATCGACATCTTTATACCTTGCGTTGAATTTGTAAGTTTCTTTCTGCATTTTTCTCTCCGTTGTTATGCCCAAGACAGGCAGTCAATCCCACCGATCACTTTCGTGACCGGCATGGTGGGTGTCAATTATTTTTGGTCCAGTATTGTCAACACTTCATTTAGCGGAACAAATAACCATCGATACTGTGGATAATATCCACTACGTTCAATAAGCTCACCGTCGACGATCTCACAGTCCCAAGGGTGATATATCTTTTGCATACCTGTAATTCCAGAATCAACCATAGAGGCAGCTTCACGCGGATAACCGCAAGTATCTAGTTTATCAACACCATGCACGGTCGCAACAGGGTGTCCATCCACGATAACAAAATCATATTCGAATTCAGTTGCTACATCTATTAAGTATCTTATCGAATCTACGCACTTACATTTCAGTTCAGTCGAAGGATTCATTATACGTATACTTTCTTTTACTGTCGTCATTTTTTTCTCCTTGTTTTTTGCCAATTAATTTGGCTCCCACTGCCGCACACCACCGGAGTGATGGGCGGGATGGAGGTCAAATCAGTCTAGTCATCGTCGCGGATTTCGGTGGCATGCTCTTGCAAAGCCTCCAGAAACGCTTTCTCGTCTTCGTCACTCGGTATGTATCCGTTACTGTCTGGATCATACGAGTCAACTTCCTGGAAAAACGAATACAACGAGTCGAGTTCACATTGCGCCTCGACAGCGTCGTCCAGTGTGAGCTCTGACCTGATTGCCCAATCTCCATCGCTAAAATACCGTATCACTGGGTTTATGGGTCTGTGTGTTTCAACATAAAGTTTGCGAGCTGTTTCATACATTTCTGTAAAAGTCATTTTCTTTCTCCTTGTTTTTGTCGTCATTCAATTATAATAAGATCCTCAATATAAATCCCGTTTTCTCTATCCTCTTTTTTTATTTCGCATACATCCATATCTCCAATCACGTCAGATAGATCACCCAAAACACCAGTTAGGTCGCCACGAACGTTAGATAGATCGCCCCAAACGCTAGATAGATCGCCCAGAATACCAGATAGGTCGCCACGAACGTTAGATAGATCGCCCCAAACCCTAGATAGATCGCCACGAACATAAGAGAGATCGCCACGAGCATAAGATAAATCGCCACGAACGTAAGAGAGATCGCCACGAACATAAGAGAGATTTCCCCTAACACCAGTTATGTCACCTCGTATGCTAGATAGGTCACCACGAACGTAAGTTAGGTCACCTATAGCATAAGATAGATCGCCAAGAATACCAGATAGGTCGCCATGAACGCTAGATAGATCACCCCGAACGTAAGAGAGATCGCCATGAACATAAGAGAGATTTCCCCTAACACCAGTTATGTCACCTCGTATGCTAGATAGGTCACCACGAACGCCTGCTAGGTTGCCGTGAACATCAGATAGATCGCCCAGAATACCAGATAGATCGCCACGAACGTTAGATAGATCGCCCCGAACGTAAGAGAGATCGCCCAGAATACCAGATAGGTCGCCACGAACGTTAGATAGATCGCCCCGAACGTAAGAGAGATCGCCACGAACACCAGAAAGATCACCCCAGTATTGTTTTTTATTTTTTTTCAATGCACGTTTCATTTTTTTCTCCTTGTTTTTTGCCAATTAATTTGGCTCCCACTGCCGTCCACCACCGGAGTGATGGGCGGGATGGAGGTCAAATCAGTCTAGTCATCGTCTCTGATGGCTCAAAATAAATAAGACTCGGATCTACGCTAGCTATGTCTTCAGCTTCTTCGATGGTGAGGTCGAAGCGTTCACCTTCAATCGGGTCAGCATATTTATTTAGGGTTACCTCTGAATTTACTCTTTTCATTTCGATTGCGTCAAATCCTATAGTCATTTTCTCTTCTCCTTTTTTTCGGCGGCTTTATTGCCACCTGATAATAGGATTATTACTCACACACTCATGTGTGTCAACAAAAAAAATAAAAATTAATCAAAAATAATTTTATTACCTATTTAGTGCTCATTCAGCCTCCCATGCTGTTGAAAATTCTTCATCACTGAACAATTCAGCAAGCCCAGAAATTTGTTTAAGTCGAAGAACTTCGTCCTGTTCCATACCAAGCTCTTTCCCGATCTTTTTATCGCTCCAGTTTCTTCTAGCTAGCTCTTGAACAATTTCAGACATTTCTGAAATTTTATGCTTTCCTCTAGCTCTATTGTGACGAATAGTAGATGCAATACGATCTCCTCTGTTAGTCCTGTTATCGTTAATAATAACAACAGGTAAGTGTGATAGTTTAAGAATTTCAGTTCCAACGCGGTATCTGTGGAATCCGTCTACAACCTCGTAAAGTCCATTTTCATTTAACCACACAACGATTGGTTGCGTGTACCCATCTTTTTTAATGCTTATTGCCAAAAGTTTCATCTCAGGCGGCGCTACGGCGTTAGGATTGTAATCATTTGCAATTACTTTTTTAGCTGGTACCCATCGAACGCGGCTCACCGGATGTTCTTTTGTCCATTTTAAATCAGCTGCCATTGTGCTCGTTTCCTTTTCATGAGTTTTAGATACTTATCATATGCTTCACTTTTATGTTGTGTGAAGCTTAGACCTTTGCACCAGTAATCATTTCTAAGGAGCGACTTACATATTCTCTTCCAGCTTGGATATTGTTTATCTAATGGTCCGTTGTCAGGTATCCCATCAGAATAACCCCTCGATTCATACCATTTTAAAAAAACAGCTATTTTATTTTTAAAATGCTCGGCTGTTTTTTCTGGCATACTCTCAAGTAATAGCATAGAAAAGGATTCCCAAGTATGTCCTTCTGGCTTGACTATTCGTCCGACACCAAGAATATTACCTGTATCGTTTGCGTATAACGCTCCTTGATTCGCTCCTGATACGCGTGCAACTACCTTACTCCATGTTTCCGGCTCAATAATATGGAACAGCCAAAGCCCTTTTCTCTGGTCGTCACCGTATGGCTGACAAATCCTTTGTTGATGTATTGATAGCCCAGCTTGATGCATTCTATCATAAAGTCTATTATATGCCTTTTTATATTTGGTATTATAAATCCAAATATCGCGAGTTTTCCAATCGTAAATTGGATAAACATTGTATAAGCCATCACCAAGCCATGTTGTCCACTGATGCTTTTCAAATGTTTGCTTTTTACGAGATGCAATAGTTCTATATCTGTTTAGAGATTCATCTGTTCGAATACCTACAAAACAAGCTGTAAGGTTTTCGTTACCATACCATTTACCGAAATTAGGAACAAACTCCTCAAACTCCATTCCACTCTTGAAGAATGGAAAATATTTTTCATCAGTTATTGCCATTTTCGGCGGCGTACGGATCCATCGTTCCTTTTCATCCGGATCCCAGCATATCCAGTGTGGCTGATATTGTGAAACGGCATTACGAAGATGGATCGGAAGGCATACCCAAAAAGGAATTATCCGATCTGAGTATTCATTGTAACACTCCTGAATGTGGTCAATCGTTAATTTATATTGACCCTCAAGATCTACAAACAGAACTCCAACTTTCCTATTTCGTCGAATAGCTTCTTCCATAACCATATGAAGCATCACAGAGCTATCTTTTCCCCCACTGAATGAGATGTAAATCATTGGGAAATTGTCAAATACGATCCGTATTCTCTCTGTAGCTGCGTCATAAACGTTCTGATTCAATAAACGCTTTGGCACCTTCATAACTCCTGTGTCGGATTATTTCTCCTGTGTTTGATACTGTTGCAAAATATCTTAACGTGCTCTTCCACGATGTTGGATGACTTGCTTCATATATGTGACCTGATTCCAATATATAATTCAAAAACACACCCCTGCTTGACATTGAATTAGAAGTTTTGTAGTCAGTTTTTCCCTTAAGAAATGTGCGTTCAAACTTGAACACCGGGTGCTTACCAGTTATCTCAGCTACCCAATATCGTCTTGGCATTCTTATTGTCTTACCAAGACCATCTGAAATACCATCAAGGATCTGTGTCCAAAGTCGATTTTTTTGATCGCTATTATATCCGATAGCTTCTATTTTTAAATTTGCTTTCATTCATGTTCACCAAACATCGAACCTTCATCGTTTTGTAATATTATGCCGTTTTCATCCCACCAGAAATCTGCATAGTCAAAATATTCGTGAGACTCTTGTTTTTTTAGTAATCCATCGAAAATGTCTTCTGATTCGCAAGGTGTAACTGTTTTATTATTCCACGTTACCCTAATATCATTACAAGCTTGTCCAATAGTCGGTATTAACTCTACAACTGCCATTTTTGAAGCTTTTGTTGCTGCCTCAATAGGAGTATCGGCGCTGATAATATATTCTTCCATTTGCGGATTTGCTATTTTTACGAAATAAGTTGTCATTTTATTTCTCCTTGTTTATATGTGGCTTTATTGCCACCTGATAATAGGATTATTACTCACACACTCAGGTGTGTCAACAACAAAGAGCAAAAAAAGTTATTTAAAGCGTATGTCAGTGATTTCATTGAAATTTTTTACTTTACGAACTTTTATAAATTTAGGTGGAGTCAGATCTGCTAACCGATTAAGCGCCTCCTGTAATGTAGTAGGTACAGTACTCATAGATCGTTGTCGCCACCACACGCCTGCTCTATATCGTGGATAATGGTGTCGAGAATTAAAATTAATCCACTCATAAACGGTAATATTATTTTTACAAAAATAAGTTACTTTTAGCGATTTAGATACACGTCCATCTTTGTATTTACCGTAAGAGATGTAGGTTACTCTGTTAACAGCTATCCAATTATCTTCTCGATTATTTTTTGTTGCAATTAATTTTAAACTATCCGCCTTATCATCTAGATTTGTGGATACCGGAAAAGCGTATCCACAAGATTGGCATTCCTTTAGACTAAGATGCACAAGAGCATTGCACTTCGGACATTTTTTTATTGGCGCATGTCCTTTTCCACTTCTAGTTTTTCCGGTTGGTAAAATAACATCATTAATAGGTCCTAATCGCCTTGTATTGCCTGCGTAATCTAATACGAGGCAGTTGTCTTTACCTTCGCATGGACGCGTTCCACGGCCTAGTGACTGCACCCATAAACCGGGTGAGCACATAGGACGCAGCATTCCAATCATATCTATTCCAGGAAAATCAAAACCGGTAGTTAAAATGTTAGCATTAACAAGAGCACGATATTGACCATTTCTAAAATTCTGTATTCGATCATATCGCTCTAGTGATGTGCATTTGTAATCAATACTTGCAGCTGGTATTTTATGTTTCCACAATTCATTAACGATGTGTTCACTATGGTCAACACCAGTAGAAAATATAAGCCAATGTTTTCTATCTTTTGCTAACTCAATCATTTCTTCTATTGCATTTTTTGTTATGGAATATTTATCAACTGCAAGTTGCAATTCTTTTTGTATATAATCACCTCCACGTTTATGTACTTTTGATATATCTAACTGCTGTTTTGTTTCTCTTGCTATAAGTGGCGATAAAAAGCCATCATCTATAAACCTATTAAAATCATCAAGCTTTGTTCCATCATAACAAACGTTGTCAAATATTTTTCCGTTAGTGAGTAGACCGGAATTTAATCTATAAGGCGTAGCGCTCAATCCAACAACTCTGCATGTTGTGGAAATTTCATTTAATAATTTTCGATACATTGTGTTTTTATTATCAGGAACAAGATGGCACTCATCTATTATAATTAAATCGAAGTGTCCTATTTGCGTAAGCTCTTCATGTTTTTTATATACAGAAGCAATACCAGCAAAAATAATAGGCTGAAAAATATCTCGTTTATTTAAACCTGCGGAATAAAATCCAATATCAGGATTGTTACAAAAACTATTTGTTGTTTTTGCATTTTGTTCTAGCAACTCTTTTACATGAGTAAGTATTAATACTCTTTTATTTAATAAATGCTCTGTATAGTATCTAATTAAAGCAGCAATTATAAGACTCTTACCAGTTCCAGTTGGTAAAGCTACTATAGGATTTCCTTTTTTTGTTTTAAAATAATTAAGAACTGATTTGACTGCTTCTTTTTGATACTGTCTTAATTTAATCATTTTTTATTTTTAAAAAATTTAAGCTTTATTTTTTGCTTTGTTTACTAATTTAAAAGAATGTAATTTCCAAATCATTTTTGATAGTTGTTTGCTAGTAATAAAAGAAGGACCGTGTTTTATTATTTTTCTATTATCCTCTGATTCAATTATCACGATATAATCCGCATTATCATAATCAATTTTTAATTTAATAAAATGTCTTCCTTTATCCACACTAGCAGTTATAAATTTACATGATGCAAGCATACTAGGATTGTATATATGATTTCTGCATCCTTTTCTTTGTTCGGATGTGGAAATCTCTTTATTAAATCTAGTGCATTGCCATTTCTTATTTAATTTTTTAGGAAGGCTATGTACACACGTTCTACAGTTTATTTCTGGTGCTTCTCGTCCCCAACAAACGTCTTGAAATGGACACATTTTACATTTATAAAACATAATTGTATTAGCAATTCTAGGCGGTGCTTCATCGCTATAAATAATTCTATTAGCTCTTTTTATATAGTGTTTAGCTACACTATTTTTTATTTTAAAAACCTCATAATAGATAGAGTCATTATTTTTATTGACAGCAATATATAGGACATAATTTAATTTCTTTTTATAAGCGTAAACTGTTCCTTGTACATAATGTTCTTTGTGAGCTTTTTCTACACCTTCTCTTTGTAGCTTCTTAAATGATTTTTCATTATGAGTTTTCATTTCAACTACTAAATACTTATTTGGGAGATCTGGTATATTAAAAGTAACACCGTCAAGACTACCTGCAAAATGACCACCACAATCTGATATAGTATATTGATAGCCTTTTGAATTATGTGTCCACAACTTTATATCAGCATTATCAAACCATTGTTTTACACGATCTTCTTCTTTTTTTCCTCTATCAAATATCCTTAGTTTTCTTGCGCAACGCTTCTCGTTTTTTACCCAACGAAATAAGTACCAAATTTGACGAGCGCATTCTCTACCAATAATAGAAGCACCTAAATGAGGTCGAAGAGAAGTATCTTGGTTTTTTTCAATTGCTTCGTCTATTTTATTTTTTAATTTTGTTGCTTGCATAATAAAAAAGTGCCCCCTCAAAAGAGGGGGCTGGTAGTTGGCAGTACCTATTTACATTGACTTACAACCAATCAGGTTTCTTTGCTTTTTTCTTTGCTGCGCCTTTTTTCTTTGTGGTCTTTTTTGAAGGTTGTTTTGTTGTTGCTTTCTTTTTGCTTGTTTTTTTCTTCTTTGGTTTTTCTTCTTCTTCTTTTTCTTCTTCCTCACTTTCTTCTCCCCACTCGTCGGTTTCTTCTTCCTCTGCTTCACTCCAACTGTCTTCTTCTTCGTTGTCTTCTTCCTCGCTTTCTTCTTCTGTATCTTCTTCTTCGCCTTCGTTTTCTTCTTCTGTATCTTCTTCTTCGCCTTCGTTTTCTTCTTCTGTATCTTCTTCTTCGCCTTCATCTTCCAATGGAAGATACGCGAGAATTCTATTTACTGTCCTATTATTGTACTCTTCTTGTCCAACTTCGATCGTCATTGGAATGTCATGCAAACAATCGGCTGATTGTGTTTTAAGAGTATCATCATAATAAACATCAAGAACATTAACAGCGTGTGCTATTGCCGACAACTGTGATTGAGCAATAGTTTGTGCTTCTTTGCTTTCGTTCACAATATTTATTGCATTTTCAAAAACAATTCTGCCTTTATATTCGCCGTCCAAAATTCGAAGTTTAAATTTAAGATAACCTCCAGTTCCTTTTTTGTTTTCGAAGTATCCACTATCTACAATAGCAGCTACATATTCCCCTGCCGGTATAGCGGATAGTCTCTCTTGCGGTTTCACTTTTCGCGCATTGAACTTTTTTCTAGCCATTTAATTGTCCTTTCATCCGTTAGCTATTTTGTTAAAGATACCTGTTAGATTTGGTTTTTCTTTTTCGCTTAGTGTTCCGCTTCTATCCTTTGCTCTTGTGTAGTAATCATTTTTTGTCTGTAGATAATGAATTTTCTTTCCTTGCTTTCCTGGTCCAATAGTTAGTCTAAATACCTCGTCAAAGTAGTATGGGAGATCATTCTTCAGTGTATTACCAGGCATGCTAGGTCTGTATTGCACTACATGACCTTCACTATCACGTATTATATCCTCTTTTGCCGAAAAGTATACATTGAATCCTTTTAGATCTCTGAATTTTCGGATCATATCAGACATCATTTCTTGAGTCTCACCATAAGCTTGTCGCTTGTCTTTTTTTCCTTTCTTTTCTTCAGACAAAACTTTTTCTGCAATGTCAGATATTGAGTCTAAACAAATAGTTTTAAATTTTTTAAAAGAAGCTTTTGTAATAAAGTAGTTGTAAACAGTCTCCAAATCATCAAAGTTTTCAATCTCTATAACAGGCTTCTTTTCTTTTTTTAGAGAAAGCAATCCACCTTCACAAGATATTATTATTGGATTAGGTGCAGTCGCACATAGTCTTGTTTTACCGACCCCTTCACAACCATATACAAGTACTTTAACACCTTGCAATTGACTTGCTTCTCTTGTATCCGTAAATTTAACAGCCATAATTAAAACTTAACTGGTGCTGGCTTTGGTCCACCACTTGGTTTTGTTTGTAAATCTATTTTCTCTTCTCCTATAAATTCCGCTTGTTCGACATCAACATATTCTACTTTCCTCGGCTCACCGTCTTTCAATCCTTGTGCTTGTACACCGAAACGACGGCATTTATTAAGCCATGTGGATACGCTTACAACTATACCCTCATAACCGGTAATAATATCCTTTACATGCTTACCCAAGCAATCTTCTAGTTGATTTCCATTTTTAATTTTCATTTCAATTCCTTTCTGATTATTTCCCATCCATCAGGACCAATAATGTTTCCACTATATAGCCAATCCATATAGTCGGACGGGACTTCTATTAATGGTATACCTTTATGTTTTCCAAATGATAAACACAATTCTCCTTTGTTATTTCTTTTTAATTTACCTAGCAAATCCAAAGAGCCATCACTAAATTTTTTTTCTATTTGTTGCGGACTACCCTCTAAATCGTCGTATACTTGCAACTGTTTTAAAAATACATTTATTGTTGCTTCGGTATCCACAAGAGCGCTATGTGCTCCGTCAAAATCTTTTTTACAGTAATATTTATGTGCACCTGCTAAAGTATGTGGAAACTTATTTAAAAATATTTGATATACATCAATTATAGGTGGTCTAGGAAATTTTATTCCGCAGCGTTTAAACTCAGCAGTAAGAAGCGGCACATCAAATTTTTTTATGTTGTATCCACTTAAATAACACAGCTTAAAAAATGCATAGAAGTCTTTTGCTTTTTTCTTAAACGTTAAGCACTCTTTAACATCGTCATCGTATATTCCGTGCACATCAGATGCTTGTGACGGTATGTGGATACATGGATTTAATAAATGATGCAATTCTTGTTTATTTTTTAAATCAATGTCACCTTTCTTTGTAGGAAAAAACTTAATAGCAGCTATTTCCACAATTCTATCTTCCAGTGGATCAACGCCTGTTGTTTCTAAATCAAAAAATACTATAGGATGTTTTAATTTAAGCATTAATCAACTTCACTCTCATCTTCTTCATCTTCATCCTCTGTAAGTAAGAATGGTTCTGTATTTTTATCTATTAATAATTTATTTAATTTAGATAATTTATTAATTTCAGTTTCAGGAGCATATTCCATAAAATGTAATGTACTACGATCACTGTCAATATCAGGAGATGTTATATAGTTACCATAGTGTTTACGAAAACTAACTTTTGGTTCATCGTATACTTGTAAGCATTCACTATCATATAAAATAGATTTAATTGGAAAATCTACATCACTCAAAGAAACGTCTTTTACAAATATAGATAAATCGATAGTGTTTTTATCTAGATCTATGTTATCAACTGTTATTATACCTTCTTTTTTACTACGCATTTTTTCTCCTTTATTACCAATATTTGTTTTATTAGCGATAAAAAACTTTATTAATCAACTTCGCTTGTTTTGACTATATTATCTAATATAGAAGCTATTGCACTCGCTTTTGATAATCTAAGCTCATACTTTTTTTGTATTGCTTTTACTAATTCGTCTTCTTCATCTATATCTTCGTCTATAAATGCATCATTAAATTTAGATAATTTATCAATTTCAGTTTCAGGAGCATATGCCATAAAATTTAATGTACTACAAACACTTTCAACATCAGAATCTGTCATATAGTTACCATAACGTTTACAAAAATTAATTTTTGGTTCATCAAATACCTGTAAGCCTTCTTTGTCATATAAAATAGATTTAATTGGAAAAGTTATATCAGCCAAAGAAATGTCTTTTACAGATATAGATAAATCAATAGTGTCTTCACTTAGATTTATGTTATCAACTGTAATTATACCTTCTTTTTTACTGCGCATTTTTTTTCTCCTTTATTGTTAACGTTGGCTTCGATGGCTTTTCTATTATTACCTGTTCTAATATTTTTTTACTCGCTCTATCCATTTTATCAAAATATTTTTTATTAAGATTTCTTTTTATTCTAACGACCTTTTTTCTATGGACAGGCATTAACTTTTTCAACACTGAATCTAATCTATCTTCTTCAAAGCTATAAGTATAAACTTGTCCTATTTCCACATAGTAGTTATCGTCAATGTCTATTTGATTTAAACCTTTTTTAGGATGTGGACACAATTCAAATTGTATTTCATCTCTCAAAGCTGATTCCTGTTCTTTTATATCAATCAACTTCTCTTTAAGTCTATACCATTTGCTTAGCTTATTCTTCTGTTTCTGTGTTAGACTCATTTTTCATTCCTACAATGACTATATAATTTATACTCCATAATTTCTTTTTCATAAACAGATATTACATCTTCTATTTCAATATCATTATCTTCTAGATGTTGCTTTAAATTTGTTCTATTTATTTCACTCTTTTGTGTGGTGTATGTTTCTAATATAATATTAAAAGCTTCTTCTAATTCATAATCTCTAAGTTCATCAAGCATTGTCCACAATGCTTGTCTAAAAAGCATTGGGTTTACTATTTCTATTCGTTTCATAGCTATTAACTTTCTTTCATTATTTTCTTTATCGTTTTAATTGTCCAATATCCACTATATTGGCAAGGACCACTCTTTATTCTACTAGTTAACGATGTGTAATAATCTATTGCTTCAATTCTGTGTTCATTTTTTACGTTATATATTTTCATCCATTCAGTATCAAATATCAATGCTGGATTTCTACATAATAAATTATTTATAGCTCGTCTAATATCGCATGAACCCGCTGCTTCTGCTTCTGCCTCGTACATAGCTCTATTTGTTTTTGATGTAAAATAGTCGTTATTAAAACAAGCAGCTCCATATTTATTTATTCGATCCACGTGTGTAAGTTCATGCGCTAATTTTTCAAGCCACTCAACAGCTGTCATCTTTTCAGAGCATAGTTTATATGGTATAAAAACGTAACGGTATTTGCTATCACTATTAAGACAAGCGGTAACAAATCTATTATTCAAGAATTTTTTTGCGTTATTTGTTATCTGCTTTTGCAACGCTTTACAAGCAATATGGTTATAAATAATTTTTGAAATAAAGCTTTTTGAATACACAATTTTAAAATTGAATTGTTTAGCTGCTTTTTTCCAAGCTTTTTTAGCTTCTTTTCTAGTTGGCTCCCTCATTTTTATATCTCCTTTGCTTTTTGTCCGTAAGCTATTAGAGCTGCCTTATTTATATTTTCAGCTGCTTTATCGAGTAGTGTATGGTTATAGAGCACAACAGCTCTTACTATTTGAGAAAAAGCTATTGCTTCATTTGAAAATAATGTATTTTCGTTATTTCCAAATAACTTATTCTTTCTATAATTTATTTTAAGCCTATCTCGTTCTATATAGTTTATATATTGCCAATTATCAATAAGATTATCCAAAAAAACAAATGCTTTTTTTAAATCAAGCAAGCCATCTTTTTTATAATGACGCTTAAGATACTTTGCGATATTTGCGAGTTGATAAACTGGTGTCCCAAACTCAGCACCAAAATCTATTGGTTGATAGTCACCGCTATAGTGACCATCTTCATTACCTGGATTTTGTTTTTTCATTTCGTTTATTCTCCAGTGCTTTCTTTGTTTGTTCTGGCATTTCTCTATCCTCACAGTCAGCAAATAATACAATGCCTTTTCGTCTTGGATTTATTTTTGTCCAGCTTAAATCCGGCTCTAATTCAGCATAGACATGAAAGCTATAAAATGGACATTTAATGTCTGTACAATCTCTGCTACTATCTGTATAGTAGCCTAAACACGCGTGGCAAAAAGCTAGCTGTGCATTTTTAAGTGTTGGCTTTGCGTTTTTCATCTCTTATTGCGCTTTCTCTCTTTTTTTCAACACACAACGCTTCAATAGCTTTAAACAAACGAGACGGTAGCATATCAATAGATCTAGCTGTAGCACCTATATAAATAGGATTGTATCGCTCATTCCAATCGAACCTATCAGCCTTTATAAGATTCCGTAATGTGGAAATGTCATCATCTCGTGCTATTTGTCTCTTCGCATTCAATGGGTGGCTTGGGTCACCCTGTATTAGTTTTTCTTTTTTCTTTGGTGCTATCTTTTTTATTTTTCTTTGACTCATTATTTTATTCCGTTATTTTCTTTTGCATTTCAAAAACAATATTCACTTGTTTCACAACTAATACTGTTTACATTAATAAATATAGCTGCTCTTTTACTCTCGTCATTTATACTCGCATTATGTATAGTAATTACTGTATCTTTATAATGTAAACATATTGGAAGTTTAATGTGGAGTGCTACATAACCTTTAATAGTTATTCCATTAGTCATCCAAAGTATGACTTTTTTAAGTCGTGTTTTTTCGTTTTTCATATATTTCTCCTTATTTACAGCGTCCACAATATACCTCGGTATCTTCGACACAACACTCAAGGCGCTCTATACCGCCGTCAAACTGATAGCTCTTAGCGCAGTCATATTGGTCCCACCATTCATTTTCGGCGCTACAGTATTGGAGTACGGTACCTTCACAGCGAACCACACCTTCTATTGTGCAAGCAGGTCTACTTGGTGTACAGCCTGTTCCAAAAATTAGAAACAAAAGAGCAGACCAAAACAAAGCGCCTATGAGCAATGACAGTAAGAGCCAACGGTAGTTATTCTTTTTCATTCAAAAACTCCTTTTAATATCTGATTATCAAAATGAGATAAAAAGCAAGAGTTATCTCATTACAGATCTTTTTTCTTGTTATTTTTTACAGCTTCTCCTGTATTTATAAATGTATCCAAATAATTATTTACTTTTTTGAGACTAGATGTAACAAAACAACTAGCAATTATATATTCTAAACGTTTTTGTTGCATTATACCTATTATTATTTTTTCAATTTCATTATCTGTTTCATTTTGTTCAATATCTTCTTTAATGCAGTTAACAAGCTCTTTAATCATTACTTCAAATGTATCATCGACGATAGACTGTATATATTCAAATGCTGTGTTATTCATAGTACACCTATTTTTAGTTATTTATTGGCTAATTTATTTTTTAATACATATTCTACAAATTGTTCTTTTTTGCTTTTTAAATCTTGTGAATAGCAGCATTCAACTTCCATTTTTTCATAATCTGTTCTTTTGTTGTGCGGACATTCCGCACATACTATTGATCCTACTTTTACTGGGAATGATCTCGTTATAGCATCAGCCGGACAAGTATTTAATAACAGGCTTCCATGCCTACTCATTCTAATTTTTAAAATCATTTTTTCTCCTTGTTTTTTTGCGCAAACTTTTTGTTGCGCTCCTAAGATATTACGCGTAATATATTACGTGTGCAAGCGAAAAAAACCTAGAAAGGAAAAAATATTGACTGTTAAAAAAAGCCCGGAAACACTACTTAATCAGACGATTTATTTACTTAATAACAGTAAAGATACGTTGCAAAATATTGCACAATGTACGGGGCTGAGCTACCATTGGCTACAAGCTCTCAAGTACAAAAAGATTGATGATCCTGGAATAACTAAAATAGAAACACTTTATAATTTTTTGGTAACAAATATCGAGGAGAAAAATAATGCTTAACGTTAATAATTGCTACAGTTGTAAATCATCGACATTGGATTTTATTACTGACTGGCATGGCTCAAATAATAATTATAATGTATGGCAATGTCCTGCGTGCGGGATAATCTATCATGAGGATTATATAAACAATAAGGTAATTGCTATTAGACCTAACAGAACTATTATTGTTTTAGATAATGAGGATTAAATGATTCCGAATGAGCTAAAAGCGTATCCACAATGGATAGGGACTACCGAAGATAAAGTTCCGCTACATCCAAATGGAAGCAACGCTCTATTGGATGATCCCCTTACCTACAGCACTTACAAAGAGATTGTTGAAGCAGGGTTTCCACATATTGGTTTTGTCTTTACAAAAAACGATCCTTTTGTAGGAATAGATTTAGATGACCACGAAGATAAACCAGCCACAGAGGAACAAAAGCAGCGTTTTAAACGAATAGTAGCAAACGCGAATAGCTATACTGAGACTAGCCTTAGTGGTCGAGGCGTACATATAATTGTTAGAGCAAAAAAAGCAATAAATTTTGCACAAGACAATGTGGAAATGCGTGCACATAATAGATATCTATTATTAACAGGAAACTGCATTGCTGATAGAACAAAAATAAAATACAGACAACACTTTATAAATACGCTTTGCTCTGAAGTTAAACAACATAGAAAAGCGAGGCAGATAGCATCTCAACCTGAAAAAGAATCGGACACTGAATTGCTTCGAAAAGCACGCAATGCTTTTGATAGCAATAAATTTGAAATATTGTGGACAGGAAACTGGGAAGCTTATTACCAAAGTCAATCAGAAGCTGATTTAGCTCTTTGCAGTATACTTGGTTTTTATTCAAAAAATGACGAGCAAGTTGTTCGCTTATTTCACATGTCAGCACTAGGAAAACGCGATAAAGCACATAGGCAATCATACATTGATTACACAATAAATCGTATGCGTTCAACAGAAATACCATTAATAAATATATACAGATTTAACAATAAAGTGAAAAAGAAACTTTTGAAAAAGAAACTTTTAAAAAAAACAATTGAAACCAAGGAGATTTTAAGATGAACAAAGTTATTAAAATGGAAATAAATGTAATTGTTCCAGAAGAAGCTAATTACGTTGGTATAAATAAAAATGGTTCTGTATTTTGGTCTACTGAGCCTATTTTTCCACATACGGACATGGAACATTTTGTTAAACTAAACAATGTTAATAAAAGTAACTATAAAGTATCTGTCGTAAAGGCACACAGTTATGACTGTGGTAATGGAGGTATAAAACACTGGGAAAAAACATGTTGTAAGATAAATTAAAAAGGAGACTTTAAAATGAAAACAATAAAAGTAGAAATAGAAATAGAAGTACATGATAAAGCGGATTATGTTGCTATTAATAAGCATGGAGATATAGCGCAGTTTATTGGATTTCCTTCCAGAGGTGATTCGCTTGGTTTTTGGGATGAAGATAATGAGGCTCGTTTTATTATGTGTGGAAAAGTAAAAAATTGGCAAGATATGCTAATAAAAATAAAAAAGGAGAAAGAATGAAATTGTATAATGATTATTATGATTATTTGGATGAGCAAGAACAAAACTGGATAGTGAAAGGAGATAATAAAATGGAGATGAAAACAGTAAAAATAATGATTGAGGTTGAAGTGCCAGAAGGTACTACTCACGTTGCAGTAGATAAGAATGGAGTAGTATCATATAATATTGGTAACGAATCTGATAGAAAGTATCCTCAAGCTATAGAAGTTCATTGGAGCACTCATCATCTTGCAAGAGTAGCAAACTGGCGCGAAACCCTCACAGAGGTAAAACAAGGAGAATGAGATGAGTGGTTCATGCGTTTGTGCATATGTGGATCGTTGGGCGCGTTGTGAATTTATTAAAGAAAAAATTGTTGTTGCTAGTAAGAGCCACAGATGCTTAGAGTGTGGACGTGAAATACGTATTGGTGAGCAATATGAATATGTATTTGGCGTATGGGAGGGTGATTCAAATATTTTCAAAACGTGTAGTGATTGCTTATCAGTTAGGTCGGTTTTTTTCTGTGATGGATGGTACTACGGCCAAATTTGGGAATTAACGTATGAAGTGCTAATAAATGCAATTTCAAGCAACTCTATTTCATTAAGCCAATTTGATGGCTTAACTCCATTAGCACGAGAAAAAGTTATTGCGTATATTGATGCCTACCTAGACAATAATGACTGAGATAAATAAAAGTTTAATTAAATAGATATGAGCACAAAACATTTTAATGCGAGAAAATTTGAGGCAAAATATGAAAATAAAAAAATCAAAATACGACATCCTCCAGGTATAACTGGCGAAATATCTAAATACATAGAGCTTCAAGCGCGTTATCCGGTTCGTGAAGCTGCTATAGTCGGCGCTTTAGGATTTATATCAGGAACACTTGGACGAGCCTATTCTATCTCACAAGCAGGCCTGAACGTGTATCTAATAGTTACAGCGCAGACTGGTGCCGGCAAAGAGTCAATGACTGATGGTATTGAACGCTTACAATCTGGTCTCCACAAACTCGGTTTGGAAGCTATTTACAACTACAGAACTGCTAGCGATTTTTCGAGCGGTGTTGCGCTAATAAAAGCGGCTGCGGACAAACCAAGCTCTTTTTGTATAATCAATGAGTCCGGTATTAGATTTAAAAAAATGCTTAGTGCAAAGGCGGCTGCATTCGAAGAAGATCTAAAACGCGCAATCCTTGATCTGTATAGTAAGAGCGGGCCTAATAAGATTTTCTATGGAAAAAGCTATGCTTCTATAAAAGATAATATCGCTATTATACATTCCCCTAATCTAACAATAATAGGTGAGGGAACAACGCAAACAGTTTTCGAAAGCCTAACAACAGAGAATCTTAAAGAAGGATTTATGTCAAGGTTTCTCATAGTAACTCAACCTAAAGATGAGTTTGCTATGATTCCTAATTTTAATCATGGTGCGAAACCATCAAGAGATTTGCTAAAATATTTGTATAAAGCGTGTATGTATTCGTGGAGTATAGAATCTAAAATATTTAACACGGAAACAGGAAACAAGGATGCCCACATTCGAATTGGTATTGACCCTAAAGCGCGAAAACGATTTGTATTGTACGAGCAGGACAAACGAAAAAAGACAAGGGACAATGATGAAGGGCTCGCAGAGTTGTGGACAAGGGCAGCACTAAACGTACTTAAAATAAGCGGTATACTTGCTGTTGCTGATAATTATAGGAAGCCATTTATTACAGAAGAAATTTTAGACTGGTCAATTTATTTTGTTAATCACTGCATCGTTTCCACATCAGAGCAGTTTGGAAAGACCGACGTTAATAGCGATGACTCCGAGAGGGAGCTGTATATTATTAATGCAATTAACGATTACTTTAAAATGGATTTTAATAAAAAATATAATTATGGAGTTCGAAATAAGAAGTTAAAAGAGTATCCACATATAATTCCGTACAGCTATCTCAAGAAAAGAGCCGATAGAAACGTACTTTTTTCGAAAAATAGTCTTGGTTTTATGCGGTCTTTTGACCAAACAATTGAGAATTTGATGACAGAATCGGTGATAAAAACAGTAGATAATGCCGATTTAGGGCTGTATCAAGGGGTGATCTACTTTGAAAAAGATACTGAATGGAGGGAAAAAAAGTGAAAGAAGTAGAACTTTTGTGCTATCTGTTCTCTATGATTCTCTATCTTTTTGGCGTTTTGTCAATTATTTCAACTACTTATCAACATGTAGAACAAAGAGCACAACTTTCTAGTCCGGTCTCTTTTTCACGCTCTAGCAAATCTAAAATCGTGAAAAGGAAAAGCTGTGCTATATGTTCTATATACATATATATATATATTATATATATATATATATTTGAAATGATTGAGTTTTTTGAAAAAAAGATGTAGAACAATATATAGAACAGCCTGCTCTATGTGTTCTACGTGTTTTAAAGGAGAAAATAATGTGTAATAAATTAATTTGTAAGCTGTTAGATATAATTATTAAAACAGAAGCGCCTGATTTAATAAACGACGAAGAGCTTTATAATACGTGCATACCATTCTATCTTTCATCAGCCTGTACTGTTACTATTTATTACGATGGAGAAGAGCTTGATTGTGTGGATAACTTTATGTTTGGAAATAATAAGTTCGATTTTTGGGACCTACCAAATTGTGAAGAAAAAGATATGCTTATTAATATACGAAGTGTTTCAGACGCTATAGCATTTAAAAAAGAAGTTTGCAGAGACTTGAAAGGGAATGTGAAAAAAAGTGGTTAACGTTAGAAGCAAAGGACAGAGAGGCGAGCGCGATTTTATAAAGATAATACAACGCGCAGCAAATCAAGTACTGGGAGAAGGTGTTATACATTACACACGAAATATTGAGCAAACAAGAAATGGAGGCGCTGATGTTTGCTGTGATGTGGAAATGTATGATTGCTATTCGTTCGAGGTAAAAACGCAAGAAAAGCTTCTATTAAATAAATGGTGGCAGCAAACATTTAGACAAGGTCGTGATAGTGAGCGTGTACCAGTGCTCGCTTATAAGCAGAGCAGACAACCTTGGCTTATAATGATGCCTTGTAAACCTTATAGTTATGTAGTGCAAAACAGATATTGTCGTGCTATAATAACTCTTGAGATGTTTTTGAAAATATTTAAAAATGAATTGTTAGCTTTAGACGAGAAAGGTTTTTAAAATGATAATAAAAGAGAATAAACTATCTTATTTTGAGAAAGCTTCTGCTATTACGATGTTGCGAATGTTTAAAAAGCAAAGTGAGTTTTGGAGTAGGCTTAGCTTACTGTTTTCAAACGAGCATCTTAAATCTATGTGCACTATTCATTCTGAAGCAAATAAGAATTTAGTAGCATACATGACTATGTATTTAAAAAATTGTGAGAAGTAAAAATGAGAAAAGAAAAAGGAATAAATAAAAATACGCGTGAACATGAGTGGTTAAAAAATATTATTAATGAATGTGGTTCTAAGCGTGTTTTAGAGTCGATTGAGGAAATGAGAGGATTAGCTAATAAAGAAAAAAATAATTATATTATTGGTCCTAAGGTAAAGGATACTGTTTCTTGTTTTTGTGTTGAAAGAAAAGTTGATGATTGTCCTCTTTGTCTAGGGACTAAACGATTAACTAAAGCTGTAAAACATTTTCTTAGAAGTTATGAGTTTAATTTAGAAGATGATTTTGAAGACATATATAGTTATATAGGTGAGCTGAAACGATATAATGAAATAGGATAATATAATGCAAGATGAAGTTATAAAAGTTGAGTTAGATAACTTTGTTAAAAGCGCAAAGAAACATATTAAAGGTGACTGGCCAGAAACAGTTGCGAGAGCATTCTCTAAAATAGCTTCTGATGCTAATTCTAAAACCATTGTTACTACTAGAAATAAATTTCGTTTGCATAGTGAGTACATTCCGCGCGGTATTAAATTCTATCCACAAACAGAAGCACAATTAAAAATATCTGCTAATGCTATGCGACGTTTTGGAGATATGCAAGCAGCTGTTTATTTAAGAGGAGCGAGCGATCCTAAAAAGTCTCTTCAGTTTATGGTTGATCACGAACTAAGTGAAAAAAGAAAACCGCAAAATAAATGGATAGCAGCTCCAACAAATCAAATGAAGAGACAGTACTCTTCATTTAAAACAAGCAGTGGTAAAATAAGGAAAAGGTATCAGCCAAAAATTATTCTTGAACGATTTAGAAAAACAGGAAAATACAATGGTGTTACTACTATTAGCCATCATCGTGTTAGGCGACGGAGATTACCTGGTACTCCTTTTTTAATTTATAGTCGCAAAGTAAATAAAACTTTTATTGCTGTACGTTATTATAAAGGACTGCCTAGTGATAAAAGCAATTTATTTATGTACGTGTTTTTGACTAAGGCTAGTATTAAAAAACGATGGGGATTTGAATTTGCTGTTAGGTCTGAGGTAACAACAACATATAAAGCAACGTTAGCTGCTTTTCAAAATAGAATGCCAAGTTACAAGTAAAGGAGTAAAAATGTTTAAGCCAACGAAAGAAGAAGTAATTGAACTGTGCGGTGTTTGGGTTTGGGATCATGGTCAGAAAAAAGTAACTTATGATCGATTGAGATTAGATTATTATAATGCGGACAATGCTAGAGGTTTGCTTACTAGTTGCGGTGGTAGAAAACTGGAGTCTATTCCTCAGCAAGAAGTGGATGCTATTTTTAAAGAACCAGAACCGATAGAAAGATATAACTGTCCTTATCCTTTATTGGCTGGTATAGAACAAGAAAAAATAATTTCTAACTATTTGTTTGAAACTGCTAATTATACTAAAAGTAATATTGAACAACAATATACTATTATGGCTGCTATTTTTAATGCATCAAGCTTATATAGTTATTTAGTAAATAGTTATTGTAGTTAGGATAAACTTTTAAAAAAGGAGTAAGGCAATGGATGAGATAAATAGAATGAAAGAAGCGTTAGCTAATTGTTCAGAGTACGTTGATAAACTATCTGATGTGGAATTTAATACTATTCTATTAGAGTTGTTAGATAGTAGATTAAGCGATAAGCCAAAGGCTAGAGACTTTATAAATTTGTTTAGAGAAGTAGTAAGTTATCGCGCTTTGAAAACAAGTATTAATAATATAACTAAAAGAGATTTGAAATAGTTATTGTAAAGAAAGTACGGTGAAGATGATGATTAAAACGAAGAAGAGAGCATGTTATATTAGTAAGAGTAAACTATGGAAAAAGTATGAAGATAAAATAGAATTGCTTGGTGTTGTATCAGATCAACAACTAGCTAGAGATATGAACTGTCCTGTTATTAGGATACAAGAGAAAAGAAATGAGTTAGGCATCAGTCCTTCCGATAGTTATAATCGAAAGTTAAATAAACAATTAGCAGAGGAAATAAGAAGAAGATATAGAGAAGAGAAAGTATCATATAAAGACTTAGCATATGACTATTTAGTAAGTACATCTGCAATAAAGAAAGTAATTAACTATGAATCGTATACAGAGTAATATTCCATATTTTACATTAAATACAAAAAAGGTACTGTTAATAAATTACGCCATACGGTTCACGGCAAGG